>Ga0302250_1000575_pt1 | contig 34223 bp, 30 predicted proteins | sample AAG_RA_Asp_MG_FD_193536 | JGI IMG/M metagenome (GOLD analysis project Ga0302250, IMG submission 193536) | Enriched activated sludge microbial communities from anaerobic digester in WTTP, New Holstein, Wisconsin, United States - AAG_RA_Asp | ecosystem: Engineered > Bioreactor > Anaerobic >...
CTTACCTGGTTTCTGTTGCTGATACCAGTCCTCTATCTCATCCAGCAGATCTTTGCTTACGCACTCGGGTTTTTTTTCGCAATGTTTGTGGTCTTTTTACGCGATCTCAAGGAAGTCGTGGCAATAATTTTCCAGATCTGGTTCTGGTTCACTCCAATCGTGTACACATTTGATATCCTGCCCAATTTCGCCCAGCAGATATTGATCCTGAACCCGATGCTTGCGGTGATTTCTGCGTACCATGACATTTTTGTTTACCAGACACTGCCGTCATTCTTCTATCTCTCTCTCGTCCTCATCGGGAGTATTATCCTGATTCTTGTTGATTACCTGATCTTCAAAAAGCTTGAGAAGGATATCCGGGATTTTATCTGATGATTATGACACTGGTGTTTGATAGTCAATGGAATCTTTTCGAATATCCCCAATGTCTAAAATTAGCCCACACGAGAGTGTTCACCCATGATAAAAGTTGAAGGGATCTCAAAGCAGTTCAAACTCTACCGATCACCTGCCGACCGGCTGAAGGAGATTCTCTTCCGTAAAAAATACCATAAGGATTTCGTGGCGCTCGAAAATATCTCCTTTGAGATTGATCCGGGCGAAACGCCTGGCATCATCGGGCAGAACGGTGCCGGGAAATCAACGCTGTTGAAAATTCTCTCCGACATTGCTGTGTTACATAATTCCCAATGAAGGAACACACCCCGCAGGAAAGATGTCGAGTATTAAAAATCAGACTGGAGCAACGAGCAAATTGTAGCAGAAGAATTTCAACGTGGCTTCCCGCGACATCCCGCTTTCGATGAGGCATATATGAGGATTGACCCCCATGCTTCCCAGAATTCATCCGATTCCGTAACTCCTGATGATTTTGTGCAACACAGCATCCGGCATCGTGATTTCGGATAGCGGCGCCATCCAGGTGGACGGCAAGGTGACCGGGCTGCTCGAACCAGGGACCGGTTTTAACTACGAGATGACCGATTTAGAGAATATTTACATGAACGGGACGCTTATCGGGATGACCCGGAATGAGATAGACGGTAAGAAACAGACGATTATTGACTTTTCAGAACTTGGGGAGTTCATTAACAAGCCGCTCAAGACTTACTCATCCTGGATGATGAGTGATTATCGTGACAAGAATAATCATTTGCCACAGGAAAGAGCGGATAATACCTGAAGTGCAAATGGCAGGGTTCCGGGGCAGATGCGTCATCATCCCCTGGCGGAGGTGTGTGGGTTGGATCTTGTTTAGAAAATTTTATTAACATAATCCTCTGAATCAGTATAATGTGAAGAAAAAAATCTATCTTACACCCGGAGAACAGGCCCTTTTTTCCGCACTGTCATCCCGACAGATCATCGATACCAATTCGTTGCAGGAAGTTTTCCCGGAGATACCCCCTGTCTCGCTCAATAAGACCGTAGCGAGTCTTGCAAAAAAAGGGTACCTGTACCGGGTAAAAAAGGGCGTTTTTACTGTTTCCGGCACACCCTCAGAAAACCCGGAAATCCAGGATCCCCTCCAGATTGCACTCGCGGTATGCCCGGGGTATATCGGATTCTCATCCGCACTCAGGGTCTATGACCTCATTCCCTACGAATCGTTCACGGTCTTTGTTGTGACAAAAAACCGGTCCCGGGAGACAACGGTCGGGGAATATACCCTGCGGTGCGTTGCGATGGGGAAACGGTGCACCGGTATGACATTTCATAAAGGAGCATACGTATCCACGCTGGAAAAAACATTCTTTGATTGTTTCTACAAACCCCAGTATGCAGGAGGGTACGCAGTGATCACCCAGGCACTATCACAGTCGCCATCCCTTGACTGGCAAAAATTCTGTGATTGTTTTTCCCGTGAATCGTCCTCGCTCTGCCAGAGGACCGGGTATATCCTGGACCTGCTCAATGCACGGACGGGGATCGTCCCGAAAACGGTACTTCAGTTTTTCCGGCAGCGGATAAAAAACAACACCCGGCTGGCCATATCGGGTACCGGGTCCGGAACCTATGTAGGATCATGGATGCTGGTTGACAACATTGGTACAGAGAACATCTTTTCCTGGTGGTCTCATGGCTGATCCGGAACTGCTGCGGTATCTCGCGGTAAAATCCGGGCTCGGGCTCAAGTACCTGTCAAAAGACGAGAAGATCACCATACTTCTTGGTGAAATCCGTATCCGGTTCCCCGATGTGGTTATGAAAGGCGGCACGGCCTTAAACCGTGCATTCCTGGCAAGATCGGGAGCCTGCCGTTTTTCAGAGGATATCGATCTCGATTTTATCTCAAAGCGCCCGCTTCCTGAAAAAATTGCCTCTATTACCGGCCGGATGAAAACAATACCGGGGTTTGAGATAGATGGCCCTCACCTGCTCCACAGGACAGTACGATTTGACTGCAAGTACACCAATGAGTTCGGGGACCGGGACCGTATTATGGCAGAATTTTACCTTACCAGATCCCGCGCGGTAAAAACCCTGGACGTGCTGGTCGCGTCACCCTTTATAGAGACGCACCCGACGCTCTTTACGCTCTATTCACTCGAAGATCTGCTTGCCCGGAAGATGATCGCCCTCTACAACCGTGGTGAAGGAAAGGATATGTATGATGTCTTCTATTGTCTCGAAGAAAAAATTGATCGCGTGGCATTTGATCGGGCACTTGCCCTGGCAGAAGAGAGTTACAGGATAAAACCTGAATCGTTTCCCGGCGATCTTATCGATAAGCTGCACGAACTCCGGAAAAATGCGGACTATATCGGGAATTCAACCAATCACTTCATTCCCCGCAAGAGACGCCCCGACTGGAGAATTTTTATTGACACTCTCTCACTGAACCTTGAACGGTTTTTTATGACAGGCAGGTAGATCGAACGACACCCGGGAGATCACGTGAACTCAAAAATTTTCCGCATCACAAATTTCCGGGAGAGTAGCATCACCCACTTTCGATATTTTTAATGCGCCCGCGATTCAACCAAAGTGCACGCATCCATGATAAAAGTTGAAGGGATCTCAAAGCAATTCAAACTCTACCGATCACCTGCCGACCGGCTGAAGGAGATCATCTTCCGGAAAAAATACCATAAGGATTTCGTGGCACTCGAAAATATCTCCTTTGAGATTGGTCCGGGCGAAACGCTTGGCATCATCGGGCAGAACGGTGCCGGGAAATCCACGCTGTTAAAAATTCTTTCCGGCATCGTGATCCCGGACAGGGGCACTATCCAGATTGACGGGAAAGTCACGGGGCTTCTCGAACTCGGGACCGGGTTCAATGCAGAGATGACCGGGCTTGAGAATATTTACATGAACGGGACGCTCATCGGCATGACCCGTGAGGAGATCGACCGGAAGAAACAGACGATCATCGATTTTTCCGAACTGGGGGAGTTCATCAACGAACCCATCAAGACCTACTCGTCCGGCATGGTGATGCGGCTTGCTTTTTCTATCGCGATCCATGCAGATCCGACGTGTTTTCTTGTGGACGAGGCGCTTTCGGTGGGGGATGCGTACTTCCAGCAGAAATGCATGCGGAAGATCCAGGAGTTCCGGGCGGGCGGGGGATCGATTGTGTTTGTGTCGCATGATATGAATGCGGTGAAGACGTTGTGTGATTCGGCGATTATGCTGGATAATGGCCGGGTGATTGATTGCGGGGAGCCTAAAGATGTGGTGGATTTTTACCAGAATATGGTTTTGAAGAAGATGCATAAGGGGGATGTGCCGGTTCAGGTGCAAGTTAAATCTGTTGAGAAAGAGCATCCGGTGAATAATTCTGCAATTTCAACCGGAGAGGTTGAACTGGTTTCGTTTAAGGTTTGTAATGAAAATGGTCAGGAGATTTCATACATTGAGAGTGAGAAGAAAATTAAGATTGTTTATGAAATCCGATCCTTAAAAGAGTTGGATGATCCACATTATGGATTATTCATTCGGAATAAATTGGGTATCTCAATATTCGAGTCGAACACATATTGCATGAAAATCCAAACTCAAAAATTATTAAAAAACCAAATCGCTCGAGTAGAATGGGAGATGGATATTCCTTTAGCGGCGGGACAATATTCATTTTCTATTGGGATAGCAAATCACGGATTCGACCGTGGTTCATTTAAAGAGTATACATTACTATTGTATGACTTAGGGATACTTATGATTCTTGAGAATCCAAATACAATATTGTTCTCGGGCATTTGTAACCTAAAACCCGCAATAAAAATTTCTTGAAAAGTTGAGATTTATTATTAAATTGGAAATAATTGAGGAGATGCGTGATGGAAAATCAAAAAGTTAAAAACAAAATTTTTTTTGAATATGATCGGTTCCCTCCGCTCGGGTTTTTTTTAAACTATTTATTCCCGGATTCATTCTCCTATGTCCGAAATCACTTGCTTCCGAAAAAAAGAAGACCGCTGATGCTTATCTGCGAAACCGTAAATATTTGCAGCAATGACTGCTTGATCTGCGCTCATAGTTTAATGAAAAGGAAAAAAGAAACTATGTCCCTTGATCTTTTTAAAAAAGTATTACAGGATTATTCAGATATGGGTGGAGGAAAACTTTCTCTCACTCCGATGATTGGGGAGATTTTTTTAGATAAATTTTTTATTGATCGAATAAAAATGGTTACACAATATCCCAAAATCACAGGGCTCTCGGTTACTACAAATGCGGTTAATTCAGATGTATTGAACGACAAAGAATTGGAATTTGTCCTCGAGAAATTTGAACGAGTTCAAATCTCAATTTACGGTTTAGATGCTGAAGAATATGAAACAATGACATGCAAACCTCATTTTTTTCGTATGCTGAGAAATGTGAAAAGAATGATCGAAATTTCAAAAAAACGAGGTAATATTATATTCGGATTCCGATTTTTAAAAGATCATTCTGACCAAGAGATTAAAACATGGATTCTAAAAAATTTTGGGATTGAAATTCCATTCAATTTTACTAAAACCTATTCCAATTGGGGAAATAAAATAGATACTTCCATCAAATTGCCGTTCGAAGGAGAATGGGTTCAAGTTAAGGAAAACACTATTCAATGCCTAGTACCACTTTTCGCATGCCAAATCTATTCCAATGGGGATGTCTCATTTTGTGCTTGTTCCGATTATGATATCACCGACGAATTAAAGTTAGGAAACATCAAAGAAAAGGATCTTACAAGCATATATAATTCAAATAAATGTAAAGATTTATGGAATTTTGATAATGAAATGCCAAATTATTGTAAATATTGCACATTTCATAAACCAATTTCCGAAATTGGTGAGTATCGTGATTTAATTGAGAATCCAATCCATTTAATAGGTGGATAAATGTTCGATACTATAAAAAAGATATATTCAACCACCGATTTTGATTTCCGGATATTTTCAAATCCTGATGATGAACTTGCTTATCTTTTTGATGAATGGATCCCGTATTATCGGATGAAATATGCAATCTGCAAAGCAATCAATCCGCGTTCAATTCTTGAAGTGGGTGTCCGATATGGGTATAGTGCAATTACCTTTTTACAGGCATCTCCGGATTCTACGTATCTCGGCATTGACAACGATACAGATACCTTTGGTGGTTCGAGCGGTGCAATTCAATGGGCAAAAAAAATCACCTCTCATTATCACGCCACATTTTTAATTGCCAATACTCAAGAGATGGAATCATTCCCTGGCGAGTGTTATGATTTAATTCATATTGATGGGCAGCAGGATGGAGATGGAACATTTCATGATCTTGAGCTAGCCCTTCCAAAAGCAAAATTTATTCTTATTGTTGGTTTTTTCTGGTCAAAAGAAAATATGTTAAGTGCTACGTATTTCCTTGAAAAATACAAGCAGTTTATCGAATATTCACTGATAATTCCCTCATATGCGGGAGATCTTTTAATTAAAACAAATGATGCTGCACGAACCATCCGCATTCCGGGGCAGAATTATGATGACCGGGCGATACGCGAAGAATATGATCAGACCTATTTTTTACAGGATTGCGGAGGGTATGATTCATATAAAAAATATCAGGGCAAGCAATTAACCGATGAAAGACTTCTTGCCGCGGTGTATCTTGCAGCTCCGACTCACGGGATCTCAGTTCTTGACATTGGTTGTGGGAGGGGAGAACTCTGTTATGCTCTGGCTCAAACCGGGGCTAGCGTCACAGGGATAGATTATTCCTCTTCGGCAATAACAATAGCACGAAATACATTCCACAACTCGATCAATAAAGACAAACTGGAATTTATTTGCGACGATTTCCTCAACCACCAGTTCGATCAGAAATATGACCGTATTATTGCCACCGATTTTGTTGAGCATATCGAGAAAAAGAGATTCGATCAGGTTTTGCAAGCCGTTGCCGGTCTCCTCAAACCCGGAGGATTATTTATTGTTCATACCTCCCCTAACGCGTTGAATTATGAGGTCCCCTATGAAGAAAAAAGGGCCCAGGCTCGTTCGATTGGAAGTTATCTTCCGAAAAATCCTCGGACACACTATGAAGATTTGATGCACATCAATGAGCAAACACCGGATTCACTCAAGAAGAGTCTGGAAAAACATTTTCCCTATTCAATTGTCTGGGTTGCTACTGGTCCGGATATTGCGGGGTCGCTTGAAAGAGAATTCTCACTAGACGAGATGAGAGCTGCCCGAAGCATTTTTGCAGTTGCATCAAATTCCTGTCTTGATTCGACGCACATTCTTCATCAACTGATCCAAAATCCGCTTGATCCCCATACACTTCATGCAAAAATTACTGTCCGTTCCTCGCCGAAGATTGTCACACCGGATATACATTTTACTCTTGATATTGTGGTGGAAAACTTAAGTGAAGAAAGATGGGTCTCCATTCCGCCAAATCCAGTTCATCTTGCATATCACTGGCTCGATAAAGATGGAAAGTATGTGATATTCGATGGGATCAGAACCGTTATTCGCTATCCAATTTTACCTGGAGAGAGCCGGCATTTTTCAATCGGCGTCGTATCTCCAAAAACAACTGGCGACTACAACCTTCAGGTTACATTGGTTCAGGAAGCCTGTTTCTGGTTTGAGACCATCGTAGAAAACCTCCCGATGGTATCATTGATGATCAAAACTAAAATGGATAAGTAATACATCCATATAGAGATTGTTGCTATGTTCTCTGCCTACTACACATAAGCGAAGATTTTACAATTGGTGACTTCATGACCGATAATACCATAGAGATCAACAATGACGAGATCAATGTCGAAGAGATCATGGCAAAGATCCGGGAAAATATCCGGAGGCGACAGGCAGCAGGAGAACTACCCCCGGATCCGGATTCAATAATCGCATCCTCCTCAAAGAATTGCGCTGCGGGCGAATCAGACGATGCTATTCAACGGGATCTCACCTACATCAACAACAACTGGGATATCCGAAATAACAGTTACTTCATCAGCTCCCATCATCCCCATATCGGCAAATTCCTCGTGAAAGGACGCCAGCTGGTTCATGGGGAAGTCCGCCGGTATATTGATCCGGTAATATATCGACAAAATGAGTTCAATGCCAGTACTGTTCATCTCATAAATCATACTTCACAAAAATGTGCAGAATTGGAAAATACACTTCCACAAATAAAACAGGAAGTCAATCAAAAGATTAACGAAATTATTGATACCACTAAAAGTGAAATCGATTCAAAAATTGATTCTCGAATAACAGAACAGTTACAAGTTATTGAAGAACTACGAAACGAAATCAATCAATCCGTTTCTACTTCTGTTACTGAAATCAGGAATGACATCTCACCGGAAATTGATCAGATAAAAATTAATCAGAAAAAGGAACTGGATATACTTTGGGAAAACCTTGAAAAAAAATCTCCTCCTGAACAGCAGATTAAAAAAATCCTTGCGCAAGGACAGCAAAATGTTTTAGAACGTGTAGATTCCCTTGTTGAGAAGCACTTTCAAGATCTTGTTAATCAGATGGGAGGAGAAATTCACTCTCAGGCGTGGCTTGCCCATCTTCTTGAAAAGAGGGCAACTGATGAATTAATGAAAGGACGCGCTCCTGCTGAATCCCCCACGCCGCAGGAAATAAATTACTTCCTTTTCGAAGAACGATTCCGGGGTTCCCGTGATGATATCAAACAACGACAACAGGCATTCCTGCCGTACTTTGAAAAATGCTCCCGTGTACTTGATATTGGCTGTGGGAGGGGCGAATTCCTTGAGCTTCTCAAGGAGCACACTATCGGGGGTTTTGGGGTAGATTGTGATCAGGATATGGTTGCATACTGCCGCTCACGCCAGTTAGAGGTCGTGCAGATAGATGCCATCGCCTTCCTTGAGACACTTAAAGATGAAAGTCTTGACGGGATCTTTATTGATCAGGTAGTAGAGCATTTAGAGCCAGAATATCTCATCCGGTTGCTTGCACTCTGTCACCAAAAGATGAAATTCGGCTATCATATTGTCGTTGAAACGGTGAATCCGCTGTCATTTGTATCGTTTGCCAACTTCTACATCGACATGACCCATAAGAGGCCGGTTCATCCGGAGACGTTGCAGTATCTCATCAGTGCAGTGGGATTCCGGGAATGCGAGAAGAAATTTTTCTCGCCGGTTTCTGATGAGAATAGATTGAAAAAGGTTGAGGGGGCTGCTGATATGAATGAAACCGAAAAGAAGAACGTGGATGTGTATAACCATAATGTTGACATGCTGAATACAGTGCTGTTTGGCGCTCAGGATTATGCGGTTATTGGGAAGAAGTGAAATTTTATTGAGTCCTTGGTGAATAATGCATATTTTGATTTGCAACGAGCGATTTCTTTTTCGATTTGGATTAGATCGCGCATTAATTATTTTAGGAAAAGGTCTGAAAGAATCAGGTCACACGATTTCAATCATGGCAAATAAATATGATCGAAATGTTCTGGAAACATTTGCCACTAAAATTATTGATATTCCTGAAGCCCAAAATAATTACTTAAACTCAAATGAATTAACAGAACAGTGGATCAACAGTCGTTGGAATTCTTTTTTCAATGAGTCAAATAAACCCGACATTGTAATAATCGGGGGATGGCCTTTTTTTTCAACAATCCCCTTTTTTAAAAAAATGGAGATTCCAGTAATATTTTTAGATTGTGGTGCTGTCCCACTAGAAGGATACACAAATGGAGTTCTGGTTACTCAACAAAAATTGCGTGAAATGAGAAAAAAATATTTAAAAGATGCTTCATCAATCATCGCAATTAGTGATTTTATTGCCACAACACAAAGTAAAGTAGACACAGATAATCAAATTCCAGTCAACAAAATCTTATTGGGTGCTGATCATTTAGACATGAAGATCTGGAAAATGAGATCTTCTAATAACAAAAGCAGGATTATCGATTCTTTTAATGCAATAAAAAATGAGGGAAAACATTGTATCCTCAATTTAGGTCGATGGGAACCGAATTGTTACAAAAATTCCGAATCAGTTTTTGACATAATGCGAAAAATTAAAGAGAAATTGCCTAACACGGTTTTATTTGTACTTAATGATCCTTCGACCATTCAAATACCTCCAGATTTACAAAATTTCATATCTCCCTTGGGATTCCCGGATGATACAGAATTGGCATATTTGATGAAAAATGTGGATTTGGGCATTTCCACGTCTCTTTGGGAAGGCTTTAATTTACCCTTGGCAGAAATGCAATGGCTGAATGTTCCGGTTTTGGTATTTAACAAAGGTGCGCATCCAGAAGTTGTAATGCACCCCTGGTATCTTTGTAAAAATATTGATGAGATGGCCGCAAAAGCTATAAAAATTTTAAACAGGGATGAGTTAGATCCCGCAACAAAGAAAATCAGTCAGGATAAATTTCATACGTTTTTTACATGGGAGCGGGTTATCAAGCAGTACCAGGATATTTTCATCCGGGAAATGTTTAGGGAACGGGGTGCGGCATCAGACAATCTCACGGTGTTCATCGATGTCACCAACGCTGCACGGGATACTGCTAATTCCGGGGTTATCCGGGTTACCCGAAGGATATGCCGGGAGTTCCAGAAGTATGTAACAGTGCTCTTTGTTTTATGGGATGATGATAGAAAACAGTACGTTTTCCCGACGCAATCAGAATTCCGGCAATTGAGCCAGTTCAACGGGCCTGTTTTCAACAAAGACTGTTTTATCTCTCCCGATTCCGGCAGGGTGCTGCTGGGGAGTTACCTCGAAAAACACCCATATATAAGGAAATGGCTGATCTTTAGCGAAACAATCCAGGAAACCCGTGCCAGTGTAATCCGCAGGTTTGCACGCGTCAACAATATCTCACTCGGGGCTATTTTTTATGATGCAATCCCGGTTCTCCATTCAGATCTCTGCAAGGATATTGCAGTCAAAAATAATCATGGAAATTACATGAAAGGTCTTGCAGAATGTGATATAGTAATCCCTATTTCAGGTTATTCTGCAGCTTGTCTTCAACAGTACTGGAAATCAAATAACATCAACGCTAACTGTCCCGTACTCCCCAACTTACTACCGGGGGAGTTTGGAGGATCTAAGCGTAATTACGCGGTATTAAATCCCGATTTGAATTCCATCCAAATATTATGTGTTTCAACACTTGAGCCCAGGAAAAATCACAAGACGCTGATCGAAGCCTGCCTACTGCTACAGAAAGAACATCCCGAACTTGACTGGACACTGACACTTGTTGGTAACAAGTATGCCGGCGCGTTTGAGATTGCTGATGAAGTCCAGCAAATTTCGAAGAATAACCCGCGTATCCGTTGGCTGGGAGTAGTCTCGGACACCGCTCTGCACCGGTTATATGAGGAGGCAACATTTACTGTATATCCTTCAATAATTGAGGGATTTGGTATGCCCATCCTTGAGAGCATTTGGCATGGCAAACCCGTAATATGTTCAGATCAGGGGGTTATGTCCGAACTTGCTCACGATGGTGGTTGTTTGACAGTAGATATCCTCAATCCTCGCGATCTTTCGAAGGCAATATATCGTTTATGTACAGATCGGGCATTACTTCTCAAATTATCTAAGGATGCCACGGAGCGGCCGCTTAAGTCCTGGGAAGAATATACTGTCCAGTTCCTTTCAATTCTCGGCATTGGACCGGCGGATAAGAGGCCTCCCGGTTTGTCAGAGAGTGCTTTTACGAAACCGAGTCCAGCATGGGAGGATATTCTCTATCCTAGCTGTCTATGTGAAAACTGGCAGATGAACCATTCCGAACGAATGGCTTTAACCGCATTACTCTTACGACATCGCCCCCGTTGTAGTATAGAGATTGGTACATACAAAGGAGGCAGTCTGTCGCTCATTTCACAAATTTCCAAACACGTGTATTCTCTTGATATTGACCCAAGTATTCCTGAAAATTTCGGTCATTTTAAAAACGTGACATTTCTTACAGGGTTATCAACAGTTAGTCTCCCCCTCTTGCTGAAAGCATTAGATGCTGAAAAAATCCCTGTTGAGTTTATTTTAATCGATGGAGATCACTCTGCTGAAGGCGTAAAGAAAGATTTGAATACCGTTCTTGCTTATGTTCCAAAAAAACCTCTCTTCATCTTGATGCATGACAGCGGTAATCCTGAGTGTCGCAGAGGTATGCTTGAGGCAGACTGGAATAATTCCCCATACGTACAATGGGTGGATTTGGATTTTATTCCCGGTCGCATCGTAGAAAACGGTAGTTCATCTGATGGAGAAATGTGGGGTGGATTAGCCCTTGCCTATTTGACACCAACGAGCAGAGATGCCCCTTGTTTAGTGAATCGAACAGCCAACAATATGTATGAATTTATGAAAACATCATTAGAAAGATAAATAGATGACTATTATAAAATTAATTACCTAACGATAAAACATGGGGAAAAAAATATTAATTTGTTGTAATGCATATCCTCCACATTTTATCGGGGGTGCCGAACTAGTTGCCCACGCACAGGCAAAGGAGTTACAACGTCGTGGTTTTGATATCTGCATCTTTGCAGGTGATCCCAGCGGTTCCGGGCGACGGCATTCGATCCGAAAAGAATTATATGAGGGATTAACGGTTCACCGGATCTGCCTTACTCACGAGGATTATGACTATCATTTTGTGAATTTTTTCAACCACATCGCTGAAGAGTATTTCAAGAAACTACTCCGCATCTTTTCCCCGGATATTGTTCATTTCCATAATATTATCGGACTCTCGGTAGGTCTTATTCACATTGCAAAATCCCACGGGATAAAAACGGTTCTTACCCTGCATGATCACTGGGGTTTTTGCTTTAAAAATACCTTGATAAAAAAGGATAATGAAATCTGTCAGGCTTTTACGCGATGTTCCGAATGTATGCCGGTTATCCCCGGGGAAAATAATCTGAATCTCCCGATAAGGATGCGACAGGATTATCTAGCAATGCAACTCGAAGACGTAGATGCATTCATTTCACCTAGTCAGTACCTTGCTGATGCCTATATCCGTGCTGGAGTTCCCCCTGAAAAAATGCATGTAATCTGGAATGGTCTTGAGGTGAACAGATTTGCAAATATTAAGAAAAAAACAGATCCTTCGGGATGCATTCGTTTTACATTTATTGGATATTTCGGAAAACATAAGGGAATTCAAATTTTACTTGATGCGCTAAATTACTTGGATTTGTGTCAAAATTTCAGGATCAATCTTGTGGGGTCCGGGGAGTTGCACGATCAATATAAAACGGATATCTTGGAAAAGGACTTAACGGAACAAGTGACATTTTGGGGGAGGATAGAGAAAATTGATGATGCATATGCAGAGACGGATGTCTTTATCCTGCCATCGATATGGCCGGAGAATCAGCCCGTATCGATAACCGAGGCTATGGCGGCTGGAATTCCGGTTATTGCATCTAATTGTGGGGGAATTCCGGAATTAATTGAACATGGAAAAACAGGACTCTTATTTGAATCCGGGAATGCTCGGGATCTAGCAATAAAGATGTCAAAATTTATTGAAGAGCCGACAGACATCCGATTGTTTGGGGAGAGGGCATTTGAAAAAATAAAAACTGATACCTTGGAAAATCAAACTATAAAAATCATCGAATTGTATAATAAAATTCCCAACACGAAAGCTAAAATTTCCGTTGACAACATGATTATTGTCTGTGAAGGTAGACATATCGATCCAATATGTGTGGATGCAATGAAATTATTTTCAAAACTCGACTCACGGAAAATTCTGTTTCTTATGTCTGACTGGCTTTATGATGATCAGTTAAAAACCGGAAAACTAATTTGGATAGTTGGTGACTGCGAAGGGAAATCTGCGGTAGATTTGGGTTTAAATTATAACCTCCCCTTGTTAGTTCCCGAAATGAAACAAGAGCTCAAAAACCTGTGTGTTCAATTTAATTGTGGCTTGTTTTATCGGGATCGTCTGGATGCTGCGTATTCTATTCATTATTTATTGAATAACGAACAAGAACGAACAGTAATGATAAAAAATGGAGTGAGAGCTCAGGATTCTCTCCAAGATAAGGCGATTTGGAAGTAAAAATGGCAAGAATCGAACTAGTTGACAGTCTTAAAGGATATGCAATTTTGCTCGTTGTACTTGGGCATGTCATTGTCATATCAAATCCATCCGAATTCACAAAAAGTTGGTTATGGACATTTATCTACGCGTTTCATATGCCGCTGTTCCTGTTTTTAAGCGGGTACTTAGTTTATCAAAAACCGGTTGGGCCGATTGTGGATTTTATCATTAAAAAAGGTAAACGTTTACTATTTCCCTATTTGATCTGGCTTTTTATTTCCATTCTCATTGTAAATAATTTTGTATTTAATAATGTCATTTGGATGTACTTGATAACTCATTTAGTGGTTTTTGATAATATATGGTTTTTACCAGTTCTTTTTATTTCTTTTCTCGTTTTATTCCTGTTCATCCGTCTTGAAAAATTCTTTTCATCATATAACTTGCGAGATCTCACATTGCTATTATTTTTGGCGGGGTACATTATTTCTTGGGGATTCGAACCACCAGTTCAGGGATTGATGCTATTACGGTGGTTTTCACCGTTTGTAATTATAGGATATCTTGTTGCAGATAGGGGAAGATCTTTACTTCAAAAAGAATACCTTGTCCCACTGGCATCAATAATTTTTATTCTTCTACTCCCCTCATGGAGCAAATACTCAATTTTTTTTAATTCAAGTTTCTCAGGCATAATCATCGATTTGATTCTAGCAATTACTGGGATAATAATGGCATACGGCCTAATACAATCACTGAAAAAAACCCCGGTGGATAAATTTTTGAATTTTTGCGGAATTTATTCTCTTGAAATTTATCTGGTCTCCAATTTTCTGGCTCTGATATTTGTACAGATTTTACACATTCAATTCTGGGCAGGTCATGGATTGGCGGCATACATTACAGGAACAATAATCCTTCTGTTCATTTCACTATTATTTGGTATAATATTATCTTATAATAAATACATTAGTATTCTTCTTTTTGGGAGGTGGCCATGGATGAATATTAAGGAGCGGATAAATAACAGTTCGAAGAGATGAGGATATTCATTCACGATTCTACTCTGTAGAAACGCATATGATCCGGTTGGGATCACACCCGAAACATGAAAATTTATCCTGACACCATTCATTTATGATAGGTTGTTGATCTGATCCAGTTAATTTTCATGGGAAATTCTAATCAAAAAAAGAAGAGTAAAGTACGAATCCAGTGCTGTTCGTCAACGAAATACCGGATCTCAGGTTCAGGTCTAACATCTCACATTCCGTAGTCCTTTTCTTAACATTAGTATTTCGTGCGTCTTTCTAAGCAATGAGAGAATTTTTATAATATATTATTCATATTATTGGCATTTGACATTAATCTTCGAGTGAGTGGGATTTTTCGACCGGCAGCCCGAGCAGGTGAACGATATCCGGTAATTCTGAAGAATAATTGAGAATTCGGCAAACACGTTTGGAATCAACAAATTCGTCAATCCGCCGAATCCTGCGGAAAAGAAAGTACAACGATTTCGCAATTGGATTTAAGGTAGATTTCCTGTACTGTTAGCCTTGACTGTAGCATTCAGTAAGCGCAAGGTCATCCTGAACAGCCATCCTGGAATGGCATAGTCCATCAGATAAAGGATCATAATCATTGCGGGGACGGCAATTCTGTTTCATTTTCGAAATAAACTTCGGATACGGGGAACCTAGTACCCTTGACAAACCGGAGACCGTACTCCACGGTACTTTGTTCTTTCTAGGACTCCAACATCACCTTGGGATCAATTGTCAGATCGTTGATTCCGAGCCGGAGCCGCCGGAGCCGCTCCTTTTCATTTGAGACCATGGCGGAATCGAACGCCAAGCGAGTATCGACATGGTAGATCCATTCGATGTTCCCATTTTTCCCAGGTCTTCCTCGTTTATCGGAACCTCGCTCTGATGTTGTTAAGAATGGCTTGATGCTTCAAGCTGTATCAAGTATGTTTTCGGAAAATGCCTTGACGCGATTGCTTCATACAGACCACCCCGACCGGTTACCGTCATCGCGCTGCAGATGATGTCTAAAATCTGGATAGATCCCCTGCGGCTCTATAATGATACGACATCGATCAATATCACCGGGGATTTTTACCCGTCGTTTCATTACCGGTTAATCCAGATCCTTCACGAGTATTCGAAAGATCATCGGTCCGACCTTAAACAGTTCGTCATAATGCTGCCCACGAACCAGCACGGAATTTCCCTTTTCATGGAACCGTTGTCCGGCAACGAATCCAACAAAAAGACATGTGACGTTCGAATTCTCATCGATAGGAATTGCGGTCTGTTTACCGATTGTATGTACTAAGGTTTTTGTTTAATATTATATAATCTGAGAAATGCTGTTTTTTATCCTGAAAGTCGATTATCGCGTTATGAAATGAGGTACAAGAGGGAACCCAAGTGTCCCCAAGATCTTTCGGTCGATGGTGCAATCTCATTTAGATTTGGATTTTAATAGAGCAGATTTTTTGATTTAATCTAGATAATTATATTTGATAGCCGAACCCATTATGAAGTTCACCATTTTTTCTCACATTTGCTAACGCTTTATGTTTATCTAAAAAGAAGTCAAGATCACAAATTGTTCTTGCGGGATTTCCCGCGGAAACACTATTCTCGGGTACATTATGTGTTACTACACTTCCCGCTCCAATTATCGAATTTTTTCCTATACGAACATTAGGTAAAATAATAGCGCCCGCTCCAACAAAAACATTATCTTCTATCACAACTTTTCCGATTTTCGTATAACCCAATGCAGTTTTCATACTTCCGTCATGAGCTAATACATGACCTCGCGGTGCAAATGTTACATTATTACCAATTTCTATAAGATCGCAATGTGAGGGATCCAAAATCGTATCATAATGAATAGTACAATTGTTTCCTATTTTCAGCCCGCGTTCAATTAAATATGATATATCTATTCCAGAAGGTTTCGATTTAATTGGATCAAAATACCACCGATTTTGATATTTATTAAATTCTGCAGAGTTAATTAGAGAGGATAAAAATTCATCTTTAGTTATACCATCTTGAAATTTTGTTAACCAGAATTCCATTCCGGTTTTATCAGGTTCTCTATCTAAGAGAACGATATACGCGGCAGTTATAATTTTTTCTATATCCATTTTACCACAGGGTTTTAATCGATTATTAATCATCTTACCGATATGATTCGAGATCATTCCAGTCAATACTTATATTGTCCGGTAATATAGTATTCCTAATGAGGTAATAATCACTATTTATTACAATAATATTGCTGGAATTTCCCACATCAGATGAACTATATTTTGGAATGTCTGTCCCTTGCAAGGTCCACTCTCCTAGTGGAGGCTTCGCTTGGTAATATGTATTGTACCTAACATATATTTTTTTATTAATGAAAATAAAATAATACACCCACATTTGATCCAACCACGAGGAAATACCAATATTTACCGACGATACATTATCCATTTTCGTAATTTTTTGTAAATCAATAATATTTTCTTTTATTTCAATGCCATTCTCATAATTTGCTTTAATAATTGATGAGGCAGAATATAAATTTACTAAAATAAGCAGAGCGAGGAAAAATATCGCAATAATTTTAATTTTTGATTTATTTTTCAGGGGGACTATTTCAAAATTTCTAAAGCAGGATAAACATGTTAGCAAAATAATCGGGATAAAGTAAGTGAATAATTTATAAGCTTTATAGCTATTTCCGGAGAACGGGATGGAAAATATACCTTGAAATGTTAGATAACAGTATATCACTAAAAAAAAGGAAACATATGAAATCGATAAAAAAAACAAAAGCCGATCGGTTTTGAAAAGATGAATAAAAGAGATAATTGCTACAACTATAATTAGCCCAGATAGAATTTCATCAATAATTGGATTTGACGGCACACCGATATATTGCATCCCTAATCCAGGTTGAGCGAAGCCAAATCCCCAACTAGTTAAATTATTTTGGGCAATACCAAATGCCCAAGCAGGAGTCACCATTGGCATTTCCCACCCAAATCCCGAGGTATAAAGAAATATATCTTTAAAAATTTTGATGACTTCAAACGGGGAAAGTAAAAAGGCGATAAACAAGGTTAACGCTATAAAACATAAAGCATTTAACAAACGATAGATGGATCTTGTCGAAATAAAAACAAATGATAGAAAAATAAATAATGGAATATAATATAATGGTAGCAATGGAGAATAGGAGATAATTAATCCTAAAGTTAGGACACTCGTAAAAAGAATATAGGGGAAATAATCAGAGAATTTGTTACAGTTTTGGAATGAATACAGCATTACCAAAAAAAGGGAGAGAAACATACCTAATCCGATTATTTCACCTAAAAAACCTTGATAAATTACATAAATCAGATGGAAACTGAGTCCAGTTAAAGATGTTATTACTAAAGCAACATTTTTTTTATAATTAAAAATCTCAACCGCTATCAAAAATACAAATGGTAGTAAAAAAAAATAAAAAAGATATGAGACAAGGTTCTGAATTTTATAGGGGTCTATTGAAAAAATCGAACTCGGAATCGCCGTTAAAAAGTCTACAGCAATATGATTTGCACCTCTTTGAAGTGTCAAAACAAAAGATGAATCTACAGTAGGTGGAGGCTGGATAAATGACGATTGTGTCAGGAACTTTGACATCGCAGCCGTATTTACAATATCACCACAACCTAAAGTTATCGTATTCGATAAATCGCCATTAAATCGTACCAAATAGGGCATTGAAATTGCTAGAAAAATAATTATACAAATTATCACTAATAAAATATTTTCCTTTTTAAATGGCCAGACCAGTTCATTTCGTCGATCCTTCTTAACGTAAAATGCACTCCCGAGTAAAATAATTGATGGAAAAAGTAACCAAGAGGCATATACCTTTGAACCAAGGTTACTGAAATCGGCAAAATATGTGCCGAGACAGGTGATATAAGTTAAACCTACAAACGGTGCAAAGAAAAAGGTATATTTTTCCAGATTTCTCGGGCACAAGAGGAATGTAATTCCGAATCCGAAGAATTCGTATAATAATAAAATCCCTACGGAATAAATGATGAAATCCAATCCCATGCGTAACGATTTCCTTATCACAATATGAATTTTTGATATTAAAAAGATGATTATTCAATAAGAAACAAAAATTATGAGAGACGCAACAAAGATCCTACTTAGAAATTGGTGATTACTCAACAAGATCCACCATACGTCATATTTTCAACTGGCGAATCACAGCATCAAAGAGATCGTCGTTCTGGTAATTATACCTGACCTCAAGTTCTTTTTGATAGAGGGGGAATTTTTACCCATGATCTGTCCGTTCGTGTTTGAAACCATAACTCACCAAACCGTCGTATGATCTGAATATGTCCGTGTAGATGAGACTCCCCCGTTCCAAGATTCCGAATACTGGGATCTTGTTGGCAGCACCCTTGCCACATTTGCCTTTTCTCCGCCCTCCAAAGGTACTTTCATCAACTTCAATCTCTCCTTGAATCGTTTCTTTTCTTTTGTGAGAGGGAGGATAATCTGTCGAATAAGGTCATACAAGCCATAGGTTGTATTGTAGGCCAGTTCAAGTTGTTGCGAAGCTTTTCGGACAGATGTTTCAAGTTCGAACAATTTCTCCACTAATAGGACTTTCTGGAATGGGATCCGTGACTTCTCAAGCCTGCTTCTACGTCTTCGGCTTCACTCCTTCCGACAATGGTAACATTTGAAGAGTCCTCGTCGTATCTTTCTGATTCGTTCTCCTTGGCAGTATGTACATTCTGTGAATCTCGGAAGTATCCCAGCCCTTCGGAAATACTCTTCAGCTGAATCTTCTGATTGGGTATGTTGAGTCAACTTAACCAGGTTCATTTCTCTCACCACCTTGTTGGTTACTTGGTGGTGGATGATATTAAGGAATCACCATTTTTATCTGGATCAGAATTCTCATTAAATCCGAAGGTCTTTTTAATAATATAATTGGGCCTTCCTTTCGTCTCAAGATAGATCGAACTGACATATAACCCCAATATACCCATGGTTATTAATTGTAATCCCCCTAAAAACAAAATTGCAATTAGTGTCGACCACCACCAACCGAAAGTTGTCTGATAGATAAATTTCTCTACAAGGGCGTAAATCAAAGAAATTATTGCAATAAATATTGTTAATATTCCTGCAACCAATGACAATTTCAATGGAATATCAGAGAAAGAAATCAATGCGGAATTGAGATAGTTTTGCATCACTCGATATCCATAGAACTTAAATTTTGTGTGACCTCCGAAACGTGCTTCTCTGTGATAATAAACCGTGGTTTGATTAAAACCAATCCATGTCACAAGGCCGCGTAAATAGGGTTTTTTCTCCTTGAATTTTATTACTTCATTTACTGCCCTGCGGGATAATAATTTATAATCACCAGCTTCTACTTCAAGATAAATATCAGAAATTTGTTTAATGATGTTATATCCGATATCAGTCAACCAAATCTTTATTTTCGGCTCCCCCGCTCTAGATAATCGTACGGTATGAACAATATCAATATTATCTCCGGTTTTCCAAGCTCTGATTAGATCGGGAATTACTTCTGGAGGATCCTGCAGATCTGCATCCATATAAACAATCGCATCACCGGAAGAATATTCCATACCTAACAATACGCATTCAGAAACACCAAACGATCGGGAAGTCGTGATTATTCGAATGTCGTGATGATTTTTCGCAGCTTCTAATAATATTTGTTCCGAATGATCAGTTGACGCATCGTTAACAAAAATAAGTTCATAGCGATCCGGATATTCTTGATCAAGAACTTTACGTAACCGGAGAATAAGTTCAGGGAGATTTTGTTCTTCGTTTTTAAAGGATAAAACGACAGAAATTATCTGTTTCTGCTGATAAATTGTTTCATGAAATACGTGATTATCCAGACTCATAAGAACATCCATTTGTTTGTATTTTCGTTATATTAGGATTATCGTTATCATTTCAGTATTTCCAAACGATAGATCACACAAGAGAAGAGAACAAAAATAATATGTTTGCATTATTTGAACACAAAATATTTTAATGCGAAAAATCCGTAAATGGAATTAATAATGAGTGCTCCGATATGAGCAAGCAATTCCACACCGGAATCACGGATCCAATCCAGATGTATAATTTCAAAGATATTCAATAGCATGACAGCAGAAACAGGTGTTAGTAATAATGAAATAGGACCAATGAAGATAAATTTTAGAAACTGGTAGGATATATTTTGGTTATTACCTCTAAAAACAAGATTTTTATTAATAGAGAAATTAACAAGCATTCCGATAAGTGATGCCAAAAAAACACTGGTAAAATAAGAAAATTCTATTTGAAAAATAATCCTGCTTACAATACTGATAGACGCTGAACACAATCCTGCAAAAATGAAATAGAAAAATTGCCTGGAACGCAAATCTTCAATCAATTTTTTAAAAAAAGAATTTTGTAATATTGGATCCATTGCATTACACCACATCTTCAAGTTTATAAAACCTGATCTAATTCAGTATACCCTTGAAAGATATTTAAGTCATTTACTTGTATTAAAACTCAAGACTTTGTTTTTCCCCTGAATCCAATCCACTGCAGCGAGAAAATCATTAGCAATAAAATCCGGAAACGCACCCCAAAGGTATTGTTTGGATAGGCATTCTCCCCGAATATGGGGTTCAGGAATTAGGATAGTCTGGACACCAATTTTTTTTCCAGCCTCAACATCAAGACTTTTATCTCCGATCATAAATGAACCGGTGAGATCAATATTGTTATCTTTTATTGCCCGCTCAAATAACCCGGTCCGTGGCTTCCTGCAATTACACCGCTCCTCCGGATGGTGAGGACAGACGTAAATTCCGTCCAAGGTAACACCGAAATGATGCAGATCCGACTTCATCCGATCATGAACTTTTTTCAACTGCTCCTCGGTGAAATACCCTCTCCCGATCCCAGACTGATTCGTGATAACAATAATCTTGAACCCGGCCTCTTTGAGACTCCGTAGTCCCTCACCCACACCGGGATACATCTGAAATTGTCCGGGATCGTGCAGATAATGGACATCAACATTAATTGTACCGTCCCGATCTACAAAAACTGCTTTATTTCCCATCGTCGCCAAAGAGCTCCTTCTCCACTAAATAGCAGAGGATATGCCCTATCATGATGTGGGACTCCTGGATATGGGGCGTTACATCAGAGGGGACCGCAATCAGATAATCAGCTTCATTGCTCATTTTTCCACCGGTTCTTCCAGTGAATGCAACGGTTACGGCGCCTTTCTGCTTTGCGGTTCTCAGGCCCGCAATCACATTGGGAGAATTACCACTGGTGCTGATGCCGATTACAACATCCCCCGGTTTAACCAATGCTTCAATCTGGCGGGAGAAAACCACGTCAAAGGAATAATCGTTGGCAATTGCAGTCAATTCGGAAATATTTGTTGTAAGAGCAACGGAGGGAATGGCTTTCCTTTCCAAAAAGAACCTGCTCACGAGTTCGCAGGCAAGGTGCTGGGCATCTGCCGCGCTTCCCCCGTTCCCGAACCAGAAAATGATTTTTCCATTCCTGCAGGCAGTAGACATTACATCGGCAACATGGGCGATTGCAGGAACCGATCTCTCCAGCAGATCCTCTTTTGCATGGATGCTCCGTTCAATATATTCCGCAATCAGCGTGCTGGTATCTGCCATGATTACCGGAACTCACTGAAATACTCATGGAGGACATCGCTGACATAAATGATGTCATCGTCCGTCAGGTACTGGTGCATCCCAAAGTGGAGCCCTGCCTCCCCAATGTATTCCGCAACTGGGAAATCGCCAAGGCCGTATTTGAGAAACCTGAATGCGTTATGCTGGGTTGGCAGGGATCCAAAAAGGGTTTTGCACTGGATGCTCTTCCCCTCAAGGAACTTGTAAAACCTGTCGCGGTCGTATTTTTTATCCTTAAGGACAATAGGGAAGGCATGCGGGCTGACCTTTTCGTATGATTCTTCCTTGAGGAAGTAACAATATTTCGAGAGATCCTTTGTCATTTCAAGCAATTTGTAAAGGTTGCTTTTCCGTTTGGCAAAGAATGCATCAAACGTTTCAATTCCTTCAAGGCCGAGAGCGGCTTCAAGATCATTCATCTTGGAGTTGAATCCAATTCTCTGAAAATCAAAATAGAGACTGCCTGCAGGGCGGCCATGGGATTTAACAGATCGGACAACAGATGCAATTTTATCGTCCTCGGTTGTCACCATCCCTCCCTCACCGCATACAATCTGGTGGGCCGTATAAAAACTGAATGCCCCCATGTCTCCGATCTTACCGACTAATTTGCCTTTATATGTTGCACCATGGGCCTCGCAGGCATCTTCGATGACCATAAGGTTATGCTTTTTTGCGATTTTAAGGATCGGATCCATATCGCAGGGCTTCCCCATGGTATGCACAACCATGATGGCACGGGTTTTTTTCGTGATTGCGGCCTCAATTTTCGAAGGGTCAATGTTCAGTGTTTCAAGACCTACATCGACAAATTTCGGGGTAAACCCGGCAGCTAGAATCGAGTTGGCTGCTGCCACGAATGCAAGAGCCGGAACAATGATCTCATCGCCTCGCTCTGCGCCGAAATCATAAAGTGCTGCGCAGGCCACAATATCTGCATCAGTTCCTGAGCTTGTGGCAATCGAGTGCTTATACCCGAATTTTGCACTGAACTTTGCCTCAAACTCCCTGACGTTATCCCCTTCGGATGCCCAGTTCTTCTCGAAAACCTTCTGGAAATTCTTTTTTGCAATATCGCCTATAACCAAATCACCAAAACTGATTCTCATAATCTTCCTCGGAGTTTCTTTAATGCCACCTGATACCGTTCGGGGGTTCCAATATCAATTAATTCGCTATCGGTGATAAATCCTGTACACATTCCAAGGGCAAGATTCGGGAAAACATCATTTTCAAGGGAGAACTGCTCATCTGCAGGCAGGAGAGAGAAAATCTCTTTTTCCATGAGATAGATGCCTGCATTAACTAGACAAAACCCCTCATTTCCTGCTTTCTCACGGAAACTGACGATCGAAGAAGTGTCATTAAGCACTACTGTACCGAAATCGCCACTGTCCGCTTTTCGGACGAGAGCCATAGAAAGAATGGCATGTTTTTCCTGATGAACGGTGTAAAATTGTTCGAAATCCACATCACAGAATGAGTCCCCGTTGAGGAGAAGAAATGTATTACTGTGGATAATGAATCGAGCGTTCTTCAGAGCACCACCGGTTCCAAGCGGATGCATCTCTTCAGAAAATTCAATTGAAACCTCATCCTCCGGTTTCGAGAAATGGTCTTCAATCTGGTCTTTCATGTACCCGACGCAAAGGATAAACCGGCGAAATCCTCTGGAAATAAGATACTCAACAAGGATATCCAGAAATGTTTTTTCTCCGAACGCTGCAAGCCCTTTCGGGCGATCGGATAACACTGTACGCAGCCTCGTTCCCTGCCCGCCACAGAGGATGACAACATCCATCTCAGAAAATGAGGGGTGCATAACTTCCATTAATAATTGTCTTCGGGTGCAAAGTAAATGATCTGGGAACCGGTTGCATCGAACCGGAACGGAACATGCAACAGATGATTCAGCTTTTCCTTTACGAGCGACTGTTTTTCTGGTTCAACAAAGAAAAGCATAAATCCTCCCCCGCCGGCCCCCAGTAGTTTCCCACCAAGTGCGCCGGCATTTCGAGCTTCATTATAAATTGTATCGATCTGTGGAGTGGATATCTTATCCGTCAGACTTCTTTTGATAGTCCAGCTTTCGTGGAGCAACCTGCCAAAATCGGAAATATCAGAATCTCCCCCATTCAGGATATCGATAGCTTCGTCCACCATTTCTCTCATCCTGAACAATTCGGTCTGCTTATCGGGAGTTTTTTTAATCTGTTCACCGGCAATCTCGGAAGCAATCCGGGAAAAACCCGTAAAATAGAGCAGCAGGTGATCTTGAAGATCACGACATTTTTTCTGGTTCAGGGTTATCGGGGAGACCTCGATAATTTGAGGCCCACCGAACTTGATCTTATTGAACCCACCAAAAGCAGCGCTTGTCTGGTCCTGGGCCCCGACATTCTCCCTTAGCAGGTTCTGCTCAATATGAATAGCGTCAAGAGCAAGCTGGCGCTTTGAAGCGATCTTGCCGTTTAGCGCATATAATGCATGGGCTAAGCCCACGGTAAATGACGAGCTGGATCCAAGGCCGGTTTTTGCAGGAAGATCCCCGTCATGGTGGATCTCGATCCCACGTTCAACTCCCATGTAACCAAGAGTTGCGCGTACGGCAGGGTGCTGGATTTCAGAAATATTTTGTACGATTTCCGTTTTTGAATAAACTATCCGAGATTTGTGATCAAAAAAGGGGGGCAGATATCTGCACGTAATATAACTATATTTATTTATTGTTGTTGCAAGTACAGCTCCACCATTTGCTTCATACCATACAGGATAATCAGTTCCCCCACCAAAGAAAGAGATGCGAAAGGGTGTTCGACATATAATCATTTATGATACCTCAACTGGATGTATAACAATTTTAATGCATTTCATTATATATACTGCGAATAGTTCCTTTTGACTACCGATTAAACATTAGCAAATTGGTTCCGTTTAATGATCTGGTACCCCTTGATCAATTCAGTAATCGACTGCTTAAGGGAATAATCCGGTTTCCAGCCGGTCGCTTCGATCTTCTCATTGCTGACGATGTAATCGCGCTTGTCCGGGTCCTCGCCAATCGTTGCCTCGGTGAAGTAAAAGTCCGGCAGTTGCTTTTGAATCTCTTCACAGAGCTCCCACTTGCTGAGGTTTGCCTCGCTCAAGCCTACATTATAAGGCTCGCCTTTCATTGTATCAAAATTCTCCAGGCTGTGGATGAAAGCCTTAGCAACATCCCGAACATGGATATAATTACGTTTGAAATGAGGCTCGAATATTACGAGGAACCGGTCATTCACCGCACGGTAAGTAAAATCATTCACAAGGAGATCCAGCCTCATCCTGGGACTCACCCCCATGACCGTGGCTAGCCGAAGGGTGATAGAATTACCAGATTTCAGAATAAGGTTTTCAATTTCCACCTTTAAGGTCCCGTATAAAGAAATTGGATTCATAGGGGTCTTTTCCGTGCAGAAAATACCTTTCTGGCCAACGCCGTACCCGCTGTTCGTGGTCGGAAAGATGATCCGCTGGTTTTTCTTACGAAGCTCAAGGATCATCTTGATCGCATCGGAATTGATAGTTTGCGCCCCGACCGGATCCTTGGAGCACAGAGGTGCGCCAGTCAGGCAGGCCAGCGGGAAAATGGCATCTGTATTCTTCAGGCATTTCGTTATCAGCGCCTTATCCCGGACATCCCCGCGGATGATCGACAGGTTCTCGTTGTAGCAGCAGTCAAGGAGTGCCTGTTGCCCGTACATAAAGTTGTCAACAACGGTGACTTGATGGTTCTTTGCAAGCAGCTCAGGAACAAGGATGGATCCGATATAACCGGCTCCGCCAGTAACAAGAATCTTCATTTCAACTCTCCGATAACAGCACCCGGATTCTGGAGGTTATTTCTGCCTCATCCAGTTTCTGCAATTTATGTAAATATTCTCGAGTTCCGATATCAAATACATATTTATCGTCAAAACCCATGCGGATGAGCCTGATTGCGGAATTCTGATCAACAAGTATTTTCGCTACAAGGCCATCAAGCCCGGCTTTACCGGTAAAACCTTCCTCAAGTGTAATGAGACAGGAATACTTGGAGGCGAGCCGGTAAAAGGCTTTCTCATCAAAGGGTTTGAGCATGTATGCATCGATTAATCCAATCGGTATTTGTTCAGAATGGAACTTCTTTACAATGGAAAGAGCTTTGTGCGTCATATATCCGGTGGAGATGATACAGACCCGGTCTCCACGATGCAGCTCGGTAAATCCCTTCTTAAAAGAGATTATTGAAGGATCCGTGTAAATCTGTTCCACCGGTTTTCCGTCGAACCGTAGGTATTTCGGTTTCTTCTCCTGCAGTGAATAGTCAATAAATTCCCTTGCAAGGATCCAGTCGCTCGGAGAGAAGACCTCTATGTTTGGAAGTGATCTCATGATAGAGATATCCTCAAGGCAGTGATGAGTTGGACCGGAAACGTCATAACTCAGGCCGGCACCCACCCCGATAAGATTGATATTGATCTCTTTTAGCTGGGCATGGAGGGCAAGGTTGACACGGATCTGTTCATAGCAGCGCATCGTAAGGAATGGTGCGATAGCATAAGCATATACCGAATAGCCTTCGAGAGCCAGACCGGTCGCCACATTGATGAGGTTCTGCTCGGCAATTCCTACATTGATAAAGCGATCTGGAAATTGTTCCCGTAATGCATCAAGTTTTGGGGAGCCAAAATCGGCGCATAAAAAAAAGATATCCTTATCCTCATGCATCCTCCGGTATATCCCTTCGATGAAGACATCACGGATGGTGGCTTTCTCCCCCATCATTCTAGTTCCCCGACAATCATGTCAATCTCTGATGGCTTCAGTGTCTTGATATGACAGAGTGCATCAGTCTCCAGACTCTTGACGCCTTTGCCTTTAATGGTATTAGCTATCAGAACTTTTGGCTTTCCATTCCTTTCATTTTTCAACGTTGCAAGAGCATGATGAACCTGTTCTACATTGTGGCCGTCGATTGTTGTAACATCCCACTTAAATGTCCGGAATTTTTCCTCAATCGGAGACAGATTTAGGATTTTGTTGCAATAATCCAGCATACAAATTTGGTTGTTGTCAAGTATCAGGGTAATGTTATCCAGTTTATGTTCTCCGGCAAACATGATTGCTTCCCACACTGAACCCTCGTACAGTTCTCCATCACCCATCAGCACAAAAACAGACTCACTCCGTCCTTTCCGGTTCAGGGCCAGGGCAATCCCGCAGGCAACTCCGGGCCCGTGCCCAAGAGATCCATTGATGGTTTCAAATCCCGGGATGACTGCATCGGGAATCCCTCCGAGGAACGTGCCATCTTTGCAGACCGCCTGCAGTTCCTGTTTATCAAAAAAACCAAGGTCGGCCAGTATCGGATACAGGGAAATCGCACCATGACCTTTGCTGATAAGAAAACGATCCCGCTTTATATTGAGAGGATCCCTTGGGAAAAACCGGAGTATCCCCCCATAATAGAGAACAACGAAGATTTCCACCGCTGAAAGAGAGGACGCTATCCTCGTCTCCGGAGCAGTCTTATGGATTAGCAGGGTCTCTTTTCGAATCCAGGCAGATCTCTTAATAAGCTGTGAGATCAGTTCTTTGGACGCCCGGGGCAACAACCTATCTCACCCCATGCGGGAGATTCGCAACATACCAATCATACGTCCTCTGTATCCCTGCCCGGATTTCTGTCTTCTGCTCCCATCCCAGCTCCCGGAACCGCGAGCTGTCAAGCAGTTTTCTCGGGGTTCCGTCAGGCTTCGTTGTATCGTATTCAATTTCCCCAGAAAACCCGACGATTTCTGCAATCATCGCTGCAAGCTCCTTAATCGAGAAATCTTTACCGGAACCAACATTGTAATGCATGTTTTTCATCCTATCTGCATTATTTACCGCAAAAACCGAGGCATCGGCAACATCTTCATGAAAAACGAATTCTCTGCGAGGTGTCCCTGTTCCCCAGAGAATGACTGTTTTACTGTCGTTTTCTTTGCCTTCGTGGAACTTCCGGATGAGCGCGGAGAGGACGTGGGAATTTTCAAGGTCAAAATGATCCTCTGGCCCGTACAGCGAATTCGGGATCAGGGCGATAAACCGGTTGTTGTTGAGCTGCCTATTATAACTCCTGCAGGCGATGATACCGGCGATTTTTGCTGCAGCATAACCTTCGCTGGTTTCCTCAATTTCCCCGGTCATGAAGTATTCTTCCTTAATAGGTTGTAGGCAATTGCGAGGATAGGTACAGGAGGATCCATAGAATACAAGATGCTTAACATCCAGTTTTATCGCTGCTTCAAACACGTTATCCTGAATGGCAATATTAGTATGGAGAAACGTTGCCGGAGATCGCTGGTTCGCAATGATACCTCCGACAAGCCCTGCAGCAAGAAATACATACTCCGGCTGAGCCTCACGGAAGAAATGCCGGACAGCATTCTGATCCGTTAGATCAAGTTCATCGTGAGTTCTTGTGATGATGTCCCGGTAACCTTCTGAACCCAATTTTTTTGTCAGGGCCGAGCCCAGCAGGCCCCGGTGACCAGCTACATAAATCCGTGAATTTTTTTCCATCATTCGACACTCCGCTTGTTCCTGTCAGAAAAGAAAGATCTACTCATTTCGGCACTTTTTTCCAGTCCTTCATAAATTGTTCAAGGCCGGCATCGGTGAGCGGGTGGTGGAACATCTTCTGGATGACTGTGAAGGGGACAGTGGCCACATCTGCTCCGGCTTTTGCAGCTTCAAGAACATGGAGTGGGTGCCGAACACTTGCGACAATTATCTTGGTTTCAAATCCGTAATTTCTGTAGATTGCAGCGATATCACGCACAAGCTGCATCCCGTCGTAACCGATATCATCAAGCCTTCCGATGAACGGGCTGACATATGTCGCCCCGGCTTTTGCTGCCAGGAGTGCCTGGTTGGCTGAGAAGACGAGCGTCACATTGGTCCTGATATCTCTGTTGCTGAGGATCTTGACCGCTTTAAGGCCCTCAGAAGTCATAGGAATCTTCACCACAACATTTTTTGAGAACTCTGACAGGTTGACCGCTTCATCCACCATTCCCTGATATTCGAGGCTGATCACTTCCAGGCTGACGGGACCCTCGATAATGCCGAGAATCTCCCGGAACACATCGGCAAAACTGCGCTTCTCCCGAGCTACCAAGGATGGATTGGTTGTGACGCCATCGATCACTCCCCAATCATTTGCGGTCCGTATTTCTTCAAGATTTGCAGTATCAATAAAGATCTTCATTTTTTTCTCCGTAGTAAGGATTGTGCCGAACTGACAATACACTCAACCGTCAGCCCGTGCTTTTCCAGCAGATCCTCATATTCCCCGGACTCACCAAATACATCACGTACTCCGATAAGGCTCATGGGAACAGGCACGTGTTCTGATAAAACCTCTGCTACGGCACTCCCAAGCCCACCCATAACGCTGTGTTCTTCCACCGTGATGACAGCCCCGGTCTCCCGTGCAGCGCGGATTACAGCATCTGTATCGAGAGGTTTTATGGTAGATATATTAATGACGCGGGTAGAGATCCCGGCTCGCTTCAACACTTCCGATGCAAGAACCGCCAAGTGGACCATGGTTCCGGTTGCCAGAAGAGTGATATCCTGTCCATCTGCGATATAAACCGCCTTCCCGAATTCAAACTGGTAATCATGGAGGAAAAGGATCGGGGTCTTAGAGCGATTGAGACGGATATACGCAGGCCCTTTCCGTTCTGCCTCCATCTGAACCACAGAAGCTGCTTCAACTCCATCCGCAGGTACGATTACACTCATGTTCGGAATGACCCGCATAAGGGCGATATCTTCCAATGCCTGATGAGATGCCCCGTCAGGTGCATTCGTCAAGCCCGCATGGCTGACGGCTACCTTGACTGGAAGCCGGTCATGAGCGATTGTATTCCGAATCTGTTCCCAGGCACGAAGAGAGAATATTGCATAGGTGCTGGCAAAAGGTATCTTGCCTCCGATGGCAAGACCTGCTGCAACACCAATTAAGTTCTGCTCAGCACAACCGACATTGATGAATTGTCCTGGGAACAGTTTGGCAAACTTTCCCGTCTGGGTAGATACTGAAAGGTCAGCATCCAAGACAATGATATCGTGATTTCCTCCCAGTTTCAGGAGGGCTTCACCATAGGCATCGCGGGTGGATTTTTTCTCCATGATGTCAGTCACGTTCCAGTTCGTCGAGTGCGATCTTCATCTCATCCTTGTTGAGCGCTTTTCCATGGAACGAACCGATCCATTCCATGAAAGATACACCCTTTCCTTTGAGCGTATGAGCAATAATCACCGTGGGTTTGCCTTTGACCTTCTTTGCCTCAGAAAACGCATGAAGAATATCGGGAATTTTGTTGCCATCGATTTCTATGACATGCCAGCCGAATTCACGCCATTTTCCGGCAAGAGGTTCAAGACGGAGGACCTGTTCGGTTGGTCCGTCAATCTGTAATCCGTTCCGGTCAACGATAGCGACCAGACTATCCAGTTTGTGGTGCGAACCGAATATAGCAGCTTCCCATATCTGTCCTTCATCACATTCGCCGTCACCGAGCATGACATAGGTTCGGAAACAACGCCCATCTATCCGCGCGGCGAGCGCACAGCCACATGCAACAGATAATCCCTGGCCAAGCGATCCCGTTGAGACCTCGACACCAGGAATCTTTGTATCAGGATGCCCTTGCAACATGCTCCCCATTTTCCGAAGTGTGTGAAGGATTTCAACAGGAAAATATCCGGATTCAGCTAGGGCAGAATATAGGGCAGGGGCTGCATGACCTTTTGACAGGATGAATCGGTCCCGGTCGGGCCAAGCGGGCTTTGAAGGATCGTGATGCAATTCGGAGAAGTAGAGTGCCGTCAGGATATCAATACAGGAAAGGGAGCCCCCCGGGTGACCGCTACCTGCTTCAAAAATCATGTTGACGATATGCTTGCGAAGGACTTTTGCTTTTTTAGTTAATGTCCTGACATCCGCTTGATGATGCAGTTGTGAGTGTTCCATGTCATTGTCCACCGTTATCCCGCTTCCCATTAAGTGTTCAGAGAGCTGGGGTAAAGTTGTTTTCAGGAAATTGTCTGCTGGTCAAGTTCATGTATTCATTGACTGTGTTCAGGATCTCTTTCATTTCAGCAATATGACCGGGTAGAGAGAGTGCAATGAGTCCTGCAATGGTATCGATCTCACTTGTAATATTCTGGGGCTCATTTTTTTGAGTGATTATCTGGGTCATTTCCCGATTTTCATTGAAAAGGAAGAATTCATTCCTGTTTTGGACTATCAGAACATTTCGCGATTCTAGATGAGAGAGTAGCCAGTATCCCATGTTCCGCATACTGGTTTCATTGATCTGACGTATCCCTGTTATCGCACAGGCATTCTCCCGGGTGGTTATTGCAAGAGTTACACCCCGGTAATAACACGTAGATGAGAGTTTCGGATAGACTACAAGGGGTTTATCAGACTTTATACTAAGGGAAAGCAATCGAGAAAGAAGCGTACTGGTAATTACTCCTTTATTGTAATCAGCAATCAGAATAGCATCGACAGTGCCGATCTTCTGTTCGATAAACCGGATGAGCTCATCCTCAAGTTCAGAACTGATTGGATCTCGATTCTCTTTGTCGAATCGGATTATGTGCTGGCTTTCAGCAATGATGCGTGTTTTGACGGTTGTAGGCCGTTCCTTCGATACGAGAAGACCTTCAGCATTGATCCCAGTATCTTCAAAAAGGCGTATCAATTTTTTGCCAAACCAGTCATCTCCAACAATTCCTGCGGCAATGGCATTTCCCCCGAAAGCACAGATATTCCTGACAGCGTTGGCTGCCCCGCCGAGTTGCATCTCTTCATGGGTGATATCAACTAACGGGACGGGAGCTTCCGGAGAGATCCGTGACACCTGACCATAGATATATCGGTCAAGCATAAAGTCACCAATGACCAACACAGTAGTATTAGCAAAATTGCGGGAAATGTTTTCAAACGTCACAATACTCTTTTTTTGTATTGATTATGAAGATGAATAAAACTGCGCATTCAACAGATATCCATTATGTACTCCAACATTAGTGACTTTAAGACTTTTTATTGCAAAAGTGTTTTTTATATAAGGAGCCGGAAATATCGACTGCTCAAGAAAATTAGAGACGGATTTTTCAAAATGGATTAATTATACACTTGTAAAGAGAAGAAAAAAGAGTTAGCCGAACAGGGCACCGAGCCCTGCCATGCCGCTCTCTTCGTCTTCCTTCTTGTGGTCTTCCTTTGCGGGTGTTGCGGTTCTGCCTTGACGCCATTCTCATCGATCTTCTTTCCTGCCTTGTGCAGGAGAAGTGTTCTGTCGCTTTTTGAAAAGGCCATGCCAGATTTTTTATTCTGTCCTTTTTCAGATTAACCGCTGCTAATAGACAGAGAAAGGGTGGGGCAAGTAACCATAGAGTAAAGGGATCTTTCCCGAAATTTGTATAATATGCAAAAAATAATACTAAGTACGTATAATATGTTAATCCACTAAATGGTGAGAAAAAAGAGTATACTTTTCGAGATCTTTCAGATAGATGAGATATGTGAGCCCCAATCCACAGAAAATATATAGTAACCCAATAGCATGAGAATAAACAATATAATCAATCATTTCGCACAACCACCGATTAGTTCGTCAATAACAATAACCAAAGCACAATGGAATAAACTTCAAATTCCGTTTTCCTTCAAGTATAGGAAACGCTACATCCAACCCATAGTAATATTGTTAAATTTTTTAATGGGAGTTCCTTTCTTATTATCGATATTATTATTAATTCTACGATATTTAAAAAGAATTTCCTTAAAACATGGATGGGCCCATTATTCATATCTAATTGATAGGTAAACGTCCCTCACATACCGGTCCCTGAGTACTTTTCAAAGAACCATTTCGCCAAGAAGCTTTACAAAAAATGTCCAAGAGTTATAAAAAATATTTATAGGTTTCTACTATTTTTTATGCAATGAACTCATGCCTGCAAAGACTCTGGACGAACTTCCCCGCCTCGGATAATTTTTGGGATTCCCAGTCATCCAGTGGCATCTCAACGATATCCAGAATTCCCTCTCTCCCGATCTTTGCAGGAACACCAAGCGAGCAATCATGAATCCCATATTCACCATCAAGAATGCAGGAACAGGGAAGGATCTGACGTTTATCATTAATTATCGCTTCAACGAGTTGAGAGATATGAAGCGCTGGCCCAAATACTGTCCCAGTCTTTCCATGAATTACTTGCATGCTTGAACCACGGAGGTTCATGAGGAGATTCTCACGTATGTTTAAAGGAATCTTTTGAGTGAGTGATGAAAAAACCGGCACCTGATGTTCTCCATGCTCTCCAAGAACCCAAGAAGCGTCTGATACTTTCAACTTCTCTAATTCTATGATAAAACGAGCACTATCAAGTTGCCCACCAAATCCAATACATCGGTTCTTTTCAATTCCGGAATATTTCCAGAGGATGTAATTATTAATATCCATCGGATTCGTCACGGTAATTAAATTTCCTGAGAATCTCTTCAGGTGACGCCCCCACTGTGCAATTGAAGGGAGATTTGCCATCAAAAGATCTGCTCGTGTTTTTATTGCTGGTGTCCGGGGAATTCCAGCGGAAAAAACACAAACATCAGAATTATAAAAATCCCTAATATCGGTTGAGATTGTGATTCCAAGACCTGCATGCTGGAGGTCGAGAATCTGAGGAGAATAGCGAAAAACCCGGCTTAGGTATTTATCTTAGTACTTCGAATGAAAAGTATGGTTGGATTCGGGGAGTATTTTCTTGAGCAACAGTATGCAAATGTTGCGGGATTAGGTGACAAGTTGGG
>Ga0302250_1000578_pt1 | contig 34080 bp, 34 predicted proteins | sample AAG_RA_Asp_MG_FD_193536 | JGI IMG/M metagenome (GOLD analysis project Ga0302250, IMG submission 193536) | Enriched activated sludge microbial communities from anaerobic digester in WTTP, New Holstein, Wisconsin, United States - AAG_RA_Asp | ecosystem: Engineered > Bioreactor > Anaerobic >...
GCCGTGAACTCACAAGGTGGCTTCGGCAAATGGTCATGGGGGGTTTCAAAGAATATCAAGGATATTGAAGGGATTATTCACAAAACAACAAGCTCTTGAACATTTTCATCTGCTGTGATTACTTTTCGGGAGAAGATTTTCCACTGGATTCAATAATCGCAATAAGTGAAGCCTTTTTTTTATAACCTCCAAAAACTCCGGAATGTCTCCATTCTCAGATCACCCTTTTTTTTAGGGATCGGAAAACTCGGGAAAATATGAGAGTACGATGGAGCCACGACTTTTCTGTCGTCGAAACCACGACCATCTGACTGGAATACGATGCCCGGTCTGTGCACTCTTTCTTAAGGTTTAATGCGCTGACACCTTTTTTTAGACTTCAATTCTCCGATAGCACCACTTCAACATAGACAGTTCGATTCTCTTTTCTTCGGTTATGAACCCAAGCCAACGATAAATCTTCCATCAAGCTGAATAGTATTTGAATTTAATTTTAATCCAAATTTTTATATCCACGGATAAGGATCTAACACTCATGGTAGATGATGTCTATTTTGACTTTGGAACGGGGATCGAAAGTCATGATGGAACTTGGTACGAGAAAATTGATTTTTTAAGTTATGGGGGTAATGCAGCAGTTTTTCTTGTCTTAGCCACATCTGGAGATAATCATGGTTCTTTGTTTGCGTTGAAGATGTTTCGTCGTTTTTCATTACGTGAGAGAAGAGAACGTTTTATGAGAGAGATTGAGTTTCTCAGAAACTGTAATCATGCATCTATTACGCCTATATATGATTATGGAACTTTTACCGATAGGACAACACGTGAGTACTATCCTTTCCTTGTAACAGAGTATTTGCCAGTCACACTTAATGATGTGATTAATGGTGGGAATATCAAGAAATTGGATAAGGTGCTGTATACCCTCCAAGTCCTTTCAGCACTTAAGTATCTTGCAAGTAGACCAAGACCCGTTGTTCATAGAGATGTAAAACCCAAGAATATTTTTATAAATGGGCCTTCTTGCATGCTCGGTGATTTTGGTCTAATAAAAACCTTAGGTGATGCAGAGATTGATCGAAGATTACTTACCGAAAGTGGTGAAACTCCCATGCCCTACCACTACAGAACACCCGATCTTATTAGTTATGCAAAGGGTGAATCAAGTATTTCTCCAAAAAGCGATGTCTTCCAACTGGGTTTAGTGGCTGCCGAACTTTTTACCGGATTTAACCCTCAAGTAGCAGCTGAAAACATATTGGATGACTTGCAAATGCGCCCGGTTCCACGCATACCCGGTAAATATGGGCGGCATTTGAGAGAATTGATCAACCGAATGTTAGTTGAAGATCCAGAGCAAAGAGAGGGCGCTGCTGAATTGATTACTTCATGGCAAGGTGTATTCGAAAATGTTGCAAAAGATGTAAGCACTTTAGAGGGAAAGGTATTCAAAAAATAAATGCAAATTTCCCACGATTTTTCATTTTTCGCCATCGCTCAATTCCTTCATACAAATTCTTCCAGAACTGTTTGGATACACTCCCTTCAGGGACGAAATCATCAGGGTCCACGTGCGTGTATGTCATCCATACCGTCGCATGAAAACCGAGGATCTTCTCCGCTGCCGAACTGCTTAACCATCTCGTTATCGACATCCCGTCCGGTGAGATGCATATAGGTCTTGAGCAACCGGCTATCCTGAGTTCTCCATACTACGGCCATGATGACTCTATCGGTGATGCCTACCCGGACCAGAGGGGTTATCCAGGAATGCTGGAAGACAAGTGGGTTCACCGCTTCTTGACTGCAGCAATGGAGTGCGATCCGGTCGAGCTGTCTTCTGACCTGGAAAATGAGTGAGTGGTTCACCGCGCCGGTGGATGAAAACCAGGACATTTCTTTCCGGGATGTTAGGATAGACGGGACGGGCTTAAATCTACTTTCGGATCTACTGCTTAAATGAACCCGATATTTCATCACTATCAAGCATAAATATATCAATAAATATGACTACAAGTAAAGATTTGCCGATTAAGATCGTCGTAACGACTGACCAGCTCATCAAGATGGCCGATCTACACGATTACTTCAACGATGTGTTATGCGATAGGTGGAACAAGCTCGGAATTACGAAAGCGCAGGCGTTCACGGAGCTCGACAAGACATATGCCCAGATTGAGGAGTTCTGTAATGCCGAGGTTGCCAAGCAGGGCGGCTCCTACACAGCAACGTCCCTCCCCGATATTATGAGGCAGGCTATTGACACCCTGAGAATCAACGAGAAAAGATCGGTCACACGCCGATCGCCTAAGAGGAACGCGCGAGATGCATCGGGTATAAAATCTCGTGGGGAGGAGAGAGTCCAGAAATGAGGGCCATCAGGTACTTCAAAATAACGCGGGATGGTGAAACTCGTACCGTGTACCGGTTTGAAGAAGCGAATGACGGTATTTGGGCTGATAGATTCGACGCCGCCTCGAATGAATGGGTGGACCATCCGAATCTTGTCAAAAACCTGCTTGGCTTGGGTCACAGCGATTTCGAGCCGATCAGCATTGAGGAAGCCCGGGATTTCGTTGAGAAGGTTGAGCATGGGACCTTTGCTCATCCCCGCGATGCGGAAGAAAGGCAGCGTCCGTCTCTGCTATCATGAAGCGGAATGTCGATACCCTCAAGGTCAACGAGAAAAGAACGGTCACAAGCCGATCTCCGTGGGGAACGAACGAAACTCTTCGACAAAATGATAGAATCTCTTTGAAAGGAATAAGTTAGAAAATGAGAGTCGTACGGTTTTTCAAGAACGTACATAACGGCGAAACCCGTTCCGTGTATCGGTTCGAAGAGACTGATAACGGGGTCTGGGCAGAGCGGTTCGACCGGAGGGAGAATGCATGGGTGGACTGGCCATATCTTGTCAAAAACATGATGGGGTTGGGGCACAGCGATTACGATGAGATCGGTGAGGCGGAGGCGCGTGCATTCGTCGAGAGTATCGGCGGGACCTTTTCCCACCCCCATGATGTGGAACAATGATCCGCATTTAATGATGCATTAAATGCGCGTGGTGGGAGAAACGATTTCCAATTTATAGGCATGAAATTCGAAACGGACAAAGAATAGGGGTGAAAAAGTGCTCACTTTTTCTGCCATGAGTATGTATGGTGGGACAATTTCACTCAATAAATTGACAAAGTCTTCGTTCGATTAATGGATGGGGTTTATATACCACTTGCAAAGACCCTCGTATTATCGTCCTTTTTGTCTAAAGACCGGTGAATTAGCGAGCAGCTAATTGTGACTGAATTAGTTATTCAGCTACCGTTTATTGATAATTTCTCCGCATGTGGTGAAAATCAAATTAACCGGAATATTTGAGATTTTGTTGAATGGAAGTCATAATCAACCAATTAGTGGCTTGCAAATCGGATCATGGGAATAGAGATGAAGAACAAGATAATGCTGATTTCGTTATCACCATCAAGAAGAAACAATAAATATGACAGCTCGAATATTACCCATCACCACGTCTTTTTCCTCGGATAGTGATTTTTGAAAAACCATGGTGTGTTTGAATAGTAGTACAAAATCCATTGTGTGGAACCCATCTAACCCCCACAAGGTAGATGGACTTCCGAGACCGCACTTTTCTGATGCGGCATCAAGGTACTACTTCCAGTTTGCTGCCGCTGCAAACTTTTCCGCCTTCTTCGATGCTATCATTGCCTCCTTGGTCTCCCATTCACAGCGTTCCAGGCGGGCACGCAAATCCTTGATTTCTGTGCGGGCCACTTTTCCGTCAGTTGCTTCTGCCATATTCTGAATTGCTGAAATGACTTCGACAATCGGCATTTTCCGACGGTCTGCAATCTCTATCCGCCCATTGTATCCGTGTTGGTACACTTTCAGGAGAACCCCCTCAAGGATCTGGTATGTGTAGCTGGCATCGATGCGGAGTTTCTGGCTGTCCATATTAATCTCGATAGACGTGCATTTCCACGATCCATCCAGCCCAAACCGCCGCAGATCACGAAAGATTAAAAGGACTGCATCAGGGCTCAAGGGTGGTGCGCCGTTAGAAGAAATCCGGATGATCTCGGTACCATTACCATATTCCTGCCATGTTACCGCCTGTCCTGTCGGAAGCTTCTCCGGGTAAGGGACATTCGAATGATTTATCGGTATTCGGCGATCAATTGGTATCCCTTTTTCAGAGATTCCGGTATCTCTTGCAGGGGACACATGGATAGATTGTGTCTCCGATGGGACGGTTTTTACTAGGACGATGTTCTCGATCCGCCAATACCCGGATTGTACCAACCTCTGCAATCCGTCTTGTTCTTTTTCAGGCGCATATTGATACATCCCACGGGCAAGCCGTCTAACTGGCCCGGATCCTTTTCTCGTCGATGCAAGGCGGCTTAGGGTGCGTTTCGCATTATCATAATCTGCGCCAGTCCGGTCGACAAAATCCTTGATTACGAATGTACGTTCCGGTTCGGATTGGAGGATATGTATACACAATGCCGAAAGGGACAGTCCCTTTTCTTTTGATAGGGCAAGTCCCTCCGAGTTCACTTGGGAGTCAGGATCTTTTGTGTGATCTGTTGTCAAGGTTGTGTCATCAACCGACATGATCGTTCCCGTGCAGTGAGCCTGTTATGACTCCTGTTCTCAAATCGATACCAAGCTTGGAAATGGATCTTTGTAGAAAATCAGAAAGAAGAGTATGGGGGTACCTTCCCCGATTGAATATGCCTCCTGAATGCCTGACCTCCTTGAGGCATGATATGTGGAGCCTCATCGGCGTGCCTCCATATTGAGGCGGATGCCATCGATCATCTCTGCGATAAGATCACGATAGGACGAGTACATCCCGGGGTTTCCTTTCATACACAGATCGAGAAATTCGATCTGCTCCTTTGCGAGCACGTGACGACACAGTGTCTCGAACTCCTTGAGCGAGGGGGACATAGTGCGTTTTTCGCACTGATCCGAGTGCTCGCCCGTCATCGAGGTCCCTCCAATGCATCTGCCAGACGCCAAAATCCCCGGTTGATCGCAGACATGGCTGCAAGCCTTTCGAGGTCCGATAACTGGGAGAGGGTCTCACGGTCGATGGTGAAGCCGGGCTTCGGGGCCGGACGTATCGTTGATGTGGGAATAGGACTTATTGTATTCACTGTCCATCTCCGCATCTGTCTGTGGTCATGGATGGCACCGGGGAGCGTGCTTGTAAGGCGGTTTCTCCCTGGGCTCTCATATCTTCTTGTTCGATTCTCTGTTTGAGTGCTGCGCGGAGTATCCCACTTATCGAATACCCCTCAGAAAGTGCCCAGTCGTATAGATCGCGGGGCACTGTAACGGTTGTCCGTTGATTGTTGGTCACTAGTCTTCACTGGCATTTCTGCCGGAACCACGGAGAGATCTCGGTATATAATGCACTTTCGGCATAAATCGCTCAAATGATGATTTCAAGAGTCAAATTTCGCCTTTACGCGCACATGTAGTGACAAGGGGATTACAAAAATCGCTATGATTTGCCGCGAGCGAACAAAGGATGAAGTTTTGTTTATAAACCCCTATGCGCGTTGAAGATGGATCGTGAAACGGAACATCAAAAAAGGTTTGGGATTAATGACCTGCTGTTATTACGCCGAGGGGGAGAGTTGAACTCCCGAGGTGCGGGGCACCAATGGTTTTCGAGACCATCGCCTTACCGGGCTAGACTACCTCGGCACCGGTTCAGATCAGTTTCACGCCAATTCCTATAATAGTTATGGGAATTGTGCCCGTTGTTCCCGGGGAGGCATGACGTTATCGCCGGCTTGGGGAAGTCTCCGGACCGTCGTGCAGGAACGACCTTCGAGAAAAAAAGGCTGTATCGGGAGGGTGATTACGCCATCGGCATCGAGGGCATGCCGGCGGGTTTCTTGTTCTGCGTGATCATCATGTCATCGACACGGATCAGGAGCGCCGCAGTCTCCGAAGCGCTCTGGATGGACTGGCGCTTCGAACGGAGGGGCTCGAAGACGTTTTCCTTGTACATATCGACGACCTCACCGGTGTATACGTTCAGCCCCGCGCTCTTTTTGCCGCTGGCATGGGCTTTTTTCAGGTCGACAACCTTGTCGATCGGGTTGTAGCCCGAGTTCTCTGCAAGGGTCCGGGGGATGACTTCGAAAGCGTCGGCATATGCCTCGAGCGCAAGCTGGACACGCCCGCCGACACTCGCTGCATAATCCTTGATCTTCATCAAAAGCTCGGTCTCTACCGCCCCGCCGCCAACGACAAAGGTGCCGTCTTCGATTGCATCCATGACGACACGCTTGCCATCATTGACCGCACGTTCGAGCTCGTCGAGCAGGTAGTCGGATGTTCCCCGCAGGAGTATCGTGATCGCCCGGGGATTCCTGCAGCCACTGATCCGGATGATGTCGATGTCATGGTCCTGTTCGACAAGTTCTGCGTAACCGAGGTCTTTTGCGGTCAGGTTCTCGGCTTTCTGGATGAGGTTGGCCGAGAGCGCCTTTGCCGCATTCTGCATATCCGATTCCGGGACATCCTCGACAGCAAGGATACCCGCTTTCGCGAGGTGGAACTGGACCGGGTCGGCAATCCCCTTCTGGCAGAGGAGTACATTTGCCCCGCTCTTTATGATGTATTCGGCAAGCTGCCGGAGCGCATCCTGCTCCTGGGCGTTGAAGGCAGCAACCTGCTCTGCGGTCGAGATCTTGATCTTCGCCTTGACCTGCGTCTTGGTGATCTCCATGGGCGCTGCGATCAGGGCGACTTTTGCCTTCGTGACTTTCCGGGGCATCCCCTCGTGGACCCGGCTCTTGTCGATGACGATGCCGCGAATCAGTTCGGCATCGTCCATGGACTGGCCGCGCTGTTTCTTGACCATGACGTCGTCTTCATCGACAACCATCTTTCCTTTCTCCTTCTCGGTCACGGCAAGGACTGCATCCACGATGATCCCGTCGAGCTTGCCCTTGACGGCCTCGATGGATTTTCCGGTGATTGCCGTATCTGCGAGTTTCATGAGGGTCTTTTTATCCGAAGGATCGACCTTGTAGGCAAGACTGTCAACGATCTCAAGCGCCTTCTCCATTCCAAGCCGGTATCCCTGGGAAATAACCGTCGGGTGAATTCCCTGTTCGATGAGGCTCTCCGCCTGCTCCATCAGGGAGCCGACGAGGACCGCTGCAGTGGTCGTCCCGTCGCCCACTTGGTCGTCCTGGGTCTTTGCAACCTCGATTACCATCTTTGCGCCAGGGTGCTGAACCCCGATCTCCTTGAGGATGGTCGCCCCGTCGTTGGTGATGATGATATCCCCGGTAGAACCGACAAGCATCTTGTCCATGCCACGGGGTCCGAGCGTTGTCCGAACTGCACCAGCAATCGCTTTTGCTGCGGTAATATTCGAGCGCTGGGCTTCCCGCCCGACGTTGCGCTCCACATTGTCTTTTAGGATAATAATTGGCTGTCCAGCTAACATGTTGGATCCTCCGATGCTGTAAAAGATGGAATTGAACTTCTATATAAAATTTATTTTGAGGATTCCCGGAAAAAGGCCGGATTCTCAATCGATCCGGGATATCCTGAAGAGAGAGAAGACCGGGACGCCCTCAATTTCCTGGATGCCGCGCTTGTCGAACAGCACGAGGATTGCGGCAGGTGCAGCGCCGTGTTTCTTGAGGTATTTTACGACTTCCTTCATGGTCTTTCCCGAGGTTATCACGTCGTCGACAATGATGCACCGTTCCCCGGAGATCGGGGCGAAGTTGCCCGAGACGGAGCCGACAGGGTGCTCGCTCTGGCTCTGTTTCGCGGGATGGTAGATCGCAAGTTTCGCCTCCTCCTGGACGGCGATGATGGTCGCAAGCGGGATGCCGGAGAGAGCAATCCCGACGATTACCCCCGCATCGCAACCCTCAGATTCCTTCGGGAGTTCTTTTGCAGTGTAATAACGGTGCAGGAGCATCAGTGCTGTCTCTTCCAGGAGCGGTGCCGAGCTGCTGACGGCAGTCCAGTCGATATGCACGTCTTTTGGCGCCGCGGAACCCTTGACCTGCGTCAGGAGCCAGGTCACTGTCTCCATCGAGAGCGAGAGTTCATCGGCTATCTGACCGGGGCTGTGGCCTTCGGACAGCAGGAGTTTGGCTCTCCCGATCAGGTCCTCAAGGGATGACATGAGAAGAAGATTGTCGGTTCCTATTTTATGGTTCTTTTGATCTGCGAACCGCAGACCAGGCAGATGCCCGGCTTTTCCCCCATCTGACCGCACCCGGTACACCGGAATTTCCAGGCTCGTCTCTTCGCCTTTCTCTGCTGAAGGGACCGTACAGGAATACCAAGCGCAAGGGCGACATTCTGGACGGCAAAATCGTCGGTAAGGAGCAATCCGCCCACGTCAAGGGCGAGAGCGAGGATTCCGGCATCAGTTGCCGATAATGCCTCCAGATCGCCGGCGGTACTGGCTGCAGCCTGTACCCTCTTGATGCTCTCCTGCGACGGCTCCCGGATGCACAACCCGCCGGCAAGAAGGGCTTCGTACCGGCATTTAGACCGGAGGTCGACCAGTTCGGAAATGACGGCCGGAGTCGTCATCAGATCCCCGCTCACCGGGTATTCAGCGAAAAAAAAAGATGTGTCAAGGATGAGATCCATACCGGCTTACCGTCTTCCCGCCGTTTTCTTTCCATCCTGAATAACACCGGCAATCGTTCCGGCCGCACTGTACCGGCTGCACCCGCGTTCAATGGTATCGCTACAGGCAACTTCCCGGATCCCTGCTGCTTTCAGCCGCGCAAATGCTCCTCCCGAAAGCACCCCGTGCACACAGGCTGCAAACACCTCACGGGCGCCCTGGTGCATCAGCATCGAGGCTGCAGTCGCGATGGTACCGCCGGTCGAGATAATATCGTCGACGATGACAACCGACCGGTTCTCCGCGCTGAGTTTCTGGGGGGCAATGCTGACTTCCTCGCCGGATATCCGCGTCTTGTCGAGGTGGTCGCAGTCCCACCCCCCTTTCTCGGCCACTGCCTGCGCAAAGCGTGCGGCACCGTCATCCGGTGCGAGTACCAGGGGATCCCGTAAGGCCATTGCCGCGATGTAATCCCCGATTGTCCCTGCAACCGAGACGTTCTTCGCCGGCGCGGAAAAGTTCAGGAGGACGGAGGGGTCATGGATGTTCACCGTTATGCACCGGTTCACGTTCTGGCTCACAGCGCGGGCGACTGCGCGGGCGCTGACGGGTTCCCCGTCGTGGAATTTTTTGTCCTGTCGCGCATAGCCCATATAGGGGAGGACGAGCTGGATCTCGCTTCCCTCGCATGTATCAATAAGGAGAAGGAGCTGGACGAATGAATCCGGATCGACGATGCTCCCCACAACGACCATCTCATCGGAGATGGATCCCGTCCTGATATAGAGTTCCCCGTCGGGGAACTTTGAGAATTTCACTCCGACGATCTCTGCCCGTACCGCATCTGCAATTCTGCTCGCGAGGATCTGGGATGACTCTGTTCCGATTACTTTCATAGATATTCCCTCAGTAATGCGGGTTTCCTGCCATAGGACCGTGACAACGGGGTGGTATCAACATTTCTCCCGCCGGGAACTAAATCTTTTGATACCGGTTTTGGCAGCAGCTGAAACTACTTAAATGATCTCTACGAATTATATGAATACCCACCAAAGAGGGAACTATCCGACCATGGAGCCTTTGCCTGTTACAGAACCAGAACCCGGGTCTGCCGGGACACCGGATACTCCGCTACCGCAGGATCAGGCAGGGCCAGATTCTTCCCCGGTCACATCGGAATCCCTGCCGGCTCAGCCGGCCCCGGGCTCCCCGGGGATACCTGACGGGTCATCTTCACAGATCGAGATCCCTCCCAGGCTCATCGACCAGGTCATCGGCCAGGAGCACGCAGTCGAGGTTATCCGCAAAGCTGCGGTCCAGCGCCGGCACGTAATGATGATCGGGAGCCCCGGTACCGGCAAATCCATGCTTGCCAAGGCGATGGCGGAGCTCCTGCCCAAAGAAGAGCTGCAGGACCTCCTTGTATACCCCAATTCCGATGACCCGAACAACCCGGTCATCCGGACCGTGGCCGTCGGCAGGGGCAAACAGATCGTCGCTGCCCACAAAGCCGAGGCAAAGCGGAAGATCCAGTTCCGGAACACGCTCCTGATGCTGCTGATCATCGGCATCGTCGGATATGCTATCATCACCTACCAGTGGCTGATGGGCATTATCGCGGCAGCATTTGTCTTCATGGCGCTCCGGTACAGCACTCCCCGGGAAGAAGCAATGGTCCCGAAACTGCTGGTTGCCAATGACAATACAACGACCGCCCCGTTTATCGACGGGACCGGTTCGCATGCGGGAGCGCTGCTCGGCGACGTCCGGCACGATCCCTTCCAGAGCGGGGGGCTCGAAACCCCGGCCCACGACAGGGTCGAGGCCGGGGCGATCCACCGTGCGCATGGCGGCGTTCTCTTCATCGACGAGATCAACACCCTTACACCCCATTCCCAGCAAAACCTCCTGACAGCCCTCCAGGAAGGAGAGTTCCCCATCACTGGCCAGAGCGAGCGGTCGAGCGGGGCGATGGTCCGGACGGAGCCGGTCCCCTGCCGGTTCATCATGGTCGCGGCGGGGAATCTCGATGCAATCCAGGGAATGCATCCTGCGCTCCGGTCCCGTATCCGCGGGTACGGGTACGAAGTCTACATGTCCGAGACGATGGATGACACTCCGGAGAACCGGAAGAAGTATGTCCGGTTCATCGCGCAGGAGGTAAAGAATGACGGTAAGATCCCCCACTTCGACCCGACCGCGATCGATGAGGTTATCCGCGAAGCCCGCCGGCGTTCGAACAGGAAGGGGCACCTGACCCTCAAGCTCCGGGACATGGGAGGCCTTATCCGTGTCGCGGGGGACATCGCGCGCCAGGAAGGGGCAGCCATCACGACCGCGGCCCACGTGATTGCGGCAAAGCGGACTGCCCGCTCCATCGAGGATCAGGTCTCCGACGAAATCACCCGGCATCTCCGGGAGTACGAGATGACGGTCGTAGAAGGGACTCGCATCGGCCGGGTCAACGGCCTTGCCGTTACCGGAAGCGACGCAGGGTCGGTTCTCCCGATCATGGCGGAAGTCACGCCGGCACAGGGCGCGAGCGGGACGGTGATCGCGACGGGGATGCTCAAGGAGATCGCCCAGGAATCGATCAAGAACGTCAGTGCGCTTTTGAAGAAGTTCACCGGAAAGGATGTGAAGAACATCGATATCCACATCCAGTTCATCGGCACCTACATGGGTGTCGAGGGAGACTCCGCATCGATCAGCGTCGCCACCGCAGTGATTAGTGCGATCGACGGCATCCCGGTCCGGCAGGATGTTGCCATGACCGGATCCCTCTCGGTCCGTGGCGATGTTCTTCCTGTGGGAGGGGTTACGTACAAGATCGAGGCAGCGGCCAAGGCAGGGATCCGGACAGTTCTCATCCCCCGGGCAAACATCGATGATGTCCTGATCGAGGAACGGTTCCGGTCGATGGTCACGGTCATCCCCGTTGAGACCATCGACGATGTGCTCAAGTTTGCCCTTGTCCCGCAGAACACGGAAGGGTTCCTGTCAAAACTCCGGAAGATGGCGATGCGGTCAACAGAGGCACTTGTCGACGTGCCACCTGCAAACCAGACCGCAGCATGAATCTACCGTCGGATGTCAGGTACTACGACCTGCGACATGTAGCCGGTCACGCGACGCTGATCGATATCGACAACGGTGTCGTCGAATCTGCCGGGACCTCTTTTTTCAACAAAGCTGTCGTTCGTGTGCTTGGCCCGCACGGGTGGGGGATCCTTGAGGCAGACAAGGTCGATCCTGAGGACCAGCGCCAAATCCGAGGCCTGATTGCGTCTGCCGCCAGGCTTGCTGCGATCACCCGGCAGGACGTCGTGCTCTCCGATGCGCCGCACGAAGCACTTCCCGTTCCGCAGATGCTTGAACGCCCGGGGGATATCTCCCTCGAGGAGAAGACCGGGCTCCTCTCCCGAGTAGAGAAAGCAGCAGCTCTCCCCGGAATCACAAACCGGCGTGCAAATTATGTTGAGCGGGAGGAACGGATATCGTTCTGCGACAGTTCCGGCACGGAAATGTCCTACGGGATGTGCTGGTCGGGATTCAACGTGCTTGCCGTTGCATCCCGGAACGGGAATGTCCAGATGGGGTATGAGCGCCAGCACACGATCCGGGGGATGGATCTCCGGCACAAGGAAGAATTCGGGAAGAAGGCCGCGGAAATCGCGATAAAGCTTCTCGACGCAGGGCATGCAAAGGGTGGAAGGATGCGGGCGGTACTAGACCCGGAACTTGCCGGGGTGTTCGCCCACGAGGCCGTCGGGCATGCAAGCGAGGGAGATCTTATCCAGGAAGGGAATTCCGTGCTTTCAGGAAAGATCGGGGAGCGGATCGGTGATGAACAGCTGACGATCGTCGATGACCCGTCGCTTCCGGAGTTCGGGTTCGAACCGTTCGATGCCGAAGGTGTATCCGTCCGGCGCACCGAGATCGTCCGAAACGGCGTCATCAACGCGTATCTCCACAACCGCGAAACCCTCGCGGCGATTGGTCACGGTCTCCCCGGGCATGCCCGCGCGATGCCGGGAGAAGTGCCGCTGGTCCGGATGAGCAACACGTTTATCGAAAACGGGGATGCGACCCTCGATGAAATCGTGGAGGAGTGCGGCAACGGTATTCTCCTGAAAGGATCCCGCGGGGGACAGGTCGATCCCGGACGGGGCGTCTTCCAGTTTAATGCTGAGTACGGGTACCTGATCGAAGATGGCGAATGTACGTGGATGGTACGGGATGTTTCGCTCTCGGGCGACATCCTCTCAACGCTCCATGATATCATTCTCTGCGGCAATGACCGGAAGATGCACCCCGGCTATTGCGGGAAAGGCGGGCAGAGTGTTCCCGTCAGCGACGGGGCCCCCCATATTCTTCTGAAAAACGCGGTGGTCGGTGGCAGTGGCGTGGATTGATCAGCTGATACGGGAAGGGGAAAAGCGGGTCGGGGAGATTGAAGTGGTCTTTGCAGAAGGCACCTCAGTCTCTGCCGACCTGAAACGCCGGAACATCAGCATCGCGTCCCGCTCGGACGACTACGGGCTTGCCATTCGCGTGATCAGCAAGGGGAAGATCGGCTCATCGACGACGAACGACCCCCGGCACTGGGAACAATGTCTCAATGCAGCGGTGTCGAGCGCACGTCTTGCAACAGCGCAACCATGGGATGGTCTCCCGAAACCATCGGAAGGGTTGGCGGCGACGGACACCTCCTGTAACGATCCTGCGATCAGTCTCGAACCGGACGCCGCCCGCGCCCTCCTTGCCTCCCTGCTCGACGGTTCCTCTGAACATCCGGCCGATGTCACCTCGGGGTCCGCAACGCTTTCGATGTCCACGACGACTCTTGCGAACAGCCAGGGACTCCAGGCAGAAAGCCGGCATACCGGGGTATCGGTTTCCCTGGAAGCTATCGCCGGGCAGTCGACCGGTTCCGAATTTGCACAGTCCTGTTTCATGGACATCGACCCGTATGCCGTCGGGGAAAGGGCTGCGTTTTTTGCCGCCCGTTCGACCGGGGGAAAGGATATCGCCACCGGAAGTTATGATGTTATTCTTTCCCCGATTGCGTATGCCGAACTTCTCGGTGCCGCATTTGTTCCTGCGCTCTCCGGCAGGAATGTACACGCCAGGAGGTCGCGGCTTGCAGACCGCCTTGGCGAGCAGGTCATGGACTCCCGTTTCTCCCTGTATGACGATCCGCACCGGGAAAAAGGGCTGGGGAGCACGCTGCGTGACGGGGAAGGAGTGCCGGCCCGCCGCATTGATTTCGTCGAGAATGGTATCCTGAAATCGTTTGCATACGATCTCCGGACCGCGTACCGGTACGGGAAGACGACGACGGGGAGTGCCGTGAGGGGAGGTGCATCCAGCGGTACAGCAATCGGGCACCATAACCTCGTTCTCGACGGGCCGCGGGACGATATCACGCAGGAGCCGGCCATCTACGTCCATTCCGTTATCGGGGCGCACACCGCAAATCCGATGAATGGCGATTTCTCCGTCGAGATGGCGAATGCTTTCCGGATGGAGGGGGGGACGTTTTCCGAACCGGTCCGGTCCGCGATGCTTGCCGCGAATGTCTTCGATATGCATACCGGAATTGTCGGGATCTCACAAGAAGTGCGGCAGATCGGGCCGCTTGTCCTCCCCTCGATCCGGCTTTGCGGGCTCCGCGTTATCGGAAAATAACGATTCTGACGACGGGTATTATGTCGTTTTCCCGCCACTTTCCTTGGATATGTGTTTCCCTGCTTCCCCGTAACCGGTGATGTCCTGGACGATGCCGTTGATATAGATCAGATCTTTTCTCTCATCGAACTCTGCGAGTGCCGTTACAGAGACGAGAATCGGGACACCATCGGGTTTTTTCAGCTGGAGGATGCGGTTTTTCACAAATCCGTTTTTTCGCAGCTCTTCGAGAAGCTGCGTCCTCCCATCCGGTTTTGTGAAGAGCTCCGTCACCCGGACCTCTTCGAGCTCGGAAAGACTCTTATATCCAAGGATGCGGAGGAGCGCCGTGTTCCCCCAGACGAACCTGCCGTTCGGGTCGCCGGTGCTCCGGTAGATGCCGACATTAAGGTCCTCGACAAGGTTACGGTACCGGTCTTCCTGTTCCCTTGCATGCTGTTCCAGCTTGTCACGGGTGATATCCTGGATGATTGCAGAGGCTCCGGTGATAACGCCACTCTCACCGCGGATGGGGCAGATCGTACACCGGGTATCGATGGCTGATCCGGACTTTGTGTGCATTTGGATCTCCTGCCGCTGGATACATTCCCCCCGATGAACCCTCCCGACCATGGTCCCGAGTTCCTCGTGGCCTCCTTCCGTAACAAGAATGTGCAGCGGTTTATCAAGGACTTCCGGTTCCGAAAAGCCGAACAGCCGTTGTGCGGCAGGATTCCAGCTGGAGATCCTGCCGTCAACAGTAACGCCGGCAATCGCCTCTCCGGAAGACCGGACCAGGCCGCGGTACTGCGCCTCGCTGATCTCCAGCCTCCGCTGGTAGTTCTTCCGTGCCGTAATTTCTTCGATGATAAACGTGCTGCCGGTACTACCATCCTCAAACGCGGTCGGGATTTGTTTGATATGGAAATGACGCTCTTCGTCCCGCACGATACAGCTGGATTCGATGGCGTTTTGACCGGGTACCGGATCTTTTATAGCGAGCCGGGATTTTTCGAGAATCTGTATGAACGGGCTTTCGATCTCATCGATCCCGTGACCGATCAACCTCTCTTTTTTCTCCCCGAGAAGAGCAAGGACAGGCTCGTTGACCTGGAGGATTTTATTGTCGCGATCAACCATGATCACCAGATCGGATGAGAACTCGAGAAGCGCGGAGACAGGAATCCTCCGTGCAAGGAAATAGACCTTGGCGGCCCCGATCACCTCCATCTCAACCTGCCCGGAGATGAGGAGCATATCAAGATATTTTGCAACCAGGTTCCTGTTCATCTTAAGCTTCGACGACAGGTCGGAGATGGTGATCCCGCGGGGATGCCACTTGATGCTCTGTTTGATCCGGTTTACCGTCTCATCATCAAGTACTGCCATACCAGTGTATGGAACCCCCTTAAAAAATTAATCTACCCGATGAACCAGAGCCGCTATCCGCGTGTATCATGCATGGCAGACTTTGGCGCAGACCTGCATGCTTCCTGTATCGCACCCCTGATTTGCAAATTTTGAAGAGTTCTCCCCCAAGATGCCGGCTATCGCCCGGTGCGGTATCGCCCGGTGCGGGGACGGGAGACAACGGATATGAATGGGAGAAACCCGGAGACAGAAAGAAGCCTGGTTCAGGATTCGCAGGGGAATCTGGAAAAATTCCGGAAACCTCTCCTGCAATACCTCATCAGCGGCCTCGAACACCCGGATACAGGGGTCCGCAGCACGGCCGCGGATGCCCTGGGAGCACTCGCCGACACCGAAACGTTAGGGGACCTGCTTCCCCTGATGGTATCCCAGGATCCGCAGTTGCGTGAAGCAGCTCTTCGGTCGGCGGAAAAAATACAGAATTCCCGGATAGATTTTTACCACTGCAGGACAGCAGGATGCGAACACTGCCTGATCCGGAGCATCGCTGAAGAAGCGCTCGCTCGTATGAGGATCAGGGATTGTGGGATTTCGGTCATGCAAAAGGGGGGGATCGGATGAAAATCGGGGGGAATGTCCAGAAGGGCAGGGCCGGCAGGATTTCAGGACAGATAATGGGGAAGGACATCCGGAGGAAAAAGGGGTCGGGGAGGAGAGGACGATCATGAAACGGTACCGGTTGAAGGGGATGCCCCTCGATGCGGGGCTCCGGCTCAGGAGGGGAAGGGAACTCGCTCAGAGGGGGAACGATCAGGAGGCCCTCGCGTTTTTCCGGCAGGCAGCCTTAATCGCCCCGGATCTCCCTGTTGCGTTCAGGGAGACCGCTGATTGCCTGATACGGCTTGGAAGACCCGGCGAGGCTGATGTATATTACCGGAAATCCGGGGCCGAAACCGCATAAAAGGCAATAACCGGGGCGGTGAGCCGTGTCGCGCCGGCAGGGTATTGCCCCGGCAGCGGATCGACAGCGATCGCGGAGCATGGAAGCGCAAGACACCGGAATTTTTTCTTCAATGATACCGGATAGTATCCGGTCTAAAGACAGGATCCCGGATGATGTTGAACAGAGAGACCGGCCGTCCGATGTGTTGATTACATTCCGTTCAGAATGTATGTACGGGACACGACCATGTCGGATATTCTGATCACCATCGCGCTCGTCATCGTTGTCATCGTGATCGGGTACTATCTCGCAAAACGTATGGCGGTATTACTCGCGAATGCCGTACTCGGACTGATCCTGTTGTTTCTCATCAATTTTTTCCACATCATGAGCTGGCTGGGGCGAGGGGATCTCGGGTACAGCATTCCCACTCTGCTCATCAGCGCGATTGGCGGTGTGCCGGGGGTCGCAATCCTGATGCTGCTCTCGATCTTCGGTATCACGGTCTGAAAAAGGATATCATTGCCTTGTTGTTTTCTTTTCAGAATACGTTTGCTTCAGAGTATACCAGCACCTGTTCCTGCTGGATCTCGTACGGTTTGATCTCGCGGGAGTGGGCGGAACGTCTCATCTTGACAACCTCGAGGGCAAGGTGCACATCAGTAAGATCCGTTGCCCGGACATACCGGAGCAGGATCACGGTATCGGCAAGGTATTCGATCAGTGCATGCCGGCTGGAGAAGGGATTGTTCCTGTCCGCTTCCGATGTTACCACAACCGTACAGTCAAGGTCGCGCATTCCCTCGATGAACCGGATCATCTCCTGGCGACGGGTGACGTCCGTCTCGAAGAGATCTTCGAAGAGCGAAAGGGGATCGATCACGACGCGGCTGGCGTTAATTTCACGGATAAGGCGGGGGAGCTCGTCCTTGATCCGGTTGTTTGCGAGGTTGAAATCCGTAGGATCGAGCCGTATGATAAAGAGCGATTTGTTGAGGAACTGCGTGACGTCCCAGCCTTTCTGTGCGATGTATTCAAGGAGCCGGTCCTCCCGCTCCTCGAGGCTGATGTAAATACAGTTCTCCCCCCGTTCCAAACCCTCCCGGAGAAACTGGAGGGCGAACGTTGTCTTGCCGGTCCCGTATGTCCCGATGAGGGCACAAACGCTCTGTTTTAACAGCCCCCCGCCCATCATATCGTCGAGACCTGCGATTCCCATCCTCAACCGTTCACCGCTCATATGACCACCCGGATATTGGAGACCTCAAATCCCGTAGTCGATATGCGGACGGCGAATTTGACGAGGTCCTGCTCGACGAGGTGGGGCATCACGCCGCGGAATTTTTCGAAGAACATAATCCGTTGCCGCCGGGACCCGGTCGTCTCCTCCCAGCGGAAGAGGAACACCGCGTCAACAATATCTGCAATCTCATTCTCCTGTTCCTCTTTCAGGATGCCCTTCGTCAGGAGGAGGTAAACGGTCTGGTTTCGCAGCTTGGCCATCCTCTGGAATCCCCTGAGCAGCCCGGTAAAATCTCTCCAGAGCTCTGGCGTCGAACATTGTGTTCCGATGTCTGTCAGGGAGTCGATGGCGACGAGGCTGTCAGGCACTGAAGAATCCAGAACTCCTGCAAGCTGGGCAAGGACCCCCGCCCGGTCTGTCCTCTTCTTGAGGCGGGTTATGATATCCCCGCTGCTGTACCATGCTGCCGGCACGATGCTGCTGTCGAAGTAGGTGTCGGAGAGGTCGTCAAACCGGATCCTCCTGATCGCCTCCGCCGCGTTCCCGGGAGCAATAAAACAGGTCATCTCCCCGAGGATATCGTCCTTCGTGCGGGTGAATGTTATATAACGGATCTCTTGGGGGATGGCCAATCCACCGGCAGGAGATCCCGCTAGCGGTTGCCGGGATGCGAGGCCGGAGATCGAACTGTATACAAACTCGTTGCTGCCGGCACCGGTCTCCCCGAGGAGCAGGATCACGGAGCCCGCCGGGACTCCCCCTTCAAACACCGGGTCAAGTGAGCCAATCCCGGTCGGAATTTTCCGGTCTGTATCCGATGTCATTTTCGAACCCCCCGTAAACCTGATGTGTGAACTCTCTTGACAATTTATGATAAATATATCTGAATCCGGGGATCTCTGAAATTATCTGCCGGCGGACAATCCTGCAGGGACACTGTTATTTATATATCCCCTCTCTAAAACTACTTCGAACGCAAAAAATCGAGCCGACGGCAGCGGGATTTTTTGCAGCACGTGAAATCAGATGACTGGCAGACTGACAGAAGAAACGGAGACGGCCCGGCGGGACAATTTGCCCGCACCAGGACCGGCAGCTGAAGGGGGGGGATCGGCCCGGCCGGCCGGCGCCCCGGTGCCGGGTGCACAACGGAAAGGTCTCCTTTCCGGTCTTTTCCGGCGCACGGCGCGGCGTGAGATCGTCCAATACGACGTGGCGCAGCATGGACCTCTCACCGAGGCGTATGTTCCGGACTGGTACGAGGTTCTCGAGCAGTACTGGGTGGAGAAGGGAACCGCCCTTGTCGTGATTGCCCTGAACCGGCAGACAAACCAGAACGAGTATCTCCTCTTCGAACCCGTGCTCTCGCAATTCGAATATGAACTGCTGGAACGCATCCATGAGGATCTCCGGGACATCCTGATACTCTCCAACGATGAACTACAGGCGGATAAGAGGGCACTTCTGCTGGAGAAGATGGACGACCTCCTCGACGAATACGGGGTCGCGGTGCAAAAAGACGCACTCTTCAAACTCCAGTACTACCTGACCAGAAATTTCCTCGGGTGGTCGCGGATCGACGCACTGATGAAGGATCCCGCACTCGAAGACATCTCCTGCGACGGGGTTGATATCCCGATATTCCTCTACCACCGGAAATACCGCAATATCCGTACCAATATATCGTTCGGGAATGATGCCCTCAACTCTCTTGCAATAACGCTCGCACAGAGGTCCGGCAAGCATATCTCGACGGGAAATCCCCTCCTGGATGCGACACTTCCGGATGGTTCGCGTCTCCAGCTCACGCTCGGGGCCGAGGTGACGACGCGGGGGACTTCGTTCACGATCCGGAAGTTCCGGGAGGAGCCGTATTCTCCGATCGAGCTCCTGGATATCGGGACACTGAGTGCGGACGCCCTCGCCTACTTCTGGCTTTCCATTGAGAACAACAAGAGCCTCCTCTTCATCGGGGGAACGGCATCGGGGAAGACGACCTCCCTGAATGCTGTCTCGATGTTCATCCCGCCGGTCGCAAAAGTCGTCAGTATTGAGGATACGCGGGAGCTCTCCCTCCACCACGAGAACTGGATAGCGAGCGTTACCCGTGCAGCCTTGAGCGAGGGAGGCACGGTCATCGACATGTTCGACCTCCTGAAAGCCGCAATGCGCCAGCGCCCGGAGTTCATCCTCGTTGGCGAGGTCCGCGGTCACGAGGCCCAGACGCTCTTCCAGGCGATGAATACCGGGCACACGACGTTCTCCACCATGCATGCCGGCAGCGTCGATGCCGCCATCCACCGGCTCGAGTCCGAGCCTCTCAACGTCCCCCGGAACATGGTCCAGGCCCTCGATATCATTACCGTTCAGGCCCTCATCTACCACGGGACGGCGCGGGTCCGGAGGATTGAGGAGATCGTGGAAGTCGCCGGCATCGACCCGGCGACCGGCAACCTCCGGGTCAACAACGTTTTCGTGTATGATCCGGTGAAAGACCGGCTCTCGTTCACCGGGCGCTCCCGCGTCCTCTCCGATATCGCCGGGCGCCGGGGATGGTCGGGCGATCAGATCGAGAGCGAGCTCCGGCTACGGCGGCAGGTCCTTGAAGCGATGCAGCAGCAGGGAATGTACGATTATATCTCGGTAGCTTCAATCATCCATGTCTTCCACATCAACCGGCAGAAGGTCATCGGAAACATTTCAGATCTCAAAAAGGTAATCCGATGACCCTCCGGGAGTATATCCGTTCTTCGGTCCGGAAGGATCCTGTCCGGTACAACAACCTGCACTCGGATATGCTCTCTGCGCGGATGGGCATGACTGTCGGGGAGTACATCCTGCGCTCCCTCATCATCTCCTGCCTGTGCGGATTCCTTCTCGGGCTTACCGGCTACCTTTTCGGGGGACTGATCCCCGGGCTCCTGCAGGGAGGACACGGGGGTGTTTACAATATCTTCAACCTCCAGGTACCGGAAACAATCTCTCCCGTCTCCGGCTTCTATCTCCAATCTGCTCTCGCGGTCATCTTTTTTGCTGCCGGGACATACGCGGCATATGCCCTCCTGATGCGTCTTCCCTCGCTCCGGAAGAAGAACCGTGCCGTCCGCATCAATATGTCCCTCCATAATGCAGTCGCATATATGTACGCGATGCGCCGCGGTGGCGCACAGCTGACCGTCATCTTCCGATCGCTCTCGGACAATTCCCGGATTTACGGCGAGATCGCGCTGGAATTCCGCCAGATCGTGCGGGACACTGACTTTTTCGGGTACGATATCGTCTCCGCGATCCGCCACCTGTCAGACAAAACGCCCTCGGAGAAACTGAAAGATTTTCTCGAAGACCTCCTCTCGGTCATCGAGAGCGGGGGCAATATGACTGAATTTCTCGGCCTGCGTGTGCGGCTGTACCAGGACGATGCACGGTTCGAGCAGAAACAGTTCCTCTCCCTCCTCTCGATCATCGCCGAGTCGTACGTGACGGTGTTTGTCGCCGGCCCGCTTTTCTTGATCATCATCATGGTGGTCATGGGCATGATCAGTTCGGGGGCGATCCTCCAACTCACCCTGATCACCTATGCCATCATCCCCATAGGGTCTCTCGTCTTCATTCTCCTCCTGGACCTGATCTCTGAAAAGGGGGAGAAGACGGAACGGTTCATCCGGTCCAAGGTCCTTAACGAATACTCCGATGTGCGTATCGAGCAGCGTGACGGAGAAGAAACCCTGTTTGCACAGCTCGCGAAATTCGACCGGCTACGGAACATCGTCAATTACATCCGTCACCCGTTTGAATCGTTCGTCCGCGATGCCGATCACACGCTCTACATCACCGTCCCCATCGCCCTCGTCTACATCATCGCGACACTCTTCGTCACGCCCCGGTATACAGATATCGAACTCCTCATCGACGTCATCGACGACCACCTCATCGTCGCGCTCCTCATCATCCTCATCCCGTACGCGGTATTTTACGCTCTCTGGGCGAGAAAAGTGCTGGGGATCGAGGCGCTCATCCCCGACTTTCTCGGGCGCATGGCCGGGATCAACCAGGTGGGACTGACGATTGCGCAGGCGATTACCATTATGGTCAATACCAATCTGGGCCTGCTCAGCTACGAGATCCGTCGTATCAAGAAGGACATGGAATGGGGGGCGAACTTCTCCGAGGCGCTGATGCGGTTCGAGGAGCGGGTCAGCACCCCGTCTATTGCGCGGACCGTCACCCTGATCACCAAGGCGTCCGAGATGAGCGGGCAGATCGGCGAAGTGCTGACGATTGCATCGTCGGATGCGAAGATGTCGGAGATCCTGAAAAAAGAGCGCCGTTCCGAGATGTTCATTTACACGGGGATCGTGTATCTCTCCTTCTTCGTCTTCCTCTTCGTTGTCGCTGTCCTCATGACCCAGTTCCTGCCGGTCCTTGCCAACATTTCCCTGAACAGTTTTGAGGGAGCTGCCGGGCCCCTTGCCAATATCGGGACCGTCCCGGTCATCACGTTCGGGCGGCTCCTCTACCACACCTGCCTCATCCAGGCGCTCTTTTCCGGCCTGATAGCGGGGCAGATGGGGGAGGGATCGATCGGCGCCGGGGTCAAGCACTCCTGCATTCTGCTCATCATCTCCCTGGTCACGTTCAATTATATCATCTGATCCCGGCACCTCCCGGTACGATAACGGTGCGGCTTCGTCCGACAGGCTGCCGGATTTCCCCGGACGGGCGGCCCTTTTTTCGTAGATCCATATCCTTAAATTCTCCTGAGGAGATCTTCTGCTGAGGTGAGGGAAGATGTGTTCAGTCGGCGGACCTATGGACATCGAGTTCTCGGAGCGTGTCAAGGGGAAGGACTACAAGTGCAAAGACTGCGGAGAGAAGTTCAAGGGCCTTGGCAAAAAACCGGTCTGTCCCAGCTGCCAGTCGGATAATGTTGCCGAGGCATGATCCACTCTTTTAACGGAAAATTTCTCCTGATCCGGCAGGGAGCTGCGTTCCTCCTCGTTGCAGGTGCAGGTCACCGGTTCTCCCTGTGCATCGAGTCCCCCTCAGGAGAGTGCTGCCAGGGGATCGAACCCGACGATCTTCTCGTTGTCTCGGCCCCGGAAGGTGGGGAGCCGGAGGCGGCGGTCATGCTCATCGAGCTCCTGCGCCGTTTTCATACCCCCCTTCTCGTCCTCCCGAAAGACCACCCGGGTTCGCGGCGGCTCCGGTATGTCGTCTCGGCCGGTCCGGTCATTAGGGCGGACTGCAGCATCCGGCGCGGGACGCACCCTGAACAGCACCTGATTTGTGCTTCGGCGGGGCTCACCGGGATATCCCTGTGCGGCGTCCCCGGTGGCTGCGAGATCCGGGACCTGCCCACGGGGGCAATCGCCGAAGAGTACGGGGCCGCAGGACCGGAACCGGAGCGATAAAAAATGCCGGCCCGGGATTGACCCCGGCGTCAGCCTGCTTTGCTCAGGAGATAATTCCCGAGGAAAAGATAATCAAGCCCGGTCGTATAGAAGCACCGGATGGCATCGACCGGCGATTCCACAATCGGCTCTCCCATAACATTAAAGCTGGTGTTCAACAGGACGGGGACCCCGCTGAGCTTCTCAAATTCCTTCAGGAGCTTATAATAGCGCGGGTTGGTCTCCCTGTGGACCGTCTGCAGCCGGGCTGTGCCGTCCACGTGGGTGACAGCGGGAATCACCGCTCTCTTTTCCGCCCGCACGTCGCAGACCTTCAGCATAAAAGGATCTGCCACGTTCTGCTCGAAGAACCGGGGTGTATCCTCGATGGGACAGGAAGGGGCGAAGGGCCGGAAGGCTTCACGGTGCTTGACCTCTGCGTTGATCTTGTCTTTCATTCCCGGAAGCGTGGGATTGGCTAAAATACTGCGATTGCCCAGGGCCCGGGGCCCGATCTCCATGCGGCCCTGGAACCAGCCGAGGATGTTACCCTGCTGCAGCAGGTCGGCAGCCACCGCTTCAAGGTCACCATCAGGCACACGGCGGTACTTCAGCTTGGAATCGTCGAGGATTTTCCGGATCGCCGGGTCGGCAAATTCTGTCCCAACGAACGGGTTGTCGTGAACAAACGTGCGGGGATTACCAAGAATGCTGGTATACACATAATATGCAGCCCCGATGGCTGTCCCGTTGTCTCCTGCCGCCGGCATGACGTAGACATCCTTAAAGCCGCTCTCCCTCACCAGCCGTCCGTTTGCGACACTGTTAAGCGCAGTACCGCCGGCAATCACAAGGTAATCCTCGTGAGTGCGCTCGTGCAGCTGACGGGCAATTTTCAGGAGACATTCTTCGAGCCGCTCCTGGAACGCTGCTGCCACATCCAGGTGGTGCTGCTCAAACCTGGCTGCTTTGGTCTTCTCGCGTGGTTGGCCAAACGTTGTATAAAATTTCTCTCCGCAGCGCCGCTGGTAATAGGGATAGTCGAAATATGACAGGTCCGCCCCGACGGACATATCCTCATTGACCCAGAATATTTTTTCAACGGTCTTCCTGAACGTATCCGGATTGCCTAACGGTGCCAGCCCCATTGTCTTGCCTTCATCATAATTGGGACGGAAACCACAGAATTCGGTGGCTGCCTCATACACCGAGCCCAGGGACTGTGGAAAAAAATCCTGTGCCAGGCATGTAAATGAATTTCCCCGCCCGACACCTTTAAACGTCGTAGCCCACTCTCCCGATCCATCCACGGACAACAGAGCGGCGCTTTCATAGGGGCTGACAAAAAAGGAGCCTACAACATGGGAAACATGGTGGGGAACAAAATGAACTGCAGGCTTTTTATCATGAACAAATGTTTCATCCATCCAAGCCCGAAAAGTCCTTTGCTTCAGCCAGGAGTGCAATATATCATTCTTGATAAAAGCCCCAATCTTTCGACCCAGCTTCAATCCATGGATTATTTTTTTGGATCTATCGAGTCCTGGCTGCCAGGAAACAGCAATATGATCGATATCCTGAGGCTTTAATCCGGCATTCTCCAGACAAGCCGTTATTGCCTCAACAGGGAACAGATCCGTATGCTTCTTCCTGGTCAACCGTTCCTCTTCCAGTGCAACCACCAGCTTGCCATCCTTTACCACGCAGGCCGTTGAGTCATGATAGATAAAATTGAGGCCGAGTATATTCATCCGATATAACCCCTTTTGGTAATATTTTCCCGGCACCGTTTATGTATCTTAGCAAGGCGGACTCTCCCTTCCATCTTGCTGACAGTGACTCACGGATTGACTGCCGGAATACTATAATTACAGCAGTTCCGACTAAAAATAACAATACATAAATGCATTTTTTACCAACTACTCTAGTGCCGTGAGAGGAGGGTTGGATGAGAACAGAGGTCTTACGGGACATCAAGAAAACAGAAGAAGAGTACCGAACCACCATCCAGGCGGCCCAGGAGGAGCGCAGGCACAGGCGCTCGCAGGCCGAGCTGGAAGCGGACAATCTTGTCACGAAGGCAACGGGCAACGCGGAAGAATACAAAAAGCTGAAACTGGAAGAAGCACGGCGCCAGGCAGCATCCCGGCATGATGATATCCTCCGGGAAGGGCAAGCCCGGGCAGCAGCACTGAAACAGAAAGGGACACAACGCCTTGACAAGGCTGTGCAGCTGCTTGTCGGGCGGTTCAAGGAGCAGCTGCATGTTAGCGCCTGAAAAGATGAGCCGTCTGCTCATCGTGGCGTCAAAAGACCAGCTTGCCCCTATCACCGGTGCCCTGTACCGGTCGCGCCTGTTTCATATCGAGGACTTTGTTGTCGAAGGGCGCGAGGGATACGACGGATTTTCAATCGGAAAGCCGCTTGCCGGTGCAAGCGAAGCATCAGGAGGCCTGATCAAGGTCAGATCTCTTGAGAATGTCTTTGCCATCCGTCCGGATGATATCGATCCGGCAGGCGCCCGGAAACGACACGATGACCTCGCCCGGGTTGTGGATCGCGAACTCGCGAAGATCGGAACCGAGGTCGAAGGACTGACCTCGCGACGTTCGAAGCTCGAGGCGTCGATCAAGGAGTACGAGCAGCGTATCCACGAGATCACGCCGTTTGCGGACATCCCTGTCGACCTTTCGCTCTACCGCGGGTACGAACGCTTCGCGGTCATCGCCGGTTTCGTGACAAAGAATGTCGCGATCCGGGAGCCGGCGGAGTCCAGGATCGTTAAGGGCAAGAGCAGCAACTTCATCGTTGCGGTCGTCCCGAACGAGAACCGTGCCGACGTCGAGAGCGAGCTTGCCGGGGCAGGATTTGTCGCATCGCCGATCCCTGCCGAATCCGGCATGCCCCAGGCCCTGATCGACGATTATCAGGCAAAGATCACGCAGGCGAAGGCAGAGATCGCGTCGATTGAGATGAACCTTGACGCGATCCGGCAGAAGCATGCGGACTTCCTCGTCGCATGCGAGGAGGTGCTGAAGAGCGAGGTCGAACAGGCCGAAGCCCCGCTCCGGTTTGCAACGACAGACCAGACATTCGTCGCGGAAGGCTGGGTTCCGTCATCCCGTATCGCCGGCATTACGGATGAGATCATGAAAGCGAGCGGCAACAGGGCATATGTCGCCGAGCTCCCCATCGGCCCTCACGATGTCGTGCCGGTGGAGTATAATAACCCGTCATTTGCAAAACCGTCGCAGTTTTTCATGAACATCTACGCTCGGCCGAAGTATACGGAGATCGACCCGACGCTGATGCTCTCGATCATATTCCCGATTTTCTTCGGGTTGATCCTGGGGGACATCGGGTACGGCCTGATCCTGCTCGCGTTGTGTTTCGCGCTCCGCAAGTACTTCCGGGGGGAGGATGCAGAATATTTCCTCAAGGTTATCCGGAACGCAAGCATCTCGAGCATCTTTTTCGGTGTGCTGAACAGCGAGTTTTTAGGTTTCGCCATGCCATGGTGGCCGCCGTACTCGTTCTCCCGCCACCTTATCTCGGAACACGGGGGCCACGGCCCGATGATCCCCGAGCTCCTGCTCCTTGCGATCTGGATCGGCATCCTGCACATCACGCTCGGGAGGGTGCTCGGCATGGTCAACCATTACCGGCAGGATCATGGGGAGCACCGTATGAAAGCGGTCCTCGCAAACGCCGGATGGCTTTTCGTCATGTGGGGGGTCCTTGTCATTATCTGGTCGGGTATCGTGATGCCACTGATGCCGGATCTCACAGGATTCCCGATGCTCGTTGCGATTCCGGGCCTGCCCATGGACATCCCGGGCATCAATGTCACGATGGTCCTCGGCGGCATCATGATCCTTGCAGGCGTCATCTTCATCGCACGGGATTCGATCCTTGAGGTTGTCGAGTTACCGTCAATCATCAGCCACGTGCTCAGTTATGCACGTCTCGTCGCGGTCGGGCTCTCTTCCGTCGCAATTGCGATGGTGGTGAACTTCATCTCGATCGGCATGCTGATCGAGCCGCAGCTCGAAAATTTTACCCTTATCGGTGCAGTCGTCATCCTTGCAGGAGTCGTCGTTTTCATTCTCGGCCATGCCCTGAATACTGCTCTCGGGATTCTTGGGGGCGGACTGCATTCTATCAGGTTAAACTATGTCGAATTCTTCACCAAATTCTACAAGGGTGGAGGCTTAAAATACAACCCGTTCGGGTTGAAGAGAAGATTTACGGAGGATTAAGAAATGGCAGCAGAAGTCGTAGCATCAACAGTTGAAATCGCAGCAGCATCGCAGGTTGGAATGAAGGCACTCGGCGCAGGACTTGCAGTCGGTCTTACCGGTATCGGGGCCGGCGTCGCTGAAATGGGTATCGGTTCCGCAGCAGTCGGGGCGACGGCCGAGAACAAGGACCTGTTCGGTCTCGTGCTCATCCTGACGGTTATTCCCGAAACAATCGTCATCTTCGGGCTTGTCGTCGCACTCGTGCTGTGGTTCGTATAAGAGCGCGGGGCGACCATGGGACTGGAAGCGGTTGTTGAAGAGATCAGGGGTAAAGGCAAAACAGAGGCGGACGCGATCCGTGCCGAATCGAAGAAGGAGACCGACGTGATCCTCGCCGCGGCCAACAAGCGCGTAGCGGAGATCAAGCTCGCAGCGGAGACTGAGGCGGCGAAACAGGCCGCCCATATCATGAGCATGGAGGCTTCCGCGGCCAACCTTCTTGTCAAGCGTGAGCAGCTCAATGCCCAGAAAGACCTGCTTGACCAGGTTTACCAGGCAACGCTTGCCGAGATCGCGAAACTGCCGGAGAGCTTCCACAGGGAAGCCTTAAAAAAGCTCCTTGCCGAGGCGACAAAGGAGATCTCAAGGGGGACAATCCGGTGCAATGCGCGGGATGTCCCTGCCGTCAAATCCCTGATCGCAGCGAATAAGGAATTCGCCGGCTTCACGTTGGGGGCTCCCGTCGACATCGAGGGGGGTATCATCGTTGAAGGCGAAGGCGGCGGGCTGAAGATCGACTACAGTTATCGCACATTCCTCTCAAGGGTGTGGGAATCCGGGCTGAAGGATGCATCCGATATCCTGTTTGCGTAAGGAGGTACCTGTATGGTGGGGATGACGGGCGGTCCAGCGCCCTATATCTACGTCTGTACGAGGATGCGGGTCCGGAAGGCGAAGCTCATCCAGAGGGATGAGTACCAGCGGATGCTGAACATGAGCCTGACCGAGATAACCCGAGTCATCGAGGAGACAGCATACAAGCAGGAGATCGATGAGCTCGCGACCAGTTTCAAGGGGATCGACCTCATCGAGGTCGCAATCTCGTGGAACATGGCAAAGGAATTCCAAAAGATCCTCGAGATCACGCCCGGACACCTCAAGCAGTTCACCCGCCTCTACCTGCGGCGCTGGGATATTCAGAACATCCTGACAATCCTTCGCGGCAGGCTGCAGGGGGCGAAGTCCGGCAAGATCAAGGAGATCCTGATACCGGCAGGAAGTCTCGACCGAGTCGATCTCGACCGGCTCCTCGGTGAGGAATCGGCAGAACGGATCGTTGAGATGCTCCGCGGGCACCGGATGTACCCGGTCCTCGCCCGGGAATTTCCCGCGGCAAAGGAAAGCGGATCGTTCTCCCGGCTGGAGAACGAGCTGTACAAGCAGTTTTACGCCGACATGATCGCGGAAGCCGAGAGCGGGATCAAGGGTGGGAATCTCTTCCTCTCGTTCATCAGGCTCGATATCGACATCAAGAATGTAAAAACCCTCTTCCGCCTCCGGGCAGACGATATCGAGGAAGATCCGCGGGAGATGTATATTGCCGGCGGTGTGCTTGCGCCGGATGAGTTCGTCCGCCTGAATACGATCAAGGAACAGGATGAATTCGTCGATGCGCTGAAAACCCGGGTTCATCATAAGTCCCTGCTGGTGTTTCTCGAGGAACTCAAAGGTGCGGGGAAGGTGCGGGACATCGAGGTTGGGCTCACAAGGGTCCAGCTTGACCAGATGGAACGGATGAGCAAGCGTAACCCGTTCTCCGTCCATCCCATCCTCGTGTACCTCGAGAAGAAGAAGTACGAGGTCTTCAACCTCCGGGCGCTCGCCCGTGGCAAGGCTTCAAAGCTTGCGCCGGAACGGATATCGGAATACCTGGTGATCTGAATGGAGATTGCAGTGATCGGCAACAGCGAGTTCATCCTCGGGTTCCGCCTCGCAGGCATCCGGAAGACCTATGCGGCGGACACCGACGAGAAACTGAACGAGCACATCAACAAGGTTCTCCAGGACACCAGCGTCGGTATCCTCGTCATGAACAGCAGCGATATGGAGAAGGTCCCGCGCCGGCTCCGGGCCACTCTGGAGGAGTCGGTCCGCCCGACCGTGATCGCCATCGGCGGCGAAGAGGGCGGACTTACGATGCGGGAGAGAATCAAGAGATCGGTGGGTGTTGATCTGTGGAAGTAAAAGACAAAAAATCCAAAGAATCGGGAATTCTCAAACGAATTGCCGGCCCTGTCGTGACGGCAGTCAACCTTGACGCCCACATGTACGACGTGGTAAAGGTCGGCAAGGAAGAATTGATGGGCGAGGTCATCAAGATCTCGGGCGAAGATATCATCATTCAGGTATACGAGGACACGTCCGGCATCCGGCCGGGCGAGCCGGTCATCAATACCGGGCTCTCGCTTGCTGCCGAGCTCGGTCCCGGGCTCCTTACCAGTATCTATGATGGTATCCAGCGGCCGCTCTCAGTGCTTGTCGATAAGATGGGGGATTTCATCCAGCGCGGGGTATCCGCACCGGGGCTCTCCCACGAGAAGAAGTGGACGTTCAAGCCAACGGTTAAAGCCGGGGACAAGGTCGAAGGCGGCACCATCATCGGCGAGGTGCAGGAGACGAACATCGTCCACCGCATCATGGTCCCGCCCACGGCAAAGCCGGGGGTCGTCAAGACGATCAAGAGCGGTGATTTTACCGTCGACGAAACCGTCTGTATCCTGGACGACGGGCGCGAGTTCCCGATGATCCAGCGCTGGCCGGTCCGGGTACCGCGGCCGGTCAAGGAGAAGAAGAACCCGACGATCCCGCTGATCACCGGTCAGCGGATCCTCGACGGGCTCTTCCCGATTGCCAAGGGTGGCACCGCGGCCATCCCCGGCCCGTTCGGGAGCGGGAAGACCGTTACGCAGCAGCAGCTCGCGAAATGGTCGGACGCCGAGATCGTGGTCTACATCGGCTGCGGTGAACGCGGCAACGAGATGACGGAGGTTCTTACGGAATTCCCGCACCTCGAGGACCCGAAGAGCGGGAAACCCCTCATGGAGCGGACGGTGCTGATCGCGAACACGTCCAACATGCCGGTCGCTGCTCGGGAAGCCTCGGTCTACACCGGTATCACGATTGCGGAGTATTTCCGTGACATGGGCTACGATGTCTCGCTGATGGCGGACTCGACCTCACGCTGGGCAGAAGCGATGCGTGAGATCTCCAGCCGGCTCGAAGAGATGCCGGGCGAAGAAGGCTACCCCGCATACCTTGCGGCACGCCTCTCGGAGTTCTACGAGCGTGCAGGGCTTGTGAAAACCCTGAACGACCGGAGCGGGTCGGTCTCGGTCATCGGCGCCGTCTCCCCGCCGGGCGGAGACTTCTCGGAGCCGGTCACGCAGGGCACCCTGCGTATCGTGAAGGTCTTCTGGGCTTTGGACGCAAAACTCTCCCAGCGGCGGCATTTCCCGGCCATCAACTGGCTGAACTCCTACTCGCTCTACCTCGACAGTCTCCATGACTGGTACGACAAGGAGGTCTCCCCCGAATGGAACAAGATCCGCTCGTGGGCGATGGAAGTCCTCCAGAAGGAAGCGGAACTGCAGGAGATCGTCCAGCTGGTCGGGTCCGATGCATTGCCCGAGGCGGAGCAGGTGACCATCGAGGTCGCCCGTATGATCCGCGAGATCTTCCTGCAGCAGAACGCATACGACGCTGTCGACACGTTCTGTGACATGAAGAAGCAGTACGACATGATGAAGACGATCCGGCTCTACTCGGACCTTGCGTACGCCGCACAGGCTGCGGGCGTCTCGCCGGGGCAGATCAATGCCACGAAGAGCAAGAACGACCTGCCCCAGATCAAGTTCATCAAGGACTACAAGCCTGCGCTGCAGAAGATCGAGAAGGAGATGGATGCAGAGTTCACCCAACTGAGGTCGGCAGCATGAAGGAATACAGGACGATTAACAAGATCGCCGGGCCGCTCCTCTTTGTCGAGAAGACCGAGCCAATCGGGTACGGCGAACTGGTCAACATCGTGCTCTATGACGGCACGATCAAGCGCGGGCAGGTGCTCGATACGAGCGACACGCTCGTCGTCGTGCAGGTGTTCGAGACGACGGCCGGTATCGGCAAGGACAGCGGCGTCCGGTTCACCGGCGAGACGATCAAGATGCCGGTCGGGCGCGACATGCTCGGCCGCATCCTCTCCGGCGGCGGGAAGCCGATTGACGGCGGCCCAGAGATTGTGCCGGAAAAAAGGCTCGATATCACCGGCGCTGCGATCAACCCGTGGGCGCGGGCGTCACCCAACGAATTCATCCAGACCGGGATCTCGACAATCGATGGCACGAACACGCTCGTCCGGGGACAGAAGCTCCCGATCTTCTCGGCAGCCGGTCTCCCGCACAACACGATCGCGCTCCAGATCGCACGGCAGGCGAAAGTACTGGGCGGTAAGGGCGAGTTCGCAGTCGTGTTCGCCGCGATGGGTATCACGAAGGAAGAGGCCAACTACTTCATGCAGGACTTCGAACGCACGGGCGCACTCGAACGAGCGGTCGTGTTCCTCAACCTTGCGGACGACCCTGCCGTCGAACGTATCATCACGCCGCGGCTTGCCCTCACCACCGCAGAGTACCTCGCCTTTGACGTCGGCATGCACGTGCTGGTCATCTTAACCGACATGACCAACTACTGCGAGGCGCTGCGCCAGATCGGTGCAGCCCGTGAAGAGGTGCCGGGCCGCCGCGGGTATCCGGGATACATGTACACCGATCTTGCGGGTATCTACGAGCGCGCCGGAATTGTGAAAGGCAAGAAGGGATCGATCACCCAGTTCCCGATTTTAACGATGCCAGGGGACGATATCACGCACCCGATCCCCGACCTCACGGGATACATCACCGAGGGCCAAATCGTGGTCTCACGTGAGCTGCACCGGAAGGGTATCTACCCGCCCATCAATGTATTGCCCTCGCTTTCGCGGCTGATGAACCTCGGTATTGGTGCAAAGCACACCCGCGAGGACCACAAGAAGGTCTCCGACCAGCTCTATGCCGCCTACGCGGAAGGCAACGACCTGCGGGGTCTCGTGGCCATCGTCGGGAAGGACGCGCTCTCCGAGCGCGACCGGATGTTCCTCGAGTTTGCGGACCTGTTCGAGAACCGGTTCGTCCGGCAGGGACTGGACGAAGACCGGACGATCCAGGGGACGCTGGATCTTGGCTGGGAACTCCTCTCGACGCTGCCGGTCGAGCAGCTGGTCCGTATCGACCGCGACCTGATCAACAAGTACCACCCGAAGTTCAGGAACGCCCCGAAGGCGACGTGAGGACCCATGGCGCTGCGTGACATCAAGCCCACCCGGTCGGAACTGATCAACTTAAAGCGGAAGATCAAGCTCTCCGAGCGCGGCTACAAGATCCTCAAGATGAAGCGCGACGGACTGATCCTTGAATTTTTCAAGGTGCTCGCCGAGGCGAAGGATAGCCGGGGCGAGCTGCTCAGCAAGTATGCAGCGGCAGTCGAGATGATGGCGCTTGCAAACACGGTCGAGGGCGCAATCGGTGTCAAATCGGCGGCATTCTCGGTGAAGGAAGTCCCGGAAATCACGCTCAAGAGCAAGAATATCATGGGCGTGATTGTGCCCGACATCAAAGCTTCCAAGGTGAAAAAGAGCCTGGTCGATCGTGGCTATGGTGTGCTGGGAACCTCGACAGTCATCGACGAAACCGCGACGTCATTCGAAGAGCTGGTCGAAGCGATCATCGAGAGCGCTGAGATCGAGACGACAATGAAACGCCTTCTCGACGAGATCGAGAGCACGAAACGACGCGTGAACGCGCTCGAGTTCAAGGTGATCCCGGAGCTGACCGAGGCCCAGAACTTCATCAAGATGCGGCTTGACGAGATGGAGCGGGAAGAGCTCTTCCGGCTCAAGAAGATCAAGGCCCGCACGACGGCGTGAGGGGAAAGTATGCCGATCGGAACCATCCGGGAACTGGGATGCGCCAGAAAGACTGTGCTGCTCCGGCTGGATCTCAACTCTCCCATCGATCCCTCCTCCCACCTCATCCTCGATGACAAACGGTTCCGCGAGCACCTCCCCACGATCCGTGCGCTCTCCGACGCTGCGACCGTGATCATCACCCACCAGAGCCGGCCGGGAAAGAAGGATTTTACGACCCTCGAAGCCCATGCCGGGAAACTGGAGCAGCTTCTCGGCTCCCCCGTCACCTACGTTGACGGCATCTTCTCGAAGCATGCCCGGGATGTCGTCGAACGCGCGAAACCCGGCGACGTGGTCATGCTCGAGAACGTCCGGTTCAATGCAGAGGAGAACCTGACCTTGAAAGCGGAAGAGGCCAAGAAGACGCATATCGTGAAGAAGCTTTCCGCGATGGCCGATCTCTTTGTCAACGACGCGTTCGGCACTGCTCACCGCTCCCAGCCGACGGTCGTCGGGCTCCCTCTCGTGCTGCGGTCTGCCGCAGGCCTCCTGATGGAGAAGGAGGTATCCCAGC
>Ga0302250_1000579_pt1 | contig 33995 bp, 32 predicted proteins | sample AAG_RA_Asp_MG_FD_193536 | JGI IMG/M metagenome (GOLD analysis project Ga0302250, IMG submission 193536) | Enriched activated sludge microbial communities from anaerobic digester in WTTP, New Holstein, Wisconsin, United States - AAG_RA_Asp | ecosystem: Engineered > Bioreactor > Anaerobic >...
GTAATGGTTGCCAAACCCGGTCTGGACGGTCACGATCGCGGCGCCAGGGTCCTGGCCCGCTGTTTCCGTGACGCCGGCTTCGAGGTCATTTATACCGGCGTCTTCCAGACGCCGGAACAGATAACGGCGGCGGCCCTGGAAAAGGATGTGGACCTGGTCGGTTTAAGCAGCCTTTCAGGGGCGCACCGCCACTTTTTCCCCGCCGTGAAAAAGCTCCTCGTCGCCAAAGGGGCCGCTGGGATCACCGTCATCGGCGGGGGCATCATCCCGGAGCAGGATATCCAGATGCTCTATGACGCCGGCATTGCGGCGATCTTTACCTCGGGAGCCACCCTGGAGAGCATCGTCGCGTGGGTCCGGGACCACGTCCCGTCCCGGCAGCGGCAGGAAAGCGAAGCTTAATGTTCACAAAGCTGAGCTACGTGTCCTCGTAAAAATTCGCAAATCATCCTCCCCTACAAGGGGAGGGCCGGGGTGGGGATGGGCTTAATCCCCCCCGTCATTACCGGTAATTACCCCATCCCCCTCCTTACCTCCCCCTTGAAGGGGGAGGATGAAAATGACTTATATGAAAATGTCCACAAATAGCCGGATATTTTCATTTTTCGTTGTGCCCGGAACGGGCATGATGGGTAGTACAAAAATAGAACGAAATACTCAATAAAATCAAAAATAACATATTTTCATGCTTCGTGGCGCTCCACGGGGCATGCTGGTTTTTTACGAGGCCGTCAAGCTTCATGTCCATAAAGCAGAGATTAATGGGCCTCTGAATTGCCCGCTTACTGCCTCTCCCCTACAGTGCAGCCGGCGAGGCAATTGAAGCAGTTGTACTGAAGGATAGGGCATGAGGACCGGCGCCGCCTTGACCCGGTATTTGTCCTCGATATAGCTCCAAGCGGGTAGGCGTTCTTCTGGGAAAGCTCCATGAGGGCCATCCTTCCCGACATGCCGGTCCTTGTGTCCAAGCTGTCCAAAGATCCGTCCAGTTCCCGGTAGGCCATGACTACCATGGATTTGACGGTCGGCAGGATCAGCTTCGGATCAGGAGATTTCTTGGACCGGTAATCACCGATGGCGGCAAAGCCCACGGCGTCGGCCCCCAGGTTTATTGCGAAAGTGCTGATATCTTCCTTGTTCATTGGCGGTCCCCATCGTTTTGGCGTAATAGAGAAAAATTTGTGAATATGAAGTCCGCTTTCGGATCGGGTCGGGCAGAAGGCTCTTCAGGGCGGCAAGCCGCCGCTTCTGCCGGGGCATCAATCTGCATTGATTTTGGACCGGCAGATGGTCTCCGTGGCATTTTTTAGCCGCACCGCCACCATTTTTATCATTTTCTGAAAATCCGCCGACAGCTTGTTGAATTCCTGATCGAAGAAATTACGGTCGATGATGCCGATGACCGTGTGGCCTACGGCCCGGGCGCTGGCGGTCCGGGGAATCTTGGCGATATAGGCCAGTTCCCCCAAGATTTCCCCCTCTGGGAGGACCCCGACCACGACCTTCTGGTCGTCCACGGTTTTGAAGATCTCCACCGCTCCCTCATCAATGAGGTAGATCCAATCTCCATACGTTCCTTCCTTGAAGATCTCCTGACCATCCTCGTAAGTTTCGTACGATGCCACCTGAAACATATCGCGATCCCTCCTTTTTCAAGCACCGAACTTTTCAGTGATTTTGTAATTAAGCCCCGAACAAGCGACTATTAGCATTATGCTCCGCATTCACACCGTTTCCGATCCGGGACCCGGTGCCACTCCATGGTTGTTTGCGTTTTTGGAGATTTTATCATAATTTCGCCCTCAATTAAAAGCATTTAGAGGCCATGCTTTTTCTGTTGACAGTTCGGCGGGCTTGGGGCATAAGCCGAGCCGCTTTAGACATCACGTCGCCGGTGTCGAGCAGGAAATGATCCAAGCCAATGTCGCAGCACGGATCATTAGCTGGTTGAAAGCCTGCCAATTTATGGTATGATGGACCGATGACAGCAACCACCGCCATAATCCCCCATGAACGCCAGCGAAACAAATACCGCTGCCTGTCTTGCGGCGCCACCGAAAATATGGGCCGGCGCCGCTACTGTTCCGTGGAATGCCGGCAGAAACTGCGCCTGCGCCTCGACGCCCGAACCGGTCTCGTCGAGGCCCTGAACACCCGTTGCGCCACCTTCTCTTTTTCCGAAAGTCTGATCATGATGGATATCCTCCCTTACGGAACTTCCGAAATCTTCAGCTTTCTTTATCCCCGCACCCCCGGCAGTAAGCCCGGCGAAGACTTCAGCCGCATGGCCGACATCCTGGGGGAACAATGGTGGGCGGAAAAAAGGCGTACCAACAAGCGTTTCCTCGCCTCCCAGCATGTCCTGGCACAAGCGGTGCGAAACTATAAGCCCATCACATCGGTCAAGCCCATAATCACCACCTTTTCCTCCGTCAGGAAAACATCGCTTCTCATCCTGAACCTCGCCCGAACCGACCTGTTCTCACCGTCGCTGCAGCAGCTCATCAAGACTTCGTTCCGCCGGCAGGCCAAGCTCCATCATCCTGACGTCGGCGGTGATGCCGAGATCTTCCGCAAACTCCATCAGGCCTACGAGGAGATGATCGCCTGGGCAAACCACCCCAACTTCGTCCGGAGGCGCGGATTCCCCGATAAGTGGTTCTACGACGGTGACAAGAAGAAGTGGGTCCAACCGCTACCGGGGTGAGGATCGGCGCGGCCAGCAAGAACCGGCAGAAAGGGAATACCCCCGCCCCTTCAAGGGCCGGGGTGGGGATGGTTTTATGCTTCATCAGCAGTCATTGACCCATCCCCCTCCTAACCTCCCCTTTGAAGGGGGAAAAAGTAAAAATCTTTTAGGTCGGAAGAAATCTACTTCTTACGAGGCCGGCAACAGCGATGATGATGAATGAGGGAAGCCAAAACGTTCCGGGCCGCCCCGCCTTCTGGAACAACAGCAAGCGCTACTACGACCTGAAGAGCTACTGGCGGAACCGCTTCGGATGCAAGGTGTACAAGCTCCCCATCGACGCCGGCTTCACCTGCCCCAACCGGGACGGACACATCGCCGTGGGGGGGTGCGCCTACTGCGACGGCCGCGGCTCCAAGCTCCGCCAGGCAGGCCCCCTGCCCTCGATCACCGCTCAGATCGAAAAGGGCAAGGCCTATTACACCGTGCACCGCCGGGCCGGAAAATTCATCGCCTATTTCCAGACCTTTACCAATACCTACGGCGCCCTTGAGGAGCTGCGGCGGCTCTACGACGAGGCCCTCGCCCAGCCCGATGTGATCGGTCTGTCCATCGGCACCCGTCCCGATTGCATTCCCGATCCTGTGCTCGACCTACTGGAAGGCTATACCAGGCAAGCCCATATCTGGCTGGAACTAGGTCTCCAGTCCATCCACGATCGGACCCTCGCCGACCTGAACAGGGGCCACGACGCCCGAACTTTCCTCGACGCAGTTGCGCGGGTCCAGGGCCGGGGGATCCATCTTTGTGTCCATATCATCGTCGGGCTTCCCGGAGAAAACCGGGCGGACATCCTGGCGACCGCCCGCGTCCTGGCCGGCCTGCCCGTCCAGGGCATCAAGATCCACTCCCTGTTGGCGCTCCGGGGCACGCCCCTGGGCCGTCGTTACGAGAACGGTGACGTGTTCCTCATAACCAAGGAGGAATACGTCACCACCGTCTGCGACATCCTGGAAATCCTGCCGCCCGCAACGGTGATCCAGCGCCTCACCGCCGACGGCTACAAGGACATCTTCCTCGGTCCATCCTGGGCAGTAAATAAAATGGACGCCCTCAACAGCATCGACTGGGAGCTCAAGCGCCGCCGGAGCTGGCAGGGCAGCAGGCGGGATAGTCTTTGAGAAGCAATGACGCGTGACGCGGTGCGCTGGTGCCGCCGGGCAGCAGTATTTCACAAAAACGACCAGGCCGATCAACACCGCTCCCAGTGCGGCGAACAGGACCGCCGCGGCGGCGATGTCTTTGGCTCTGCCGATGAGGGGATGGTGATCGGGATGGACGGCATCGGCCAGGAACTCAATGGCCGTGTTCATTCCCTCAGCTATCCAGACCGCCATGATGGCAACGATCACCAGTCCCCATTCCCAGCCCTCGAGTGCAAACCAAATGCCCGCGGCAACGACGGCAACCGAGGCCACGAGATGAATGCGGGCATGAGGCTGGGATGCGAGCAGATCGCCCGCACCTCGCAGGGCGCAAGCGAAGCTGCGGATACGCCGATCAAGATAGGACATAGCCGTGGTCGGTCCCCCTTATTTAGGGTCGGTCATAAAATAATTGTAACATCTTGCATCTCGGCTTCAATCGCAAATTCAGCTCCAAAGAGCTGAATCATGTTCATAAATCCTCAACGTAGCGCTGCTTCGCCTGCGGTTTGGCGGAATCAGTCATGACAAATACAGCCTCAATCTGAGCGCCACTTTGCTACCTTTTTTCATGACAGACTCTTAGTAGCGGTAGGTAAGCGAAATCCCGCCGCCATTGCGGCTCACGCTGGGCATAAATGAAACGGGGCTCGACCGTTTATGGTAGCGAAGGACGGCAGCGGCGGTAAAGTAACCGATGGCCGCCCCAAAAAAGGCATCCGACGCCCAGTGTTCATTGTCGTTCAGCCGGGCCAGCCCCACCAGCGAGGCCAGGCTGTAAACCGCCGCCGCCACACAGGGATTGTCTGTTTCGGAGGCGATGACCTTCGCCATGGAAAAGGCCGTACTGGTATGCAGTGATGGGAAAGACAGATTGTCCGTCGAGAATTCTGGTCCATGCCACTTATCGTAACGCTCCCCGGCGTCCGGACGGGGCCGGTGCGTGACAAATTTCAGGACCGAGGTGAAAGCCCCGGCCAGGACGATGCTCTCTACCCCCAACAGGCCTATCCGCCTCGCCTTTTCGCTCTCCTGATGTTCCCCGTAGAGGTAAACGAGTCCCATGGCCGGCACGGCAAACAACGGGTTGCCTAGGGGGGTGATCACCTTGGCGACATTGTTGGAGGCGTCGCTCCTCTTATCTTGAAACCACTCTTTGATATCCTGATCGTAGGCATAAAATCCCGCCGTAGCCGCGACAACCAGGGAGGCCGTCAGCCAGTCCTTTCCTTCCCAGCGCACCGGAGAGCTGAGGATCTTACCCGTATCGCGTACATATCCTTTCAGATAATCGCGATCCAATTCCATCCCCTTCCCACCGGCATTCCCGTCCGGGGGAACGGCGGGCCGGTTGGACGTCAGGGATGGGCCGGCAGACGACTCCGCGGCCGCGCCGACGAAAGGGAAAAGAGGAATCAGCGCCAGCCATACCATCGAGATCAGGTAAACCCATCTCCGCCCCGCGCCGCTACCGTTCCGGTACCTCGAGATTATCATGGGCATGGGCCGCAAATCCTACTTTAGCCAGGCCGGCAACTGCCGTGGATCCTTGCCCTTGAAGTTGCACACTATCCCGCAGGTCTTGCAGGGGCTTTTGAGGGCCGGAAGCGGCGGTTCGCCCTTGATCTTCTGTTCGATGAACTTGAGGCACTTGTTGACCTTGGCGTCCGGTCCTTCCACGGCCAGGGTCACGCAGCCTTCCGCGCCGCCCCAGCCACCGGAGGCGAAGTGGACGGCATAGACGCCGAAGAGTGTCTCGACGGCATCCAGTTCTGTGAAGACCCGGCCATCGGCGACGCAGGCCATCCCGACGCTGGCGCCGATCGTCTTTCCGAAGCCCAGCGTGCCGCCGAACTGCGCCGCTGCTTCCACGGACGGAATCATCTTTTCCAACCCAATGGGGTAGATGATCGCCAGTCCCCGGGCCTTCATGGCCATATAAAACTGCCCCATCGTCCCCCCGTTGGGATTGGCCATACAGACGCCCACATTGCCGTCCCCGTCCAGGGCATTGCCTCCCTTCAGAAGGATGTCGCCGGGTCCGAGCTTGTCCAGGACCGCCCCTGGCTCCACCTCCAGGACCTCGCCTTTATGGAAGGTTACCGGCTTGGTTCGCTCCTCCGGGCCTAAAGCGCATAGCGCCCCCCTGATGACCTGCCCCGCCACATACCCCTCTTTTTTGATCTTTTTTCCCAGTAATTCCTCGAGGATATAGGCGTTTGTGGAACCTCTGCCCACGAGGAGGTAGCCGTTTTGCCGGGCGTTCTGGATCTCCGGGAGGGTCGCCACGCCTTTTCCGATCAGCCGTTTGGATTCCGCCGGCGTCAGGGTAAACAATGCCTCCATAGCTCCTGCTCCTTTCTTTTCCTTTTCTTGGAACATCACGATCAATGGCCGGATAAACCGACCATGATCTAACCTATTTACGCATCTTTGGCAAATACAATCTGCATGGCTCGGGGGATGCCCGCAAGGGGAAATTTCCCCCCGCGAAGCAATCAGCTCCGACTTCCGGGATGGTGGTTTTTCTTGACACGCCCCGCCGTCATGTTTATATTTTCGCCAAAGCCAAGCAAACAAAAGGAAAGGTGAGAAGAAATGAAAAGGATACTGCTGTTTGTCGCAACGAACATAGCCATCATTCTGATCCTGAGCATCGTCCTGAACCTTCTCGGCGTGGACAGTATCCTCGACGGGAGAGGCGGTCTCAACTTGACCAGCCTGCTTATCTTCGCTTCCGTTTTCGGTTTCGGCGGTTCCTTCATCTCCCTGGCCATGTCCAAGTGGTCGGCGAAAAAACTCACCGGCGCCCAGGTTATCGAATCGCCTCGGAACGAAATGGAGGCCTGGCTGCTAAACACGGTCAAAAGACAGGCCACGACCGCCGGCATCGGCATGCCGGAAGTGGCCATTTACGACGCCCCGGACGCCAATGCCTTTGCCACGGGCATGAACAGAAATTCCGCCCTGGTGGCGGTGAGCACCGGCCTGCTGCGCATCATGCCCCGTGGGGAAGTGGAGGCGGTTCTGGGCCACGAAATCAGCCACGTGGCCAATGGCGACATGGTGACCCTGACGCTGATCCAGGGGGTCGTCAACACCTTCGTCATCTTCATCTCCCGGGTGGTCGGTTACTTCGTCGATCGCGTCGTCTTCAAATCGGAAGACGAAGGGCCCGGACCGGCCTATCTGATTACCACCATCGTCGCCCAGTTGGTCTTCGGCGTTCTGGCGAGCATCATCGTCATGTGGTTCAGTCGCCAGCGGGAATTCCGGGCCGATTCCGGCAGTGCGAGACTCGAAGGGCCGGGGAAGATGATCGCCGCCCTCCGCAGCCTTCAGAAGACCGCCGAGCAGCCCCATCTGCCCCAACAGATGGCGGCGTTCGGGATCGCCGGCGGGCCCTCCGGCTTCATGAAGCTATTCATGACCCATCCGCCTTTGGAGGAGCGAATCGCGGCCCTGGAAGCGTTGCCGTAAATACCCGCTCAGGCCGACCCTAAGCGGATCTGAAGAGTCATCTGATGTTCTTCGCCCAGGAAACGGGCCATGTTCATGAAGGTGTCGGGCAGGGGAACCTCCCGGTCTCGGATGAGGATGCCTAGGGCGTCGGCCCGGGTAAGGAGGGCGGGATTGTCCAGGCCTTCCCGGCTGTCGCAGAGAAACTGGACCCGCAGGGCGTCCGACAGGGGGGCCCGGAGTTCCGGATAATCCCCGGCCAGACCGGCCAGTTCCATTTCGATCAGGGCCCGGTTGGCGATCCCAAAGGAGAGAAACGGTTCGTCCCGGTTCGGAGTGCCGAATAGATCGTTGATTACGGCACCGGCGAGTTGATTGATGAAGATCCGCTCCCGCCGTGGATGGCGCTCCGCCAGCCCGTCCCGCAGCGTCTTGAAGAGGACCATCTTGATTACGTGAATCCCCTCCCGAAGGATCGGGATCAATCTGTTTTCCCCGGTCATGGCGTCATACCTCTCGTCGTTCGCCAAATATTGCCTGATTCTTAACCGCCCGCGCTGACTTTTTGGCAATTTCGTCAAACGTTGAAGCGGAACGAGATGATGTCTCCGTCCGCGACAACGTAATCCTTGCCCTCCAGGCGCAGCTTCCCCGCGGCCTTGGCGGCGGCCAGGATCCCGCCACAGGCGACGAAGTCGTCGTAGCTCACCACCTCCGCCTTTATAAAGCCCCGCTCGAAGTCCTTGTGAATGGCCGCGGCGGCCCGAGGGGCCTTGACACCCCGGGGGATCACCCACGCCTTCACCTCGTCTTCCCCCACGGTGAAGTAGGTGATCCGTCCCAAGAGGCGAAAAGCGGCCTGGATGATCCGCTGGAAGGCCGGTTCGGCCATCGCCAGGGACTCCAGAAACTCCTGCTGTTCCTCCCGGGACAGGCCTGCCATTTCCGCCTCCAGTTCGCCGCAAAACCCGATGACATGATCGGCAAGCCCGGCTTCCTGACGGAAGGCCGCCGTCTCTCCAAGACGATCTTCGGAAAGGTTTAGGACTACCAGTTCCGGCCGCAAGCTCCAGAAGGAGAAACTGCGCAGGGCGTGACGCTCCTCGGCGCTGAGCGGCAGATCCCGGAGGGGACGTCCCTGCTCCAACTGGTCATGGAGGCGGGGCAGCAGTTCCGCCTGGAGCAGTTCCACCGGTTTGAGAGCCTTCCGGGGGACTCGTTGGAGGCGCTCCCGGCGGTTTTCCACCACCATGAGGTCGGAGAGGATCAGTTCATCCTCCAGCGTCCGCCACCGGGCGACCGTCTCCTGAAGATCGGCGGCAGTAAATCCATCCACCACATGCAGGAGGCCGTCGGCGCCAGCCAGGGTCTGGCGGACCGCCTCCCAGGCCTTCTCGCCGTCGGCATGTACGTCAACGAAGGGAGCCCGGGCGGGAGAAATCTTGGCGGGATGAAAGATGTCCACGAGGCGGTCGAAGCGCGCATCGGGAACCGCTGCCTGGCCGCGGACACATCTTTCGCCATGGATGTCCCGGCTGCGGATACCCGTCATGATCTCGAAAAGTGAACTCTTCCCGCTTTGGGGAAGACCTAAAATACCCATTTCCATATCTATCTACCGCTTCATTTGCCTTTCGCCTCTCGCAAGGCCTGCGCCCCATATCATCCCCGCGGAACCATTTCAAGCAAAATATCACCTCCCCGCCGGCGCCCGTAAAATTTGGATTTAGCCATTGAATCGGAAACGATAATATTGTAGAAACTACTCATATGAGTTGGACCATATTTTACAACCGTCAACCGAAAAGAAAAAGGAGAATCGTTTCATGGGGATGACGATCACCGAAAAGATCATGGCCGCCCATGCGGACCTTGAAGAGGTTCATCCGGGGATGTTGATCAACGCCCGGGTGGACATCGCACTGGGGCACGACGTGACGGCGCCCATTGCCATCGCAGAGTTCAAGAAGGCCGGGGGACGCAAGGTCTTTGACCGCGGCCGGGTCGTTCTTGTCGCCGATCACTTCACCCCGACCAAGGACATAAAATCAGCCCAACAGGTGAAGATCATGCGTGATTTCGCCCGGGAACACCGGCTGGGCCATTATTACGAGGGCGGCCGGGCCGGGGTGTGCCATGTCCTACTGCCGGAACAGGGGATCGCCCTCCCCGGCGATCTGATCATCGGGGCCGACAGCCACACCTGCACCTACGGCGCCCTGGGCGCCTTTGCCACCGGCGTGGGCAGCACGGATCTGACGGCGGTCATGCTGACGGGCGAACTCTGGTTCAAGGTTCCCGAAACGATCAAGATCGTCCTGACGGGCCGGTGCAACAAATGGGTCTCGGGAAAGGACATCATTCTCTATATCATCGGGCAGATCGGCGTGGACGGCGCCACCTACAAAGCCATGGAATTCACCGGGGAAACCGTCGGAGAGTTGACCATGGCGGACCGCTTCACCATGGCCAACATGGTCATCGAGGCCGGGGCGAAAAACGGCATCTTCATCCCAGATGCCGTAACCACTGAATACGTACAATACCGGGCGGAACGGGAATACGCCAGTTACGATTCGGACCCCGACGCCCGTTACGCCTCCGTCCTGGAGATCGACGTCAGCCGGATCGAACCCCAGGTGGCCTTTCCCAATTTGCCTTCCAATGTCAAGGGGTTGAGCAGGGTCGGCTCCATCAAGATCGATCAGGTCTTCATCGGTTCCTGCACCAACGGCCGCCTCGAAGATCTGCGCATTGCCGCCAATCTGCTGCAAGGCCGGGAGGTTGCACCGTATGTGCGCCTCATCGTCATCCCCACGACTCCGGACATCTATCGCACCGCCATGTCCGAGGGGCTCTTCGACATCTTCCTGGCCGCCGGGGCCGTCATCAGCCCGCCGACCTGCGGGGCCTGCCTGGGGGGACACATGGGCATCCTCGCCGACGGCGAGCGGGCCGTGGCCACCACCAACCGGAACTTTATCGGCCGCATGGGACACCCGGGCAGCGAGGTTTACCTGACCAACCCGGCCGTGGCGGCGGCCTCCGCCATCCTGGGGAGAATCGCCGGTCCCGATGAACTCAAGGGGACGCACAAGATATGAGATTTAAAGGAAAAGTCTGGAAATTCGGCGATCATGTCAATACCGACCTGATCATCCCAGCCCGTTACATCAACAGTTCCGACCCGGATTTTCTGGCCGCCCACTGCATGGAGGACGTCGACCCGGATTTCGTGAAGAAGCTGCGCCCCGGCGACATCATCGTGGCGGGGGAAAACTTCGGCTGCGGCTCCTCCCGGGAACATGCTTCCATCGCCATCAAGGCGGCGGGCGTCGCCGGCGTCGTCGCCCGGAATTTCGCCCGGATCTTCTACCGCAGCGCCTTCAACACGGGTCTGCCTATCTTCGAGTCGGCGACGCTCTACGATGCCGTCCAGGAGGGCGATGAGATCGAGGTGGACGGCGACGCGGGCGTGATCACCGTGACGGGAAAAGATCCGCGGCAGCTCAAAATCGAACCCATCCCCCCCTTCATGCAGGAGCTGATCGCCGCCGGAGGGTTGATGGCGTACCTGAAAAAGCGCCCGTGACCATCCTGATTGAGGAGTTTTTGATTGGAAAAAAAGAATAAAATAGCGGTCTTTCCCGGTGACGGCATCGGGGTGGAGGTGGTCCGGGAGGCCGTGAAGGTCCTGGATGCCCTGGCGGAAAAGACCGGGGCCGGCTTCGCCCTGGCCTACGGCCTGGTGGGCGGTGCGGCCTACGACGCCTGCGGCGACCCCTTCCCGGCGGAAAGTCTGGAGCTGGCCCTGACGAGTGACGTCGTTCTTCTCGGCGCCGTGGGGGGACCAAAATGGGAAGGACTGGACTATAGTGTCCGGCCGGAGCGGGCACTCCTGGGATTGCGGGAAAAACTCAATCTATTCGCCAATTTGCGGCCGGTGAATGTCTATGATGAACTTATCGAGGCATCACCTCTGAAGGCGGAGATCGTCCGAGGCATCGACATCCTCATCATCCGGGAACTCACCGGGGACCTCTACTTCGGCCAGCCCCGGGGCGTCCGGGTGGAAAACGGCCGGCGCGTCGGGATCAATACGCTTGTCTATACCGAGGAGGAGATCCGGCGCATCGCCCGGGTGGCCTTCGCGGCAGCGCAGCAGCGGCGGAAGCGTCTCCTCTCCGTGGACAAGGCCAACGTCCTGGAAAGCACCCAGCTCTGGCGGGACGTGGTGACGGAAGAAGGGCGCGCCTATCCCGACGTGGAGCTGCGCCACATGTACGTGGACAACTGCGCCATGCAACTGGTCTCCCATCCCGCCCAGTTTGACGTCATCGTGACGACCAACATGTTCGGCGACATCCTCAGCGACGAGGCGGCCATGATAACCGGTTCCATCGGCATGCTTCCCTCGGCCAGCCTGGGGGAGCGGGGGGGCATGTACGAACCGATCCACGGCTCCGCCCCGGACATCGCCGGCCGGGACCTCGCCAACCCTCTGGCCACGATTCTTTCCGTGGCCATGATGCTCCACCACTCCCTGGGCATGCCCGGAGAGGCGGAGATGGTCGAGACGGCGGTCCGCCAGGTACTACGGGACGGCTACCGGACGAAAGACATCCATCATGAAGGGGCAATCCTGGTGGGCACCGCCGCCATGGGCGACGCCGTGGCGGCCCGGCTCCTCCCCTGAACGGCGGCCGGCGGAGGCGGGGCAATCAACCCTTTTACGATTTCGTCAGAAGCGATTCACGCTCCCTGGGGGCGCTTTATCAGTGCAGTTGCTCAGAAGCGAAATTACTTGGAAGAGACTCTGTCACTGATTATTGTAGTGCGCAGCTTTAGCTGCGCTGTTGGCGGACCTGAAGGTCCGCACTACATTCTCGGGTGAAGTTGCACAGAAGCGACCCACGTCCCCCCGCCGGGGCCGCTTTATCAGAGAGTAACTCGGGTGCAGTTATTGAAAAGATGTCTTGATCGTCGCCGGTTTTAGGAGTAAACTTACCCTCCATGGAAAAGATCGCCGCCAACTTCTACATGCTCACCCTGCCCATGCCCTTCCGCCTCGGTCACGTCCATGCCTTCCTCCTTGTCCACGACGGCCGGATCACCCTGTTCGATACAGGGCTCAACACCCCGGAGACCTTTCTGCATCTCAGCGATTCCCTGCGCCTTATCGGAAAAGACATCCGGGACATAGAACGGATCCTGATCACACACTATCATATCGATCACTGCGGTATGGCCGGCCGTCTCCAGGATCTCTCCGGGGCAACCATCCACATGTCTATGCGGAGTCGGCCCTTCATCATGACCCAGAATGGCGAGGAAAGGGCTTTCCTGGACCGTATCGAGTTCTTCTGCCGCCGTCATGGCCTACCGGAAAAGGCCATCGCCTTCATTGGCGGCCTGCTGGGAACCTTCAAAAAGGCTGGCAGCTCTTTCATCGTCACCCATTTCTACGAAGGGGGAACTAAGGAAATCATAGGGAAAAGGGAGATGCTGGTCCTGCCGACACCAGGGCACACCCACGATCATCTCTCTTTTTACTTCCCCCGAGAGGGCATCCTCCTGTCGGGGGATCACGTCCTGCCGGAGATCACCCCCAATCTCAGCCCCAATCTCTTCGCCCCGGATTTCCGACCCTTGCAGAGTTTTCTGGCGTCCCTGTCCCGGATGGAAGCCCTGTCCGTCGCTACGGTCTATCCCGCCCACGGCCGGCCCTTCGCCGACCTCAAAGGAAGAATCGCAGCGATCCGGAGCCACCACGACGCGCGAAAAAACCTGACCCTGACGTCGGTAAAGGAGGGGCCCAAGACCGCCTTCGCGGTGTCCCGGGACATCTTCGGGTCCGAGCTGAACGAATTCGACCAGTTCCTGGCCCTCAATGAAACCTATGTCCATCTTGTCGAACTGGTTTACGAAGGGTTGATCAGGGAAGATAGATCAGGAGATTCTATCGTTTACGCATGATGAATATGCCAATGGGCTTCGGAGTCCCGATGATGAATGATCGCGTCGCTCGCTTGGTACGCCGCTGGGGATGTGTTCCATGACGCCGCTTTTTTTCCAGTCCATAAACGTCGATCTGCCCCGAACGGCCATCTATCGGCGCCTCGGCTACCGCCGGAACGCCACTCGCCTCGATACCGCCCGGCATAGGGAGATAGAAAAGTATTTGGGCGAGGCCGGGGAACTGATCACCCTCCGGGGGACGGCCCGGCGGCTGCCTTGCTGGATCGAACCGCCGGGGCGGGTCGTTCTGGACGAAACGACGGTCTTTGCCAGCCGGAATCTTGCCCGCTTTCTCAAGGACGCGGGGGAAACGCTCCTCATGGGGGCCACGGCCGGGGCCGACGTCGTGGCGGCGATCCAGGCCGACATGGCAGGAGGCAACGCGACCCGGGGCGTGGTGCTCGACGCCGCGGCGAGCGAGATCACTGATGCCGCTCTGGACTGGATCATGTCCTATTTCCGCCAGACCCTCAGGCGGGAGGGGAAAGCTCTCCTCACCAACCGCTTCTCGCCGGGTTACGGAGATTTTGTCTTGGAAAATCAATTGATTATCCATCGGCTACTCCCGATGGAACGGCTTGGGGTGACCCTCACCAAGACCTGCCTGATGGTCCCGGAAAAATCGGTGACGGCCGTAACGGGCATCGTCGCCCCGTGAACCATGACGGCTGCTTCCGTCCTCCCCCGGTGCGGCGGAGCGGAAAAGCTTTCCAAAACACAGGCACCCGTGGATTTTTATTGCCTTTTTCAAGCGGCGTGCTATAAGGACGGACTACCCAGCCGAGGCAGGCGCGGCGGAGCGACAAAAAGCGGGGAGGAAAGAATTGGACAAAAAGCAAATCAAGGCGATGCTGAAAAAAAGGATCCTGATCCTCGACGGCGCTACGGGCACGGAGCTGCAGAAACGCGGGATGCCCGGCGGCGTTTGCCCCGAGGCCTGGTGCGCCCAGCACCACCAGGTCCTCCAGGAGGTCCAGCGGGCCTACCGAGAAGCGGGAGCGGATATCATCTACACCTGCACCTTCGGGGCCAACCGCCTCAAACTGGGGGAATACGGGCTCACCGACGTCCGGGACGTCAATGAGCGTATGGCCCGCTTGGCCCGCCGGGCTGCGGGTCCCGGGGCCCTCATCGCCGGCGATATCGGCCCCACCGGCCGGTTCATCGAACCTTTCGGGGACCTTCCCTTCGAGGAGGCAGTGGCGGTGTTCAAGGAACAGGTGGCGGGCCTCCTCGCCGGCGGGGTGGACCTTTTCGTCATCGAGACCATGATGGACATCCAGGAGGCCCGGGCGGCCCTGCTGGCGGTGAAGGAATCCTGCGCCCATTTTACAATCGTCACCATGACATACGATACCAGCGGCCGGACCCTCAACGGCACCGATCCCGTTACAGCCCTCATCACCCTCCAGAGTCTCGGGGCTGACGCCGTGGGCGGTAACTGCTCCGCCGGACCGGAGGATATGCAGGGCTGGATCGCCGCCATGAAGCCCTATGCCACCGTACCGCTGGCGGCCAAGCCCAATGCGGGCCTACCCCGTCTGGCGAACGGGATAACCCATTTCGATATGGGAGCGGCGGAATTCGCTTCCTGGGGTATCCCCTTCCATGGTGCCGGAGTCAACCTTCTGGGGGGCTGTTGCGGCACGACTCCGGAGCACATCGCCGCCATCAGGGCCGCCATGGCGGGATTGTCCCCGGAACCGCCCCGGCGCCGCTCCCTGGCTGCGGTCAGCTCCGCCCGGACCCATCTTCTGCTGGAGGGGAAACAGCCGCTGTTCGTCATCGGCGAACGGCTCAACCCCACGGGAAAGAAGCAGCTCCAACAGGAACTCCGGGAAGGTAAAATGTCCCTGGTCCGCCGCGTAGCTCGGGAGCAGGAAGACCAGGGGGCCGACCTCCTGGACGTCAACGTGGGCGTACCCGGCATCGACGAGCCCCCGGCGATGCGGGAGGTGATTCGGGCCGTTACGGCCGCCGCTGCCTTGCCGCTGGTCATCGACTCGCCGAAGATGGCGACCATCGAGGCGGCCCTGCGCCTCTATCCGGGGCGGGCCCTGATCAACTCCATCTCGGGGGAACGGGAAAAAGTGGAAAAGCTCCTGCCCCTGGCGGCGAAATATGGGGCGATGTTCATCCTCCTGCCGCTTGCGGACGGGGAGATCCCCGCCACCGCCGCCGGGCGCGCCGCCATAGTCCAGGAGGTCTATCGGGCCGCCCGGCGTTTCGGCTATACCAAGGAGGATATCGTAGTGGACGGCCTGGTCATGACCGTAGCGGCCAACCCGGAGGCCCCCGTCGAGGCCCTGAAAACGGTGGCTTGGGCGTCCCGTACCTTCCGCTGCCGGACGGTCCTGGGCGTCTCCAACGTCTCCTTCGGACTGCCGGAGCGGAAGTGGCTCAACGCCGCCTTTCTTGTCCTGGCCCAGGGGGTAGGACTGAGCATGGCTATCGTCAATCCCGCCGGCCCCGAGTTGCAGGCCGTAATGAAGGCCGCCGACGTCCTCATGAGCCGGGACCGCCAGGCCGCCCGCTACATTGCGGCGTTTTCCGGGGCTGGCTCCGGGTCGGAAGGGGCATCGCCGCCGCCGCCGGGAAAGGAAACCACCCCGGCGGAACGGGTATATCAAGCGATCCTGGAGGGAAACCGGGATGACATCGTCGCCTTGATCGAGGCCGCCCTGGCCAGCGTCGCCGCGGGGGAGCTGGTGAACAGGCAGATGATCCCCGCCATTATGCGGGTAGGGGAACACTACGAAAAGCAGACCTACTTCCTCCCGCAACTGATGGCCAGCGCCGAGGCGATGAAGAGGGGGCTGGCCCGTCTGGAACCCCTGCTCGCGGCTTCCGCGGATCGTCCCGCCGGCAAGGGGCGGATCATCCTGGCCACGGTGCAGGGGGACATCCACGACATCGGCAAGAATATAGTGGCCCTGATGCTGAGAAACCACGGTTACGAAGTTATCGATCTGGGCAAAGACGTGGCGGCGGCAGAGATACTGGCGGCGATGAAGAAACACCGCCCTCAGGTCGTGGGGTTGTCGGCTCTGATGACCACCACCATGACGGCCATGCCGGACGTCATCGGCGCCGCCCGCCGGGAGGGACTTGCCGTGCCGTTCATCCTGGGCGGGGCCGTGGTCACCGCCGCTTATGCGGAGTCTTTCGGCGCCGCCTATGCCCGGGACAGTGTCGACGCGGTACGGGTGATCGGCGGGCTGCTCATGGGAGACGAAAAGAAACGCCTACAGACGGATTAATAATCAGCGAGTTCATCCGTTCTCCGGGCCGGACGCCGGGAAGGCGGTTCACCGCTGGGACCTATTCGCCCCGACGCCGTCCCGCCCGCCGACATTACGACGATGCGCTGAAGAAACCGAAACAGGAAGGAGTCGTTTACCGCTATGACCGTTGCCCAGATGAAGGACCGCCTCATCGAGATCATCATCGCCAAATCTTTTCAATATCGTGATCATCCGCCCTTTACCCTCGCCTCGGGGAAAACGAGCAATTACTACTTCAACTGCAAGCCCACAACCCTCGATCCCGAGGGGATGAACCTCATCGGGGGAATTCTCTTCCGGATGCTCGCCGACACCGAGATCACCGCCGCGGGAGGCCTCACTCTAGGGGCCGATGCCTTGGCCAACGCCCTGGCGGTGATCTCCTACCAGCACGGTAAATCCATCAAGGCCTTCATCGTCCGCAAGGACGTGAAGGACCACGGGACCAAAAGCGCCCTGGAAGGGGACGTAAAAGCCGGCGAACGGGTGGTCGTCCTCGACGACGTCATCACCACCGGCGGCTCGACGATCACGGCCATCGAGCGGGTCCGGGCGGCGGGACTGGTAGTCGACCGGGTCATCGCCCTGATCGACCGCGAAGAAGGGGGGAGGGAAAACATTCTGTCCTACATCCCCCGGGTGGAATCCGTGGTGACCCGCTCTGAAATCATGCAGGTTTACGAAAAAAAATAGCTTGCTAAAACGGCCGGCGCTACGGTAAAGGCACCGCCGAAACTGCATCCTAAACAGAGGAGAGATGTTCGCGAAACGCCTTTTGTCCATAATCATCCCGGCAGCGCTGCTGATCCTGCTGGCAGCGGGAGAGATCCATTCCATTCCGGAACAATCCGTGGTGGTGGCGAAATACCGTTCCCCCTGTCTGGTCAACGGCGTGCCCGAAGGCTGGAAGCTCATGAGACACAGCGGCACCCCGAACATCAATCTGATCCGGGAAGGCGATGCCTATTACGTAAAGCTGAAGAGCGACCCCCGCTCCGGTTTCGGCATCGAGAGGCAGGTGCGGGTGGATCTCAAGGAGTATCCCTATCTGAATTGGACCTGGCGGGCCAACCGGCTCCCCCGGGGCGGCGATGTCCGCAAATCCGTCACGGATGACCAGGTGCTGCAGATCTACGTGGTCCTGCCGGCGACAGGCTTCCCGCAACAGGTAAACACACCGATCCTTACCTATATCTGGGACAACGAAGCCCCGAAGGGACTGTCCGTCCGTAGTCCCAAACCCCTGCTGAGAAAGATCCGCTATCTCGTCGTGCGCAACAAGACCGACCATCTGGGAAGCTGGTACACGGAAAAACGCAATGTTTACGAGGACTATAAACGTATTTTCCGGGACGTCCAAGGCGGGGAGCCCCGGGGGGCCACCCACGGCGTCCGGCTTTATATCAATTCACAGAATACCAAAAGCTACGCCGAAGGCTGCATCGGGGAAATCTACTTCAGTAAAAACTGACCCTGACGGAGCCGGTTGTTCCCATTGTCTTCCCCTCGCCACGATGTGGAGGTTTCGGAATTGTTTCCGGTCACGAAGAAAAAAACCGTTCTGATCATCGGGATGCTCCTCGCCTTTGCCGTCGCCGCGGCCGCTGTGGGCCTCCATGTCTTCAGGCAGTTGCAGAACCTGGAGGCGTACCGGCAGACCATAGAGGCCTACGCCCGCCGGGCCCTGGGACGGGACCTGCAATATGAATCCGCCCGTCTTTCCTTCCGCTTCGGACCGGCCCTGACCTTCACCGGTGTCAAAATCGCCGAGAAGAGTGGCCCCGAGCCCTTCGCTTCGGCGGCGGAAATCGCCGTCCGCATCGCCGTTTTACCCTATATCCTGGAAAAGAGGCTCGTGGTCCGGGAAATCCGCCTGGAAGAACCCCGGATGCGGATTGTCCGGGATCGGGAGGGAAGGTGGAACATCGCCGACCTGTTTACCGCCACCGAGGCTCCGGAGGTGGATGTGGGGGGGATAACCGCGGCCGGGGGTGAAATCACCCTCGTCGATACGACGATAAAGGAAGGCGTCCTGGTCATCAAGGCCATCGATTTTCATCTGGAGCGCTGGGAACGGGGGGCGACGGCCGCTTTTTCCCTCGCCGGCACGCTGGCGGGAAAAAGCGGGGACGGCCGTCTGTCCCTGGCGGGAAAGGTGCGGTTGGCGAAGAAGACTGAGGACATATTGGACAGCTCCCTGATCAGGACAAAGTTGCGTACGGAACAACTCGATCTGGCCGGTCCCTGGCCGTGGTATCGCCGGTGGACCCCCTTCCAGAAACTCGGCGGCCTCCTGACCGCCGAGCTCGTCCTGAACGGCCCGGGCCACGATTTCACTGCTTCCGGGTCCCTGGAAATAACTGATCCGGAGCTGGCCTATCCCCCCGTTTTTCCCGAAACGATCAAGGCGGCCAGGCTGCGCCTGACCTGCGATGTACACCGGACGCCCGGCGCGGTGGTCATGAGCCGTGCGGAAGCCGCCCTGGACGGCCTTAAGGTGCAGGGAAAAATGACCCTCAAAGATCTCCTTTCCCCGGATCCGTTTGTGGAGGCGACGACCTCCGTGGCGGACTTCGACCTGGAAAGGCACGGGAATTTGATTCCTTACGGAATCATTCCCGCCTCCACCGGGAACTTCATCCGCAAATATGTCCGGGCGGGGGTATTTCATGTGGAGACAGGCGCCCTCAGGGGGCGGCTGAGCGAGCTGAAGACATGGGGTACAGTTAACCGGGCAAGCGTCCTTCTCGTCAGGGCGAAGGTAACGAAGGGCCGCCTCGATTTCGGGGAGCAGACGCCCGCTTTCCAAGGGATCAACGGGGAGTTGACCCTGACGGAACGGGAGTTCTCCCTTCAGGGCATGGAAGGAAATTTCGGCGCCGCTCCCTTTACACTCACCGGAAAGATCGATAATTACACCCTGCCCGCGCCGGCTACCTATCCCTTCACCGCCGTCATCCGGCCCACCACTAAGGAGCTGGCCTGGCTTTTCGGGAACAAGGCGCTGGGAACAACCTCCTTCGCCGGCCAGACAACGCTGAACTTAACCGGCCGGGGACCGGCGGCGGCTTACGAAGTGCGCGGGGAGTGGGAGCTGGGGTCGGCCTCATACAGCTACGGGGAGTGGTTCGCTAAACCAGCCGGCCGGGCCAACTCGGTCCATTTCACGGTAAAAATAGATGGACAGGGAATGGACATCACCCCTTGCCTCTTTTCTCTCCCCCCCCTCGAGATCGAGGCCACGGCCTTTTATCCCTTTGCCGCCTCCACCCGGAGCGTCAGGTTTACCGCGCAATCCAATCGTGTGACCTTACCGGAGTTAAAGGTTCTGTCCCCCGTTCTGACCAGGTACGAGGCCGCCGGATTCGCCCAGGGGAAAATCAGATTCAATACGAAGAGCGGCAAGTCGGCCGGCGGTCTTTGGCAGGGCAGTCTTTCCTTACAGGAGGCGGCCTTCAAACCGTCGGCGCGTCTCCACCGGCTTCAGGATCTCACCGGGATCATCCAATGGGAGGGGGACACGCTCACCACCTCCCGCCTCGCGGGGAGGTACGGCAAGACGCCCTTCTCGCTCGCCGGAACGAGGAAGGAATCACCTCAACCCTTCTATCAGGGGAGCCTGGCGATCCCCGCCCTCCAGATGGAGGATTTGGGGGCTGGCAAACACCTGGCCGGCGTTCCGATCCGGGATTTGCTGGCCCATGTTACCTACAAACGAGATGTGCTGAGTTTTGCCGACCTTTCCTTCCGTCTGCGGGAAGGGCGCGCTGCTGCCGCGGGTGAAACACGCTTCTCCACCGGCGCTGGTCCGGCGCGTCATCATTACCGGTTCCGGTTCGAGGGCATGCCTGTGGCGGACCTCTTCAAGGAAGTGGACAAAGACCGGCTGATCACCGGGACCACTTCCGGCCAGGGGGAGTTGACAGCCACCAGCGGCAACGACGAGGAGCTGCTGAAATCATTGGCGGGGAACCTCCGTTTGCAGGTCGAAACGGGCACCATCAATAAATTCCCGGTCCTGGCCAAGATCTTTTCCCTCCTCAATGTATCTCAGATCCTCCGGCTCCGTCTCCCGGACATGACGGCGGAAGGGATGACTTTCCGACGCATCACCACCACGATGGCCATCAAAAACGGCGTGGCGAGCACCAAGGATTTCTATCTGGATAGCGACGCCATGAACATCGTGGGCATGGGTAAAACGGATCTTGTGAGGCGCACCATCGATGCCACCGTCGGCCTGCAGCCATTGCAGACCGTCGATAAGGTGGTCAGCCGGATTCCCATCGCCGGATGGATTCTCACCGATGACGACCAGCGCCTCCTCACCGTATATTTCGAGGCCAAGGGACCGCTGGACAATCCCACCGTCCAGACCATACCCCTCCGGGGGTTGTCGGAGGAGACCTTCAATATGTTCAAACGGGTATTGAAGCTCCCGAAAAAACTCATCACCGACACCGGCGAAGTTCGCCATTAGCGATCCCGCCAGCCAAGCGCAAGCGGTTTACGGCCAGATGGGCCTGCCGTACGGGTTCGGGGATGCGATAACCGCAGCAGCACCAGCGGGCGACATCCCGGGCCCGAGCAAGGCTGATCCGGTGGCCAGGGGAGATGAAGACCGGGCGCACCCGCCGCTTCGTCCGCAACACCATGCCGATAATCTTTCCCTTGAAAACGAGGGGCTCTTCCTCCCCCGCATCCGGCCCAGGCTCCCGGTAGTCGCCCACCAGCCGGGACTTGGCGCAACCGATCGACGGCAGATCGAGCCACAGTCCCAGGTGGGACGCCAGCCCAAAGCCCCGGGGATGGGCGATGCCGTGGCCGTCGAACATGACCACATCCGGGACGACGGACAGCTTTTCCATGGCTTGCAAGAGGATCGGCCCTTCCCGAAAGCTGAGTAAGCCCGGCACATAGGGGAAAGATACCCGGCCGATCGCCCGGGCCTCTTCCCGGACCGCCAGGCCGGGGTAGGAAAGCAGGACCACGACGGCATAAAACAGGTCGCTGTGACGGGCATAGGAGATGTCGGCCCCGGCGATGCAGGTTATCCTATCCTCCGCCGGATCGGGATCGGCCAAGACAAGCTGTGTTCGGAGGTTGTTTTGGAGGGCGACGGCGTTTCCCCGGGGGATATCCCAGGAATGCAGCGGCCTTATCTTCAAGGCAGGAGCTCCCGAGCCCGGGCGACATCACGCTCGATCTGGGCAATCAACGCGGCGGGTCCGTTGAACTTCACTTCCTCCCGTAATTGTTCCCAAAACAGTACCTCCAGGGTCCGGCCGTAAATATCTTCATTAAAATCGAGGAGGTGCACTTCAATGGAGAGCTGCTCATCGGCGAAGGTGGGATTCAGGCCGATATTTAGGACGCTGCGGTAGGTCCGGCCGGCCAGCTTGGTCAGGGCCGCATAGACGCCCCGGGCGGGCAGGAGAACCTTCTCCGGTTGGATATTGGCCGTGGGGAAACCCAGACCGGCCCCCCGGCGATGACCGGCGACAACGACGCCCACCAGATTGTACGGACGGCCCAGACAGGCCGCCGCCTTTTTTACATCGCCGGCCAGGATGGCGTTGCGCACCAAAGTGCTGCTGATGATGTCCCCGTTGCTGGTGAAGGCGTTCATCACCTCCACGGCGAAGCCCAAATGCTCCCCCCGAGCGACGAGAAAGGCCTCGTTGCCCTCCTTTCCCCGGCCAAAGGTATAATCGTGGCCGATAAGGATCTTCCTGATCCTCAGTTTGTCCCAGAGGAGATCGCAGACGAATTCCTGGGCCGTGGTCCGCGAAAATTCCGGGGAAAAGGGGATGACGAGCAACCCGTCCACCCCTTGGGTGGCGATGAGCTTGATCTTCTCCTCCAGGGTGGTAATCAGATAAAAGGGGCGGCGTTCGGGGTGCAGGACCATTTTCGGGTGGGGATCGAAAGTAATGACTACCGCCCCGGCGCCGGCGTTGCGGGCCTGCCGGACCAGATTTTGAAACAGGTATTGGTGTCCGCGGTGAACGCCGTCGAAGTTGCCGATGGTTACAAAAGAGCCTTTTAGCTCTGCCGATATATCCTCAAGTCGCCGGATGGTTATCATAGGGCGCCACCATAACATGATTCCTTTTATTTTCAAGATCAATTTTGCTTGACAAGGAGACGATGACAAGTGTAGAAAACAACCTCCATAAAATATGCCGAAGTGGCGGAATTGGTAGACGCGCTAGGTTCAGGGTCTAGTGGGCGTACGCCTGTCCGGGTTCAAATCCCGGCTTCGGCACCATAAGAAAAACGGGGGGTTAGCTCGGAAGTTGGGTTAGCCCCCTTTTCCTTTTCAGGGGCTTGGTCATTACTTTGGTCACTACTTTTCAGGAAGCCTTCAAGTTGCTCGACAGCCTTCCTTGTATCCGCGTCATCAACCGTATCGTATCTGAGGAACATCTCCCTTGTTGAATGTCCGGTGATCTTCATGATAACCGATTCCGGAACACCCGATTTCCGCATGTTGGTATTGAAACAGTGACGGGTATCATGGAAGACAAACCCATCCTTTACGCTCCGTCCATAGGGAATACCGGCATCGAGGCAAGCCCTTTTCAAAGCCGTTCGGATGTCTTTGACAGGCTTCCCCTTGTAAAGGAACACATGGTTGTCGTGGATGGCCACGGGGATGTTCTTGAGCACATCGTGGAGGGCGCGACAAATCGGAATTGTCCGCGCTTCCCTATCCTTTGTGTCCGCGGCGGACAGTCTGATTATCAGGTTTTTCAGATCCACCTTGTCCCATGTCAGATTCAAAACTTCGCCCCGCCGCATCCCCGCATAAAAACCGGTGGCGACTATACCCCTCGTATGAGAAGGGAGGGCCTTCATTAGCCGATCGAATTCCTCCCTGGTTAGAACCCGGTCCCTCGCATTGGCATTATCCTTGAGCAGTTTCTTTACCCGTTTGAAAACCTTCACGACATCACCGCTGATCAGGTCGTTATCAAACGCCTTGTTGATCACCGTTCTCGCGGCCCCTATCTCCTGGTCCACGTAAGAATCCGAGTAACCCTTCGCCTTCCTTTTTGCCTGGTAATTTTCCAAGTCCGCCGGCTTCAATTGGTTTGCGATCATATCGCCGAACTCGCTGTTGAAGCTGTCGAGATTAATGACCAGGGTAGGGTAATAGGCCTTTGATTTTACTTTCTCCTGTTTGAGATACCACTTCGCCAGTTCACTGAAACTCATCTTGTCATCGGGCTTGATATCAAAGATTCGGTTCTCCCGCTTCTGACTGCGCCTCTTTCCTTCAGCATCCCTTGCCTCCTGAATGGAAAAGCCTATGCACTCCCGTTTCTGTTTTTTCCCGGGAAGATAATAGCTGATCCAGAAGCGGACCCTCTGGGATCGCTTTGCTTTGTCCAGGTCTTCGCCACAATGACAAAGTTTAGTTCTTATGCTTTGCTTCTTGTGGCAAACTGGACACTCTGCCAGTACCGCCATGTTCTTTTCCTCCTTTCTTTGTCGTTCTTGTTCGTTTAGGTGCCCGTTTCAACTCATCCCCTCTCAATTCGATATAGGCTAAAGCCAATTTCAAAAAAGAAGGTATCCTCATGATCCCACGCTCCCAGCGGGACACCGTCATCACGTCGACCTCCAGAATCCGGGCCAGCCGTCCCTGGGAATAGCCGTTCTTCTCCCGCCATTGTTTCAGTTCGTGGGATTCCATGCATGCTGTATAGACTTTTCGTCTATATTTCGCAAGCAATTTCATCAAGGGACCAGAAGTCGATTCCAGGTTCCCCGGCTACGCAGCCGGCAACGAGTCCAGGTATGCATCCAGATCCTTCACGTCGAAAAGAACCCTTCCGCCGATGCGCTTCGGCTTTATCGGAAAAGGATCGGCCGCCCTGGGTCCTATCCTGTTGCGAATGGTCTTGGACGCAAGCCCGAGATACAGAGCCGCCTCGTCTACAGACAACATTCTCGGCTTGATCTCCCTTTTCACCATGATCTCTTTCTTCATCTCAACCTCTTTCCACGAATCGCTTTTGAATGGCGAATTTGACTTGACGTGAAACCTTCAGAAATCGCCTAAAACGTCTTTCAGCTTGTCCGGGGCGCCTTGACGCGCCGGCGCGTCCTCTCTTCTTCCCGACTTAGCGCCCTGCACTTCTTTCGAGAGCATCTCGTAAACTTCCCTGCCGCCGACCGTGTCGAAATAAACCTTGAGGGCTCTCTGTATGACCCGCCCGCGGTCCGGCTGAGAAATCGAGCGGATCTTCCGGATCAATTCTTCGTCAGTCAGGGTGATCCTCAGGGTGATTTCATGCTTCGCGGTCATTTCCTTGATTCCACGTCCAGCGCCTTCAGAAAACCCCTCGCGTTGGCATACTCGGGGCGATCGGGTACGTGAACGAGCGGCTGGTATTCCTCCGGGATGTGCTCCTGGAGGTAATAGGCGCCCCCGCCGGCGATGATGACCTTCTCCGCGCGCTGTATCCTCGCCGTCCACTTCGAGCGCACCTCCTGGATCAGCCAGTCCATATATTTCTCCGCCGACTCCCTGACCAGTTCGGTGAGATCCCGTTCCGCCCCGTACACCCTGATCCTGCCTTGGCGAAGCACGTCCTTCGATTCCTGCTCGGAAAGATCAAGCTGCATCCGGACCTTGATTTCCCTGGCAAGGTCCAGGGAGATTTTCGAAACGCCGTGTCTCTCCATGGTGTCGGATTCGCCCTTGACGATCCGTCCCCGCTCGACCACGATAACGTCCACGGTGTTGAATCCGATGTCGAGAATGAGCATGTCATGGTCCGTCCGCGCGTTAACGTCCCCCGCTTGGGACAGCCGGTAATCCGCAAGAACACCGAGACCCTGGGGATAGAACCTCGCGTTCAATTCCAGGACCTCGCGGCCAACCTCGATCCGCTGCAGGAGGGGAACGAGTTCCTTCAGGTTCACGTCCGTGTAATGGGAAAGGGGGAGTCCCATGGCGACGTCCGTGACGAGTTCACCGGTCTTCCGGTGGATTTTCTTCACCGCCTTGAAGACGAAAAGGGGCGAGTACCTCTTCATGAACTCGAAGCTCCGCGTTGAAAAGGCACCGACCAGGGCTTCCCTGCCGACGAGGTATTTCCTGCCACGGTATTCGTATTCCTCGCCCCCGGTAAAGGCCGACAGATCCCCGACTTCCCGCTCCGCGTAAGCGATCGCCGTCGGGAACTTGAGCATCTCCAGAATTCCCTCGCGCTGGTAAACGGCCTTCACGTCCCCGTACCCGACATCCAGTCCCAGATTCATTTGCACACCTCCTTGGTGTTCTTTTTAAGTTTTGTCGACAGTCCCGTCGTTTCATCACTCAACCGAAATCGCGTTCATCCAGGTGATATCCCCGCCTGGCCAGGGCCTTTCGGAGCTTGAAGAGATTCACCCGGTATTGGAGCTCGTGTTCCCACGGATACACCGGGTCTTCCCGCTCATAGAGAAATCCCTTCCGGACGAGCGACTTGAGATGTTTCCTGATTGCATGCCTGCTCAAGGACGGAATCGATTCGCTGAGGATATCGTCCGCCGTTTTTTCCATCCAGCCGCTTTCGGGCGGATCGTCCTGGAACTCCTGTTCCCCGCGCGCACGTTCCTCGTGCATGAACTGGTCGAAATCCCAGAGGCGGCCGGTCCAGTGGATAAACTTCCGCAGGATTGCGGCCTCGGCATGGTGACCGATCGTGACCTCCAGACCTTCCCTGAGAATCCGATTCGCGCGCCTGCCGGGCAAAACGAACGATTGAAGATGTGAACGGGGCATTATCGGCGTTTGGTTCATGAATGGACCTCCTTCCTTAATTAAAGGCTGACGTGCATGGTCGAGTATTCGACCATTTTTCCCCTCCGTTGGGGTTTTTCGGTCGAATATTCTCCACGCCGGAAAACCCCGAAAATGATCCGGTACGGGCCTTCGCCTGAGTCAGCATAATAATGTTTATTATGTTCGTGCGATTGAGACACTTGCCGGGGCGAACCCGGTGTGCCATCGAATGGCAAATACTCGACCACCCGGAGAGCTTCCGGACCGTGCTCCAGACTATAGACACGTTGTTTATTTTCATGCGCCTTCCCCCAGGCGGGTCAGCGCCCTCAATATCTCCCGTGCGCCGGTGAATTTCTTCCTGCCGCCCGGCCCCTCGATTACGCAGGATGGTGTGGAATCGATACGGTCATCCCTGAGATGTTTGCCGAAGGTTTCAAAGGCCTGGGAAGAATCGACGTACCGGCACTTCAGGCCCCTTTTGCCCAGGAAGGCTTCCAGGTCCGGCAGGCTCCGGATATTTTTCTCCGCCGCCTTGAAGAGAGCGGCTCTCGCCCAGAGGATCTGGGAGACATCTCTTCTCCCAGTCACCATTCCCAGGAAACATTTCGCGTAGAGGATCGTTTCCCTGTGGACGGGCGTATCTACGAAGGTGACTGCGGCGATCCGTCGCCTGACCAGGTCGATGACGATCGGCTCCAGTTCCTGCTCCATCGAGCGGCAGGGAGGACAGAAATAATCGGTGTAGATTCTCACCCTGACGGGGCCATTCCCGAAGGAGGGTATCCGAGTCTCTTCGGCGTAGGCCGGCGTCGCTGACCCGGAAAAGAGGCAGAGGAACACGGATAACCCGATTATGGCGAAGAGAATCGCCGTCGACGGCCTGATCCTCTCAAGATGCATTGCGAAGAGAACGATGACCACGGCGGCGAAGGCGAGGCAATAGGGACAGTAAACGCCGTTCATGACCTGGAAGCCGAGTAAAAAGACTTCCACGCCCAAGCCCAGGGACAGCAGGATCGCGCAGGCGGCGTTCTTCCCGAGACCGCCGGCAGCTAGTACAGCCCCCATGTAAAGCATGCCCAGGTACTTGAGATCCAGGCCGAGCATGGATCCCCGCAGGTACGTGCAGGATTCCGAGCAGAGGCTGTAAGCCGCCATGATGCCGATCCCGGCGAGCCCAAGGATGATGGTCGCTCCTCTCTTGTATCGACGCAGTTCTTTGATCATTTGGTTCTCCTTCGCAGTTCGTTGTATGCCCTTTTCCTCAGGCGGTAGATCCTCGTAATCACCTCGGAGGTCTTCTCGACCCCGTAGTAGCGCTTGATCTCGTCGGCGACCTGCTTCACGTAAAGCTTCCCGCAATCCCGGGTGACATGGTTCCTGTAACGGTTGACGACGTACCGTTCCCACTTGGCCAGCTCAGCCGTGCGGACAAAGTCCTCCCTCGTGGCCCGGTTGAATTTCGCGAGCTGCGCCCTCAAGAGGATCCGGTCCCCGTAAACCGCGCGCACGATCTCGACGGCATGGATATCCCCGTCCGCCAGGGGATCGCCCTTGACCATGCCCAGTTCCCGGAGACGGTGAAACACCTTGAGTGGAAGCTCGTATTTTCTGGAGGCCTCTTCGAAGGTCATGCGCCCGCCTCGAAATATTTCCTGACCCGTTTGAGGCCGGTATCCCGGATTTCCTCCACTACCTGCCGTTTCACCGAGAGGATCTCGGCGATGTCCGTCGTCGTGTAGTACGTATCGCTCAGGAGATAGCGCCAGACCTTTCTCTGCTTCGTGGTCATTACCTGGAGAGCCATGTCGATGAGAGCTTCAACCATCTCCAGATCCTCCTTCCCCATCTCGGTTTCCTCCGCGAAGTCCTGAAAAAGTTCCTGCGTGGGGGTGGGCGCGTATCCTCGCTCCGTGTAGTTTTCCCTGAATTCCTCGTATCGGTTCCGGGTGACGGGATTGGAGGCCATTGTCCTGCTGTCGGCCGTGAACAGGACCCAGAAGCAGGCCTCGAAAGGAATGCCTTGGTTCATGGAGACGTCCACGGCTGCGAGCGCCGCCGCGTAGGCCTGCTGTGTGAAATCCTCCAGGTCGTAGGGCGAGTAGCGCTGGAATTTTGCAGCTCTCCCCTTTATCTTTCTCATGTTCCGCTCGACCCACCGGACGGCCTCGGTTCGATGTGTCTCGTAATTCCCTTCCCGGGACGCGGTTGCCGCAGGTAATGCCATTGTCTCCTCCAGTTCAAAGTGTCTTCTCTCAGGTCCCCTGACTCACGCACCAGTACGGTCAGGGCGGCTTCGCAAGCCGGCTGAAAACGGCGCCGATCCTGACGAGTTCCCCCTGCGACAAATCCCTCTTGTATTCCCGGTTTCTTTCGATATGGTCGCGTTCGTTGAATTTGCCGTACTCCACCTCGTAGATCTTGTTCGCGTACGGCCAGAGATCCTTCTTGGTGTCCTGCTCCTTCGCGATCCTCTGGAGGGTGTGGAGGATGGCCGCGGGGTTGAACTTCTTCTCGCTGAATTTGGCCTGGCACCACCGGTAGGCGTTGAACTTCCTGGGATTGATCGCGCCCCCGAACTCGCTGATCTCGTTCCTGAGTTTTTCGTCCGCGATGTGGGCCAGAAAGTGGTTTCCCCTTGGCGAAGGGCTCTTTTTAGGCGGGTTCGTCTCCGGCGGACTGCATGAAGGGGGAGCCGGAGGCTGCTTATCTTCAGATAAGCTGTTTAAGGAATCCGGAATCAGAGAATCAGGAATCAGGATATCAGCAGGGCTTGCACCGTGCCCGTATGGTGCTTGCACTGTGTCGGCATGGTTCTCTTCCGGTGCTTGCACCGTGCCAGCCTGGTGCTTTTCCGGTTCCGGCATGGTGTCGGCATCGTGCCGGCCCGGTGCCGGTATGGTGCTCTTGGGTTCTTTCAGGTGGGGGTTCTGATGCCTGCCGAAGTGGACGATCTGGATGAAGCGGCGTCCTTCCGATTCGTATCGGAGGATGAATGGATCCTCTCCCGACGCCAGTGATGCAAGAAGGGATTCCGCGTCACAGGCATCGTAGGGAAGGATCTCTGCCTTGATCCTCGCGGGCCTGTCTTCGAGGCGCCCCTCCCGGTCCGCCATGCACCAAAGCCCCTGGAAGAGGATCCGCGCCAGCGGATCTTTGGCCGCGAGTTCCTCATTCTTGAAAAAACCAGGCTTGATGTTCCGTGCCCTCACGTCGGCTCCTTTCCCCGGAGATGCTTCGAGATCCCGGCAGTGCATGCGGATCACGGATCGATGGTGATCCGGCGCATGGGAAATCTCTAACCGAGGAAAGCGCGAGTGAAAACAACGGGGGGGCAACGGGGGTGGTAATGATGGTCAGCTATGGATGATTATTGATGTTTTCTGAAAATAAGGGGAAAAGTGAACTGGAAAGACGTCTTTTTAAGGGATGATGAGGCGGGGGTCCCCGCTCTGGGGATGTTTTTTGACGCTCTCTTGGCGAAGCACCTTTTTGATTTAGGCGTGATCACAATATGCCATCGGAGCATATCTGATTGTCTTTATTCATCTTGTTTGATGCAGGAGTGGGTTCGAGGTGCTTTATGTCAATAGAAAAAGGGATAGCGGGGGGATAACGGGGGAGGATCATCTCACGACGAAATTCGGCGAATCACGTCAGTAATTTCTTGACCGGCGTTTTGGCCAACGCGGATGCATCTTCAAAGGCCACGACAATAATGGCTTCCCGTGCCCTTGAGATAGCCACTCGATAGAGATCATCTATTTCTGCGTCTGTCACCGAAGCGGAGCGCCACAAGGCTGTATGATCGTTTTCGAGAGCTAACACTACCCCGTCGAACTCCCGTCCCTTCGATTTATGTATCGTCATGATCTCGATGCCTCTTTGTAAACCCAATTTCTCAAATATGATTCTTTGTTGAAGCGTTTTTTCAAAGGCAATCTTTGCCTTCTTTATATTCAGTGCGCCTGAGGGTTTAATTAAAGGCCTGATGGATGCCAGAAATCTGTCTGCCAAAAATGTCAAGAGGCTGGAATCTGCTTTTGTAAATGGCATATTGGGCATTCCAGATGATCGTTTTTCTTTCTTAGTGTAGAGATGCTTATTTATATTTCCTATATCGCTTTGAAGCTTGGCCATCGGATCTGTTCCCGATTCAGGTCTTCTCATTCCATGTACCAACTTCGACAAACATTGAGCAGCTGGAAGGTAGTCCTGATAGGAGGCGCCCTCAGTAGCTCTGGTGAGCGACGCCAAGGCTGCTGCGGCCAATGCATCCTCAATCTGAAAACGTTCTAACGCTATCCAGTGATCATCAAGCAACTGAAGAATAAGCCTGCCGTAATAGAGCAGAAGGCTGTCATCAAATAGTAGTGAGGCATGCCTTGCCTTCAACTTGTATGCGTCGCTCCCCTCCGTGATCCTCTTGTAAATCTCAGCAACCGCACGATTGGTGCTTGCAAGCACTCCGATACTGAATGATTTTTGGTGAGGCAAGATCGATTTTACTTTTTTCCCAACATCGTTAACGGCAATTGCGATGTGCGTCTCAAGAGGGTTGGGATTTCCGTTCTTTGTCTTCAGAGGCTTAAGCCGACGCTGAATTATGTTATTATCGAAGGTACACGTACCGTTGTTGTCGTACTGAGACAGAAATGCGCAAATTTCAGCGCAATGTCTCTGTCGACCAGAACCCAAGGCTGATATCATGAAGCGTTTGGGCTGTAGATCAACCTCTGTCCGTCTCAGAACTTCATCAGGGCTGAATTTATGCAAACCGCGATAGATGCATTGCCCCGGTCCTCTTAAGAGCACCAAGTTGCTGCCCTTGGCAAGTTGAACGATAATCTCGTGGAGAGTTAGATCAATGTCCTGATGTTCATCAACTATCACGAGCGGATAAACATCGGAAATCAGTTCCCGAATAACGGGGACACCCAGGATCACACGAGCACACTCCTTCAATTCATCGAATGTATATCCCGAATGGCCTTGCGGAACGAAATCTGCGCCGGTCTTCCGAGAACCTACGAACCACGGACGAAGGTGAGTCCCACCAGGGGCAAAACGACCGTATGAGGCGACGAGCCACCAAAAGAACGCGGCGAAAGTATCAATACGCACGCGATTCTTGGCAGGTAATTCAGTTCCCGCAGCTTGACACATAGCATCAGGATGCATTAAGAGAGTTTGCTCTGAGTATGCCTGACGGATGCGTGCAACGGCGTTTCTGGCAAAAGTAAGAAACAAGATGGACTGGTAGCTCTTTTTGATTACGGTACGGGATTGGAGTTCATTGTGGGCAAGCTGGCAACCGAAATATGTCTTGCCGACACCGGGCGCACCCTCTATCAAACGGACCTTTGCCACAGAATCCAGGGCAGCCTGCCTTTGGTCGATAATGTCAAAGTTTGAATTCTCACTATTGGTCAGCATTCAGTTCATAAACCTTACCTGGTACAGCTGAATCAATCTGTTGCAATAAATTCTTAAAAGCTGACGGAAAGAGATTCTGCTTTTCATAAGCTTCCAGACAAAGGTTCTGGAGAAGGTTCTTTCTGTCATCTTTACTGCCTTTGGGACACTTGCCTCCCATTGTCCAACATGCTCTTCTTGGTGCACCAAGGGGACATGCGGGACAATTGTCAAACTCAGTGAGGATTTGTTTTGCATCATCGGTCGGCAAGCCTGCCAGTAATGCCTCCTCAAGCGCCGGTTGCTTGTAATTGCAGGAACGATACACGAAGGTTGGACAGATATCTTTGACTTCTTCCGCATACTTCCGACCTGTATCATCTCCATCAAATACTGCAGCTGTTTTTTTACCAAGGGTCTGAAACATACGTATGCAGTCCATAATTTGATCAGCACCAAATGCATGAAACACGCACCATCCTTTCATGGCAAAGGATATATGTGGACATGCGCTAACTGCTGCATATTTAGCGGCAATGCGATCAAGGTGACCCGAAATGATGATGTCACGCGCCCCTTCCATAACCAAGACCTTGTCGGCAAAGAGAACACTTGGGCCTCCAGGCATGATAAGATATTCCGGTTTTTGGAAATGCCCCTTTGAGGGATTTATATTACGGACTGCATCCATCAGTTTTTGGGGACTATGTCCTTTCTCGATAATAAAGATATCATCCGGGATGAAGCAACGAAGTACAGCTTCGGAGTGACTCGAAACAATAACCTGCGGCTCTTTCCCCGACGGAATCGACTGTACGTCCCGGAGCAGGACTGAAATGGCAGATGGATACAAGGCTGTTTCCGGTTCCTCCATTATTATGACAGGTGGACGCTCTCCGGGAATCTGCGCTTTAGCCAGTGCAAAGGAGAGAGCATACTTTTCACCTGCCGAAAGTCGGTCAAACGGTATGAACGCCTGATTCAGATCAGAGTTATGCCGCAACCCTACGGTAAGGGCCGCAAGAGCCGAGGACAAGCCACCGTATCTTGGGCCGAGGCCTGGCTGCATTTCAGTCCATTCTGATGAGTTCAACATCTTTCTTGCGCCGGTAACTATTTCATTGAGAACCGCACCTATTGTTGGCAAGGAATTCTGACTGGAAGACGGGACTTCGTCCTCCCTTACCGGAATACAATCGGATCTTGATGGGCAGTCTGAACACTGCGGATCGAATAAGGTACACGTTGGCAAGACCGACTGGCCTCTTAAGTGCTTTGGCAACTTCCCCAATCTATACTGCAATTTTTTCAGATGTCGGCCAAGAACCGAATAATGACCGAATGTGAATGTGCCCGCAGATATCGTAGGCCGGAGTCGGAAGTACCCCAAAGCCTGATGTTGAGATCTGCTCAGTTCTTTTGCGCTTTCTATTGACGTGGCGGGAAACTTTGGAAGTAGCCATCGCCATTCAATGGCACCCGAGCGTTCGTCCAAGAAGGCCTCAAGCGCCACAACAAGCGCCTCTCGATGACAATTACTTTCAGGGGGTATTCCCTTCTCTTCCACTAAAAGTCCATCGGCAGGGTCAATCCACTGAACGTCAGAAACAAATTCACCACGAATTTCTCCAAGATCAACCAGTGATACTTCAATGTATATCGGTTTGCTCGTGTCACAATTCGTAAAATCATATTCTGTTATTAGGGATTGATTGGAACGGTTTTCAGCATTTAAAACGAGATCTAGAGCGTCAAGGATGGCTGTTTTCCCTGCGCCGTTGGGACCGACGAGCAGGCTGAGATGCGGATTGGGCCGGAACTGCACACCCCAACTGCCTCCATTTTTTTCCGGGAAACAACGGAAATTACGGATTTTTATTGAATCAATTCTCATGTACGCCCCGGTTCCATCTCGAAAGGCACTTTTTCTTTAGCCTTATTTTGTTCCTTTCATTTTCTATAGCAGCGTCCGGGTACTTTTAATCTCTTAATCATTCCGCCTCAAATCCCTGCGTCTTGAATTTCAATGTCCGGCAGTTTTCCGTAACCGTTCTTACCACGTTTTCCGGCATACCGTCGGCGACTTCAATGTGAATTTCGAGGGATACCTCCGCCCTGCATCCTGAAAGGGCAGTGAGGTG
>Ga0302250_1000581_pt1 | contig 33946 bp, 34 predicted proteins | sample AAG_RA_Asp_MG_FD_193536 | JGI IMG/M metagenome (GOLD analysis project Ga0302250, IMG submission 193536) | Enriched activated sludge microbial communities from anaerobic digester in WTTP, New Holstein, Wisconsin, United States - AAG_RA_Asp | ecosystem: Engineered > Bioreactor > Anaerobic >...
GAGCATGCCGAGACTTTTTTGGTTTGTTCTTCACCGGTAAATAGCATTCTACCTAAACATTTACGTATTTCATCAATATGCCATTTAGGGTCAAAGTTTTGCACCCATTGAGGCAATACATCATCTCCTGATATCAAGTCCGTAGTATTTTGAGGGAAATATGTAGTTGATATCGTTTGCCCCCATACAAATTTACCGCTTGTCGGGACAAGTTTGCCCATAAGTATCTCTAAAAGCGTAGTTTTACCTGCTCCGTTTGATCCTATTAGTGCGATCTTATCGCCTTTTTTAACTTTAAAGCTTACACCTTTAAGTGCTTCAAGTCCGTCATAACTATGGTGAATATCGACAACGTCAAGAACTTCATTGCCTATATCTCTGTGTGGCTTAAACATGATAGACGGATCTCTGCGGCTAGATAGTTTAACTTCTTGTATTTGAAGTTTTTCAAGCTGTTTTTGACGGCTTGTAGCTTGTTTCGCTTTAGAAGCATTAGCAGAAAAGCGTGCTATAAATTTTTCCAGCTCTTCTTTTTCTTTTAAGCCTTTGGCCCTATCTGTTTGGGCTTGTTTTGCTATAAGATTTGCTGCTATGTACCAATCGTCATAATTACCTGTAAATTCACGAATTTGCTGAAAGTCAAGATCAAGTATATGAGTAACAACACCATTAATGAAGTGTCTATCATGCGATATTACAAGCAGTGTGCCTTCATGTCGTTTGAGCTCTTCTTCAAGCCAACCTATAGTTTCAATATCAAGGTTATTGGTTGGCTCATCCAACAGCAATACATCAGGTTTCAAGAAAAGTACTTGAGCCAGCAAGATCTTGAACTTATCGCCGCCTGTTAATGAACTCATGAGATCATAATGCTCAGATGCCGGGAACCCAAGAGCTTCTAACAGTTTTTCTATCTTTACTTCACTCTCGTAAGTTGGATCTTCGTCTGCGCATATCATTTCCAGTTCTGCTAAACGATTATTAACTTCATCGCTATCAAAATCGCCTTCCATGTAAAGCTTTTCTTTCTCTTTTTGTGCATCATAAAGACGTTTATTCCCATACAATACTGCGTCTTTTAATGTAAAATCTTCGAATGCATATTGATTTTGCCCCAATACACCTATTCGAACTCCAGATTGGAGTTGAACCTCACCTTCTGTCGGCTCTATTTCACCTGATAAGATCTTTAAAAAAGTAGACTTGCCGGCTCCGTTAGCTCCAATCAACCCATATCTTTTGCCTGCATCCAGTGTGAGGTTGATTTTGTCAAATAATACACGCTTACCATAGCGTTGAGTTAAATTTACAGTTGATAACAAGAGATTTTCCCTTAATTTAGTTTATTTATAAATATAAGGCGGTATTTTACCATAATGAATTGAAACTAACCTCTTATAATGTCATAGTCTCGAGGCAATACACATTTCATTGAGCTACTTGGAAATGGCGCATTGCTATATTTCATGCCGCTAAAACGAATATTAACTGAATTATCCAGATCGTCATTATATGCAATGCCGGCCAATTGCCCATTGGCATTCAAGTTTATATAATAATTCTTTTTTTGGTAAGCTGCCATAAAGCTGCCATTCTTTTGTTTTTTGGCATTTTCAAGAACTGCGGAAAGATCAAAACCTTTATCGATCGTATAAAACGATATCTGTTCTAGGTCATGATCTACAATGACCAATTCTTTGCCGTCTGTACATACTTCTTTTTTAGTAGGTGATATATATTGCCATTTCAGCAAAGAGCTTTTTGAATATTGGACTTTGCCGGTATATCTGATTTTTTTCTTTGACGGCGATATGATCTCTTGAACAAATTGAGACTCAAAAGCTATCGGCATTTTCAATTCTTCTGCATTTAAAAATGTAAAAAACAGCGCTATTGATATTAATATGTTTCTTATTTTCATTATAATTTCCTAAAATATTTAATTGGTTTCTTAATTAAGCGTAAAAATATACCCTACTCTCACTTTGACAGGGATAAGGGGCATTATTCCAAAAAATTGTGAAAAAAATGCGTGATTGTATTTTTACATTTTTTTGGTAAAATACACTTCAATATTATATTATGACACAATATAAACTCAAGTAATAGGCGCAAAAGAACAATGATTAAGATCCTCAATAAAGTCTTCGGAACAAAAAACGACAAAATAGTAAAAAAACTTCTCAGACAAGCACACAAAATAAATGCTCTTGAAGAAAAATATATCAACATGAGCGATGATGAGCTAAAAAATACATTTCTTATACTTAAAAAAGCTGTGCAAGATGGAGAAAAAACACTTGATGATGTACTCCACGAAGTCTTTGCTATTACAAGAGAATCTAGCAAACGCGTGCTTGGCATGCGTCATTTTGACGTACAATTGGTAGGCGGCATGGTCCTTCATGAAGGCAATATAGCAGAGATGAAGACCGGGGAAGGAAAAACACTTGTTGCAACTTTAGCAGTAATTCTAAACGCTATGAACGGTAAAGGCGTACATGTCGTTACGGTCAACGATTATCTAGCAAAAAGAGATTCGCATGAAATGGGCAAACTGTATGAATTTTTGGGTTATAGCGTAGGATGTGTCACGGCTGACCTGCATGACGAATTTGTAAGAAAAGCACAATATGCAGCAGATATCACATACGGAACCAATAATGAATACGGTTTTGATTATCTCAGAGATAATATGAAAGTTCGAGCAGAAGAAAAAGTCCAAAGAGAACATCATTATGCCATTGTTGATGAAGTTGACTCTATTTTGATAGATGAAGCCAGAACACCTCTAATTATTTCAGGTCCCGCAAAAAGAGACCAACAGCATTATGCAACAGCAAATGCAATTGCTCTCCAAATGCTAAGGGGTGAAAAAATAGAAACAAGACCTGGGGAACCGGAACAAACAACGGGTGATTTTATAGTAGATGAAAAAAACAGAACCATTATTATGACAGAGGACGGCCTTCAAAAAGCTCAAGATCTTTTTGGCGTAGAAAATCTATATAATCTAGAAAACGCTGTGCTTTCTCATCATCTTGATCAGGCACTCAAAGCTCATTACCTTTTTGAAAAAGATGTGGATTATGTGATCAGAGATAATGAAATAATAATAGTAGATGAATTCACAGGAAGACTCTCTGAAGGCAGACGATACAGCGAAGGCTTGCATCAAGCCATAGAAGCCAAAGAAGGTGTAAGAATTCAAGAAGAGAGCCAAACGTTAGCCGAGATCACATATCAAAACTATTTTAGACTTTATGATAAATTAGCCGGAATGACTGGAACTGCACAAACAGAAGCTAGTGAATTTGCTCAAATTTATGATCTGGATGTTATCTCCATTCCTACTAATTTGGAAGTTAAAAGAATCGACAAAAATGACCTTATATACAATACCGAACGAGAAAAAGTTGATGCTGTGGTCAAAAAGATCAAAGAACTACATGAAAAAGGCCAACCGGTACTTATAGGGACAGCCTCAATAGAAAAGAGCGAGATGATCCATGGAAGACTCAAAAAAGAGAAAATTCCGCACAATATCCTAAATGCCAAAAACCATGAACAAGAAGCGCAGATCATTATGAATGCCGGTGTCAAAGGAGCAGTAACCGTTGCTACAAATATGGCCGGACGCGGTGTGGATATAAAAATTACAGATGAAGTCAGGGAACTTGGCGGGCTCTATATCGTAGGTACCGAAAGACACGAGAGCAGAAGGATAGATAATCAGCTTCGCGGACGAAGCGGAAGACAAGGCGATCCTGGAGAAAGCCAATTTTACCTGAGTTTGGATGACAACTTGCTAAGAATATTTGGCGGTGAAAAAATAAGAAACATTATGAATAAACTTGGTATTCAAGAAGGCGATTTTATAGATTCAAAAATAGTCACAAGAAGTGTAGAAAAAGCACAGAAAAAAGTAGAAAATATGTACTATGAATCTCGTAAAAATATACTCGAATATGATGATGTAGCAAACCACCAAAGAAAAGCTATATACGGCTTTAGGAATCAGCTATTGGATCCTGCTTTTGACATAAGCTCTAAAATTCATGACAATAGAGTAGAATATATAACGCATATATTGGCAGAATGTGATATGTTTGAAGCTACCGAAGAAGAAGATTTTAATCTAGATAGACTTGTATCATTATTGCAAGAAGAATTGATGCTTGTTATCAGCAAGGATACATTAACAGATAAAACATACGATGAAATAGCAGATATTATCCTTAATAACATGAAGATACAATACGAAATTAAAATGTCGAACTTTACTCCTGAACAAAGAGATGAGATAGAACGGGTATTGTATCTTCAAGTACTTGACCCGCAATGGAGAGAGCATCTGTATGAGATGGATGTTTTAAAAACCGGTATCGGCCTTAGAGGATACAACCAAAAAGACCCGCTCACTGAGTACAAGCAAGACAGCTATAGACTGTTTGCCGATCTGATACAGAGAATTAAATATGAAGCTGTCAAAATACTTCAATTGGTACAATTTGATTTTAGTTCACCTGATGAGGAGCATGAAGCTATAGAAGCTATTAAGGATGAACTATCAAGTGATCTAGAGTATGCAAAATCGAATACTTCTGATAACCAAGAGGAGCAAAAACGTACTCCTATCACAACAAACAAAAAACCGAAACGAAATGACGAATGTCCTTGCGGAAGCGGCAAAAAATATAAAAGCTGCTGCGGGCAAAGCGGACCAAAAAAAGGATTGCTTGCGTGAATCGCGAGACATTTTCAAGTTCTTTTATTCGTAAGATAATATCCCATTACCTAAAATACGATAAAGAGAACCCGTTTATCTTTATCGCCGCAATATTGGCATTTTTGGGTATTGCTGCAGGAGTAATGGTACTCATGCTTGCAATGGGGATCATGAATGGCACACAAAAAGAGTTTGAAAAAAAACTTTTTGTTATGAATTATCCAATGACCATTGTCTCTTTTATTCCAAATACATTAAATGACAATTTCATTGCATCTTTGCAAAACAAATTTCCTGAGCTTAAATTTAGTCCATATTATTCAACTCAAGTAATATGCAAAAATGATACTATAGTACAAGGCAGCCTTCTTTACGGTGTAGATTTTGAAAAAGAAAGCAGTATCAATCATATATTTGCCGCATCAAAAAGTACAGCCGATATACCGTTTAAAGCTGTAATAGGAGATGGGCTGGCAAGCGATATGAATATTTCAACCGGCAATAAAATAACTCTATATTTTTCAGAGCAGCAAGCTATCGGATTTACTACTATGCCGTTACAAAAGCGTTTTATGGTAGATGGTGTATTTAAAAGCGGATTAAAGGTTTATGATAAAGCCATTATATATACAACTTTGGAAGCTTTTGAGACTCTTCTTGATAGACAAAAAGGAGTTTATGACGGAGTGCATATATTTGCCAAAGACCCGATGAAAAGCATCAAAGAAATAGAGCCGTTACTTCCGGAGGGCATCATCATAGAAGGTTGGTGGCAGCAAAACGGCAATTTTTTTGCTGCTATGGAAATGGAAAAAAAGGCTCTTTTTTTAGTGCTGTTATTAATAATATTAGTAGCTTCGCTCAATATCATTTCTTCGCTTTTAATGACAGTTATGAGCAGGAGGAACGAAATAGCACTTATGCGTACTTTAGGGGCAACAAAAGCCGAGATCAGAGCTATATTTTTTCGCTTAGGGCTTATCATTGGCGTTGCTGGCGTAGCAACCGGAACAATTTTGGGTCTTGCGGGAAAATGGGTTTTGCAAACATTTGACATTATAACCCTGCCTGAAGATGTATACGGCACAACTAAATTACCGATAGATATGACATTTGGCGACTATGGGATGATCGTGCTTGGAACATGTATCATAATACTAATATCTTCACTATATCCTGCAAAAAAGGCTTCTGAGACAAATCCTTTGACAGCACTAAGAAACGAGTAAAATTTTATATATGAAAAAAAATAAAAAAATTATATATGGCTATAAAAAAAATAATTATGCAAATTATTTTAAATATTTTTACATTCTCACAACACTCTTTTTGAGTTTAGTTTTAACATTTATATATTATATGTATATGCCTATAGATATTCCAAAAAAAGCAAAAATTCCATCCGGCAGTATCTCCCATGTTGTCTCAGAGTTGGACAAACAAGGCTTTTCTGTTAGCTTTCTAGATAGATATATATTGTATTTTATGGGTGAACCAAAAGCAGGTGTTATTGACTTTGGCGACGCAAAAAGTATTAATCGTATCGATTTTCTAAATCATATCGTAAATCTATCTCCATCACATGTTTCAAATCAGCTTACACTGATTCCTGGTGAAACATTGGAAATATTTTTTGAAGAAATTGCTGCACAAACAGGACTGAATAAAACTCTTCTTTTCCAAGAGTACAAAAAACTATCTCCATATCCTGAGGCTGGAATATATGCTGATACTTATTTCATAATTGACAGCATGAATGAAGCACAGCTGATAAAATTTTTGATTGTTCAATCAGAGGCAAAATATACAAAACTTGCCAAAAAATACCAAGGTTCATATGATGTTAAAGAGTGGCAGCGCATACTCACTATTGCTTCTATAATACAAAAAGAGGCAGCAAACAGCCAAGAGATGCCGATAATTGCTTCGGTTATTTACAATAGGCTTGCAAAAAATATGAGATTGCAAATGGACGGCACGCTAAATTACGGCAAATATTCTCATATAAAAGTAACGCCGGAAAGAATAAGGAATGATGCCAGCAGCTTCAATACTTATAAAAACTATGGCTTACCAGATTCCCCGATCGGCGCTGTATCACAAGAAGCTATAGATGCAGCTATAAATCCTGCCAAAACCGATTATCTATATTTTGTTAAAAACTCAAGCGGTACTCATACCTTTAGCAATGATTTCCAAACCCATAGAAAAGCTATAGAATCAGGCAATTAAATACACATGATCCATTTTTGAAAATCTTGCAGGTCAAACAAGAAAAGATTTTTATCTTTCATTACAAGCAATTCGCCTGAAAAACCCTGTTTTGAAAAAAGTGCCCAATATGTTGCCGGCAATCCTGATTGCGATGCTTTTAACTTTAGCTTTGTGAGTTCATTTTTGCATACTTTTCTATCTTTATATTTACATTCGGCAACGATCATCTCTTTTTTATCTGTTATGGCGACTATATCAAATTCATTATCCCTATCCCAATAGCTTCCGGAAAAAATAATTTTTTTATTATGTGCTTCAAAATATTCACATAAAAGTTCATTTGAAAGCTGTTCAAATATTAAGCTTCTTAATCGTTCATAATGGGCCTTGAAGTATTCTATAAATCTTGCTGCATCTCCTTGCTCCAATGAACTTCTAAAAGGCTCTACGAAACCAAACCAAAATCTATAAAAAGGCATATTGAATCTTAATTTATCTTGTATGCGATATTTTCTTGATACATTAAGTACCAATTCTGTAGAAGCTTCCAGATGAATTACGCCCAAATTTGTCAAATCTTTTACTATCTTCTCCCCTACTGTTTCGCTTAGCTTCGCTTTTTTTAATGCGCTATATATTTTGCCGTCTCCTCTGGCAATGGCCATCAGTACTTCGCGATAAGGACTTTCCAAGAGATAAGATGGCGTGATAAGTGACTGAAAAAAAGAGAAGTTTAATACAAATTTTGTTTCTATAAGTTCGAAAAGTGTGTCAAAAAAATCAAACTCTATAGTTTGACCGGCACCTCCGAATATAGCAAAATAATCAATTAATTGCTCAAAATCCAAATGAGCATATTCGTCGCAAAAAGATTGAAGTAGTGTTTTGATGTCCAGCCTTAATATCAAAATATCAGATATTATTTTAACATATTTTTGCTATAATTGTTTTGGATTATATTGATGTTTTTTTCATCAATTTTTATGAGAAATTTTAAGCAAGGAGAAGATGAAATTGTTTTATAGCACATCCACAAAAGTACAATATATAACAAAAGGCTTAGAGCTAAGTAAATCTCTTTTTGTGTCATCGCTTATAATTGGAGAAGCCCATATAGGTAAAAAATCTCTTATTAAATCTATTTTCCCAGAAATTCCATGGGTAGATGGAAGTGATATCATTAAGCTCAAACAAACGCTAAATAAACACGATGAACTTATAATCAGCAATTTTGAACTATATGGTGATTATAGCATCGGTGATTTTAAAGGCAAGAGAATAATTGCTATAAGTGACAGTACATCATTTCCGTCCCATATTGATTCACTTTTTGCTTTTATTTACACTATGCCTTCATTAAAAGAACGGCCTGAAGACGTTGAGTATCTTGCTGATATTTTTACCAAAGAAGCCAGATCTATATTTATGACAAAAGATATATCGCCATTAGACTTAGCCAAAATAGATCTAGCCGATAACACCAAATCCTTAAAAAAAGCCATCTTTGAACATCAAGCATATAATACTATTACTCCAAATAAGATAGAACGAATACTATATAATTATTTTGAAAAAGAGCTAGGCGGCAATAATGACTATGCAAAATATCTTCCTATTTTTGAGCATCCTCTTATTATGGCAGGATTAGATAAATTTGGGTCTCAATTAAAACTATCTAGCATACTCGGTATCAATAGAAATACATTAAGGAAAAAAGTATATGAACTTGGAATCAATTGACTTTAAGCTTTTTATTGAGACTGACAACAATCCATTTATTTTATTTGAGTCGTCCGGACATATTATTTATCTCAACAATGCTGCTGAAATGCTATTATGCTATGTTGGCACAAAAGAGCTATATGATCTAACGCTCACCTACGCCCCAAAAACTTTTGGACATAAAAGCACCATACACTCTTTAGAGTACGAATCATTTTCATTTTATTCACTTATGGTCGGATATGAAACTGATGAGCAAATTTATCTAAGATTATACAATAAGCCTCTAGTTCAAACCAAAATATCTATTAGCAATGAATCTCTTATTGCTACTGATATAAATACGATACTGGAAGCAAATATAACCTTATTCCAACTAGAAAGCAATGCTGCTATCTCTTTATTTGTAGACCAAGAACTTCCGGCATTTAAACTTGATCAAAATTATTTTTCAATAATGCTGAGAAAAGCATTCAATTCTTTTATCAACTCTACTACGCTTGATGTAGTGCTTAAACTGATCGTGGGTGAATATATATTGATAGATGACAAAAAGCATCAAATGATCGAACTTGTCTTAAAAGCTCCAAAAAGAAGAGTTGACCATGATGATGAGATCAGCCAATTGGCAAATCAAACACATATAGCATCTTCTCTAAAACCGGAAATAATTAAATTTCAAATTCCTCTTATTTTATAATTGCCTATTTTTTAATCATAATATCGCATTATAAGTATGCAAATAACTGTTATTATTTACTTGTAATTCAACTACAAAGGAAAGAAGATGAAAGTAAAACAGTCGGTCCTTTTAGGACTTTTAATCTCAACGGTTGCTTTTGCAGATCAAAATGCCACATCTGCGCCTGCTCTAAATAGCGGTGATACTGCTTGGATGATGATATCAACAGCTCTTGTGATGCTCATGACTCCAATAGGGCTTGCTCTATTTTACGGGGGTATGAGCAGATCAAAAAATGCTCTTAATACCTATGGTATGGTATTTATAGCATTTGCTGTCGGCTTTATTGCTTGGATCGTTGCAGGTTTTTCTATCGCATTTGGCACAATGGAAGGGCCTTTGAACAATATTATTGGCGGATTTGGGCATATCATGCTTAACGGTATAAGCTGGACTGACTTTGCAAGTGTAGAGCTAGGACAACTGTATCCTAAATTTGTTTTTGTCGTATTTCAGGGCACATTTGCAGCAATCACTGTTGCAATTGCTGCGGGTTCAGTTATCGAGAGAATAAAATTTTCTACATGGATAGTTTTTGTAGCCCTGTGGACAATTATTGTCTATGCTCCAATCGCGCACATGGTATGGGGAGGCGGTTACCTATTTAACGAAGGCGCACTAGACTTTGCAGGCGGAACCGTTGTGCATATGAACGGTGGATTAGCCGGATTGGTATTAGCTATGCTTGTCGGTAAAAGAGCAGGTTACGGCAAAGTGGCCATGAAGCCTATGAGCGTACTTGTAACTGCACTTGGTGCCGGGTTATTATGGTTTGGATGGTATGGCTTTAATGCAGGTTCTGCATTCGGCGCAAATGCAATAGCCGGAGTTGCAATGCTAACTACTACAATTGCAGCAGCAGTTGCCACGATCACATGGGTATTGGTCGAACAAATGGTATTTAAAAAACCTACTTTGCTAGGGGCTGCCACTGGTGCTATCGCAGGACTAGTTGCTATTACTCCGGCTGCAGGCTTTGTGGGCGTTGGAGGTTCATTGATCATAGGGATCGCAGGTGCTCTGATAGCGTTTTTTGGAGTAACCGTGCTCAAGAAAAAACTTGGATACGATGATAGCCTGGATGCTTTTGGAGTACACTTCCTAGCAGGCCTATGGGGTGCTATTGCCACTGGGGTCTTTGCGCTTAATGACAAAGCTTTATTGTGGGATGGGCCGCTTAAAGGCAGCAATGACCGCTTGGGGCAAATTTTTATTCAAGCAGAATCTGTTTTGATTGTCGGACTCTTTACCCTGGTTGGTACCATTGTAGTATATTATATTTCTTCAATGTTAACCAAAGGAAGCAGAGTAAACAGTGAAATAGAGGAAATGGGTCTCGATGAAGCGATTCATGGTGAAAAAGTAATGAACCTTTAATGGGTTCTTACCTATAATATTACTAAGATTACATAAGGAATATAGTATGAAAAAAATAGAAGCAATTATCAAACCGTTCAAACTTGAAGAGGTAAAAGATGCTTTAGTTGAAGCGGGCATCACCGGTCTTACAGTAAGTGAAGTGAAAGGATACGGAAGACAGCAAGGTCATTCAGAACTTTACCGTGGCGCAGAATATGTTGTAGAGTTTATTCCTAAAATAAAAATTGAGATAGTCGTAAGTACCGACGAATATGCTCGTATAGCAATCGATGCTATCAGCAAAGCTGCCAAAACCGGCAAAATCGGTGATGGAAAAATCTTTGTCAGCACGATCGACCATGTCCTTCGTATCCGCACAGGCGAAGAAGACGCAGACGCTCTATAAGTTTATTTTTAAATATAGCGAAGACTTCAAAAGTCTCGCTATGATAAATTTCTTTTTTTAAAAACCATTTTAAAAATCTCATAATTCCAACAAATACTTTGTGATAATAAATCAAAAATATTTCATTTCGCACTCATATAAAATAGGATACAATAACATATATATTTACCAAAAGGAAAAGATATTTTATGAAAGTACTACTTATTAAAGAAGTAAAAACACTAGGAAAAGCCGGAGAGATCAAAGAAGTTAAAGACGGTTATGGCCAAAATTTTTTGATCAATAAAGGACTTGCCAAACTAGCTACTCCGGAGGTAATATCAAATTGGCAAGAAGAACAAGCATTGATGGCTCAAAGGGAAAAAGAGGAGATAGCTAGACTCACAAACGAAAAAAATACACTTGAAGCTAAGCATATTATTATCAAAAAACATTCTGCGCCTATCGGAATACAAGGTTCAGTCGGCAACAATGATATCTCATCTGCCATAAACGAACAATTTGGCTTTGCTGTAGATAAAAAAAATATCAATCTGGATAAACCGATCAAAACAACGGGCGTCCACGAAGTGGATGCAAAACTGGGGCATGGAATTCATGCAACTTTAAAAGTTGAAGTAATAGGAATTGAATAATGTTTGAAGCAACCACCATACTTGCATACAAAGCATCTGATAAAGCAGTGATCGGTGGGGATGGTCAGGTCACTTTTGGAAATACTGTTCTAAAAGGCAATGCAACAAAAATTCGTACTTTATATGACGGTAAAATTTTGGCAGGATTTGCCGGAAGTACTGCAGATGCATTTACGCTTTTTGATATGTTCGAAACGATCTTAAGTGAAAAAAAAGGCGACCTGTTTCGTTCTGTCATAGCATTTTCGAAATTATGGCGCAGAGACAAACATTTAAGACAATTAGAAGCCATGATGCTCGTTCTTGACCGAAAGCATTTATTTATCTTGAGCGGAAACGGGGATGTGGTTGAACCAGAAGACGGAATGATAGCTGCTATTGGAAGCGGCGGAGCATATGCTCTCTCGGCTGCTAGGGCTCTTAGCAAACATACTGCGCTCGATGCTACGGAATTAGTAAAAGAATCTCTCAAAATAGCCGGTGAATTGTGCATCTATACAAATACGAATATAACTACCTTGGAGTTGTAATGAAAAATAGCAATATAGAGCACCTCACACCAAAAGAGATCGTAAGTTATCTTGACAAATACGTCATAGACCAGGATGACGCAAAAAAAACCATAGCTGTTGCTCTAAGAAACCGATATAGACGTATGCAGCTTCCTGAGGAGCTACAAAAAGATATTGTTCCGAAAAACATTCTAATGATCGGCAGTACCGGGGTAGGTAAAACCGAAATCGCTAGACGTTTGGCTCAAATGATGCAGCTTCCATTTATAAAGGTAGAGGCTAGCAAATATACAGAGGTTGGATTCGTAGGTCGCGATGTAGAGTCAATGATAAGGGACTTGGCAAATATTGGATTGCAGCTCACCAGAGAAAGTGAAAACGAAAAGAACAGAGAAAAAATTGATCAATATGTTGAAGATAAGATCTTAGAAAAACTTCTTCCTCCCCTGCCCGATGGTGCAAATGAACAAAAAAAAGAAGAATACGCTCATACCTTAGAAAAAATGCGCCAAAAATTTAGAAATGGAGAAATGGATGATCTCAAAATAAGTATAGAGATGCCTCCTAGCAGTAGCATATCCGGAATGGACGATATGTTGCCTCCTCAAATGATCAGTGTGCAAGAATCCATAGTAAAAGTGTTGGGCGGAGTAAACAAAAAAGGGCCCGTAAGAGAAATTACTGTAAAAGAAGCTAAAAAAGTCCTTCAAAATGAAGCTAGCAATTTTATTTTAGACGAAGATGAGATAAAAGCACTGGCATTAGAAAAGGTAGAAAAAGGCAGTATTGTTTTTATAGATGAAATTGACAAGATAGCAGTATCGTCTAGTTCAAGCAGCAGACAAGATCCTAGCAAAGAGGGCGTACAAAGAGATTTGCTGCCGATAGTTGAAGGTTCTACGGTTAATACCAAGATCGGTATGGTTAAAACTGATCATATCTTATTTATAGCTGCAGGTGCATTTCATGTCAGCAAACCAAGCGATCTATTGCCTGAATTACAGGGCAGATTTCCATTAAGAGTAGAACTTAACGGACTAAACGAAGATGTACTATACAGAATACTAACCGAACCTGAAAATTCACTGATCAAACAGTACCAAGCGCTGCTTGGAGTTGAGGGCATGAAACTGATATTTGATGACGAAGCATTAAAAGCTATGGCGCACTATGCATTTTTGGCAAATGAAAAATCAGAGGATATTGGTGCAAGAAGACTTCACACAATCATAGAAAAAGTTCTTGAAGACATTAGTTTTGAAGCTGATGAATACAAAGGCAAAGAAGTAGTTATATCAAGCGATGATGTGACACAAAAAGTTGCAGATATCGTCAAAGATGAAGATGCTACAAATTACATTTTATAAGGATCACTGTGGCACATAAAGCAGGATTTATAGCAGTTATCGGACGGCCTAATGCAGGTAAAAGTACCCTGCTTAATTATCTCGTAGGCGAAAGGGTTGCTATGGTTTCAAAAAAAGCTCAAGCAACAAGAAAACGGATGCAAATTATAGTAATGCATGAAGAATCGCAACTTATATTTGTAGATACTCCGGGTATTCATGAAAAAGAAAAACTTCTCAATAAATTTATGATGCAAGAAGCTCTAAAGGCAATGGGAGACAGTGACCTTATTCTCTTTGCTGCACCGGCAAGCGATTCAACTGCAGAATATGAGAAATTCTTAAAATTAAATGAATCAAAAAAATGTAAACACATTATTGTACTAACTAAAATAGATCAAATCTCTCAAGCCAAACTCTTGCAAACTCTTCAAAATTATCAGAAATTTCAAGAACATTTTGAAGCAATTATTCCATTTTCTGTCAATAAAAATGTAGGCAGAGCCGATTTGCTTCGTACGATCTCAAAATATTTGCCCGAACATCCTTGGCTATATGATCCTGAACTGTTAACTACGGAGCATATTAGATCTATATATAAAGAATTCATAAGAGAATCGATCTTTGAAAATATGAGTGATGAGATACCTTATGAAAGCGATGTTGTAATAGAAAAGATCGACGAACAAGAGCATATAGATCGCATAACGGCTACTATTGTAGTAGAAAAAGAGGTACAAAAAAAGATGATCATCGGCAAACAAGGGGAAGCGATAAAAAGAATCGGTATATATGCAAGAAAAAATATAGAAAAATTTGCAGTAAAAAAAATACATATTGACCTTTTTGTAAGCGTAAAAAGCGGATGGAGCAAAAACAAAGAAGAATTAGAGCATTTTGGATACATTATTTAAATATATCTGTTTTTTAACTTTAATATTAATATTTATTTAATATTATAAAATGTAAAATTAAATTTATTCAAGAAGCTAAAGAGGTCTAAATGGTTATCAAAAAAGATTCTGCAAAATCATCCTTCGATAGCATAATAATTGCAAATCCGTATACCGGGTTATATTCAATAGTAAACAACAATACCATAGACCCTATAGCCAAACCTTCTTTTATTGCTACTAGATTTACTTCATCATATCTAAGCAATAAAGAGATGATCGTATCCAGTTTATATATAAGCAGAAGAGTTCCTGATGAAGATCTGCGCAGTGCCATAGAGATCAAAGCCGAAGAAGATCTAGGAATAAACGGTGAAGAATATATAATTGATTTTTTCGAAGTCGAAAGCAATACAGAAGATAGATTATTTCATATATTTGTAGTAAAAGCCGATGAGCTCTACAAGCTATTTAATGCTGTGAAAAATGATGTCAAATACATTGATCTTATTTTGCCGGCACCGCTATTATATAATGTACTTTATAAACAAAATATTTTACTGACAAATGAAGTACATATTTTTATATATTTTATGCATCATGACGCATTTATAACAATTTATAAAAATGGCAATTTTGCCTACAGCAAGGCACTAGATCAATCTCTAGACAAAATGTATGATAGATATTGTGAATTAACCGGACAGCATAGCGAAAAAGATACTTTCTTAAATTTATTAAAGCATGATGCTTCGCAGATTTCAAATACTGCCTCTCAAGAAGCTTTGATGAAAATTTTTAGAGAACTTTTTCTCTCAATTAATGATGTCATCATATATGCAAAAAGGTCTTTAAAATTAGAATCTATTGATGAAATATATATTTGTTCGGATATAGGCGAGATAGGTGATATAAATGAACATTCTTTGAGTTATCTGGGCAAACAATCCAAAGATTTTAATTTTAACTATAATATTGGAACCAATACGCAATATGTTGCCAACAAACTTGAATTACTACTTGCAAAAACCTCTATAGATTATATTGAGAATCATACTCCGCTGCCAAATCTGACACAATTTCACAGACCACCGTCTTTTGAAAAACGTCCCGGCGGTAAATTTCTTATATCGATCGGCATTGCTGCCATATTGGGTTTGACATATCCGTTATTTTATCTATTATCATCTTTTATTAACAATATTCAGATAATCAGATATACCTATCAGTCAAATGAACTCTCAAGCGAGGTCGAACATTACAAAAAAACTATTGAAGCCAAAAAAAATGAGATCAAGCTATTAAGCTTAGAAGAAAAAAGAGAAGCAGAAGCATATCATGCCAAAGAGGTCACGCTAAATACCATTTATGATAAAAAAGTTAATTATCGAATGAAATCGCAAACTTTTTATGATCTTGCCAACGACCTTCAACAATACGGTGTTTCTGTAGACAAACTTCAAAACAATGATAATAATTTCTCACTTTCTCTTATAAGCGATGGGGATCGAAAGGTAACTGAACTTATCAAATATATCTCAAATAAATATTATAATGTGATTAAAAAAATTGATATTAAGCTTATCGAGAAAGATCAAAACGGCACTTATTATAAGGGTATTTTGACAATGGAGTTTAAATGAAATTATTAGATGATATTCTCGAAAAGTTAGATAATTATTTTAATGTAAAAAAAGACACTGAAAAGAATATTATTATTTTTGGTGTTGGTATATTAATATTTGTATTTTCATATTATGTGTTATTGCCTATGGCTGAAGATAGACATAACAGAACAAAACAAGAAAAACAGCAAATTAAAAAAATTCTAGATGAACAGCAAAATTATATGCGCTCAATCACAATAAACGGTGACAAAGACTATTATGTCAAAAAATACAATCAAGAACTTGTAAGGATTAAAAAATCAATTACAGATCTAACTTTCAAAATAAACCTAATTAACGAAAGTATGAAAAAACTCTCCGATATGATCTTTAATGAAAAAAGCTGGTCAAATTTTTTAAATTCGATCACCGGCAAGGCGGAAACTCATAATATAGATATTTTAAAAATAAACAATGAAAAGATACATACAAATGGCGTAAATTTCGGCCATGTCTTAAAAATTCAAATAAAATGCCAAGGCGAATACAAGAATATGCTAAAATTTATACACGAATTGGAGCAAACTAGATTGGTTACTGATGTATATAGCAGCACACTGGAACCAAACAAGAAAAAAACAGCTATAGTGGCAGATCTAAACGTGTCAGTATGGGGAGTGAACAATTAATGAGAAAGATTGCATTTATAGCTTTAATTGCGATGTCAGCAGCAAATGCGATAGGGCTATCAGCACAAGAGATAAATACAAAAGTAGCTAAAATTCAAGTTACAAGAGGCGGCATGGATGTTTCAAAATTTCAAACCGTATCTGATCCGTTTTTTTATTTTGAGAGAAATGCAACAACGGGTGCAATAATTACTCCAAAAACAGAAGACGAGATCACAATTGCAGCTATCATGAATAACAAAGTTTACATAGATGGCGGTTGGAAAAAAGCAGGAGATACGATCGGAAGCTATACGATCAAATCGATTGGACCAAATTTTATCATACTTAAAAATGGCGGCAAAATGAAAAAACTTTTTATTGGCAATAAGCAAGAGAATAATTTTATAAAAATACAAGGAAGGTAGCAAACAATGAAAAGAGATACCTATATAAATAAATTTTTTATAATAGTAGCAATATTTTTATCAATCGGTAATTTGGCGCAAGCTGGCAGCAAATGCGATACGAGATTATTTAGCGTGACTGCTGATAGCAAGATCACTATTGGGGATATGATAGATAATCTAGCCGATACATGCGGCCTGACTGTGATCATCAAAGATGAAGCTGCAAAAATGCGCATGAACAAAAAACTATATTATGTAAAACTAAAAAATGCTACAATGAGAAGTTTTTTAAACACGATACTCAAAGACAACGACTTATATTATTCACTTGAAGGCAATAAGCTTTCAATATCATATCTCATCACAAAAACATTCCGTGTTCATTATATAGCAGGCAAACGAGTAGGAAAAAGCAATGCTCATGTTACAATCGCAAACTCAAACAATACTGCAGCCACTTCAATTGGCAGTGTTGGCACAACTAGTACAACAACCGGAGGAAGTGCCGGCTCGCGTACCGGAATGTCCATAGAAAGCAATGATGAATTCCTTTTTTGGAACACTGTGGGCAAAGAAGTTCAGCGTATCTTAATAGGTGCCGGCGATGGCAGTACGCACTATGCAAAAACATCAGAAAACTCATGGGTCGGGCCCGATGGCCAAGTGTGGGAATATAATCCTGTAGCTCCTATTATAAATCCGGAAGCCGGAATGGTTACAGTAACCGGCACTGCAGCGCAAATTGCAAGAGTAAACGAATATATAGACACATTAAGCGAACAGATCAAAAAACAAGTACTAATTGATGTGAGAATATTGTCTGTCAATTTAGATGATAGCCGCACAACCGGAATTGATTGGACCCAAATATACAATTTGCAAACCATTGCCGCACAAACATTGGCAATGACACAAAGCAACATCGGCAGTGCTACTTATACCATAGGTACCGGTATCACTGAATTTACACCTGTTGCAGGAGCATCTCCATCCAATGCCCAAGCATTGATCGCCACAGGAAGTGTAAATGTGACAGATATTATTAAATTTCTTGGAACACAAGGAGATGTTAAAAGCATTTCAAGTCCTAGAATAATGACGCTCAACAACCAACCCGCCCTTATTAGTGTAGGAAAAGAGTTATTTTACAAAATCAAATCATCTACATCGACCACAAGTACTGCCGGAGGTACTGTAGCTGAAGGCGAAATAGTAGATTCAGTATTTGCAGGGATCTTGCTTGATATTACTCCTGAGGTTGACGATAACGGTATGGTTACATTAAAAATCAATCCTTCAATATCAGACACTATAAGCACTACAACCTCTGGAGACGGTACTAGAACTATGCCTCCGGATCTGGTTAGAAGACAAATTGCTTCAGTTATCAAGGTAAAAAATGGAGAACATGCTATTCTTGGAGGATTAATATCCACAAAAGAAGGGGTGGAAGCAAACAAAGTGCCTCTTTTAGGCGATATTCCAATTATCAATTATGCATTCAAAAGAGAGAAAAAAATCAAAACTCTAGAAGAGTTGGTTCTTATTATTACTCCTCATATCATTGAAACACCAAAAGATATATTATTAAAAGACCTAGGATATACAAAATTGAATGAAAAATAGGTTCCAAATTGCCAAAAATGCATTTGTGGATGCTATCGATATCAACGAATATATAGAAATCGAGTCATCTTATACGATAATGACCCAACTCGAAAATGTCATTCAAAAGCCATTTAAAATGGTTATACTGTTTGGCAGGCCGGGTACCGGCAAAAGTATTTTGCTTAAAAATTTATTTGAACAAACAAAAGATCAAAAAGAGATCTATCTTTTCGAAACGCCATCCAGTAATAAACAAGAATTTTTGCGCCAGCTTTATAAAGCTATTAAAAAAGAGGATTCGCCGCTTGATGCCGATGTTGCTTTTGTTGATTTGGTCAACTATTGCAAAAGCATAAAAGGTCAAAGAGAAATTATCTTCTTGCTAGATGAAGCACAAATGTACGATATTGATATATTTGAAAAAATCAGGCTTATTTCAGATACAAACAGTGTTAAATTTATAATATCAATACATCAGCACGAAAAAGAAGAACTGCTAACCCAAACCCATTTTAGTTCAAGGATCTGGGAAAGAATAGAGTTAAAAAACATTACACCCCAAGAACAAGCTATATATATACATAAAAAACTCTCACATAAAAATTTAATAGATATTGCTAATAATATTAAAGATAAAAATTTAAAACTTATCTATAAATATACAAAAGGCAACTATAGAGAATGTAATAAATTAATGTTTACGATTTTTGAGATTTGCGAATATTACGATAGGTACAATCTGCTAAAAATGATGAATCTAAATAACATTCCCAATAAAATTATTGAAATGGCCGGATTGAAATTGGGATATATAAATGCATAATATTGAATTACTTGAAAAACAATGGAAACGTTATCAGATTAAAAAATATTTTCCATTAATAGCTATTGCACTTTTTATACTGATCGGCTCTATGGCCTTTAATATTTTTGACTCCAAAATTTCAAATGACCGCTTAGCCGCCAAAAAATCCAGACCAATTGACATACAAAATGTCTACAATAAAAAAAACTTGCCATTTTTCACGCATGGCGCCATAGAGATAATGGAGCCTGCATTTTCTGAACATAGAACTATAATTGCCCCAGCTAATGAAGAAAACGTACAAGATCTAAACGCAACAAAAGAGACAAATGATAGCAATAATACCTATAAAACCGATATTGCTGAATCAGCATACAGCCCAAAATCAATTTCATCAGCAAATAATATGCAAGAATACACGGAAGAATACAGCAAACAAAAAATTAAAATTAACCTGGAACAGACAACCGATATAAATTCGATAACCGATGTAATGCGTAGGTTTTACGAATCAAAAGACCCGAATGATTCTTTGTTTCTTGCTAACAACTATTATGAACAAAATGATTATGGTAAAGCTTTTTATTGGGCATTGGAAACAAATAAAATTACTGAAGAGATAGAAGAAAGCTGGCTGATAATGGCAAAATCAAAAGCAAAAATGGGCGACAGAAATGAAGCGATCAGGATCTTGCGTGCATATGCTGCCAAAACAAATTCGAAAAAAGCTCTACAACTCCTAAATCAAATAGAGACAAATCAATGGTAATTTTTATATAATAACACATATAAAGCTTGGAGAATCAAAATGGTAAAAATTATTGAAATGATGCTAGATGAAAAGATTTTAACAAAAGCCGATATATCAGAACTGCTAAACAGTAATCCTCCAAAAAAAATAACAATTGCGAATTTGATCCAAGAACATTTAATTGAAAAATCTGCCGCTGAAAATTTTTTGGCCAAAAAGATTAGAATGGGAAAAATAACACTCGAGCAACTAGAACAGATTGATGACGGGTTTGACATAATTCCGGTTATTAAAGATCTTGCAAAAGAACTTGGAGTTTCTTATATAGATCTGGATGATTATGAAATAGATATGCATCTATTTTTAAAGCTGCCGTTTGCACAACTCATGAAATATCATGCTATTCCTGTCGAAGAAAATGAATTGAGCGTTACTGTGATCTTTGCAGATCCGTTTGATATAGAAGCCCAAGACGCTATTCAAAGGCTATTTCCCAAAAAACCTATAGTTATAGCAATAGCTAGGCCAAAACAAGTAATGCAGCATTTGCAAAGATTGGAAGCCAATGAAAGTATCAAAAATATTATTGCTGATATAAGAAAAGATCTAACACAAAACAGTATAGACAATGTCAGAGAAGAATCATCTGCTATCTTAAAACTTATAGACATTATTTTAAAATCTGCAATTTATGCCGGGGCTAGTGATATCCATATAGAAGCAATGGAAAAAAGCTGCATCGTAAGAGAAAGGGTCGATGGAATGCTTAGACAAAGTTTTACCTTTGATAAGGATATTTTTCCTCCGCTATCTTCTCGCGTAAAACTTCTTGCCAATCTTGATATTGCCGAAAAAAGAAAACCGCAAGACGGCCGATTTGGCGCAATAATCAACAATAGAGAATTTGATTTTAGGGCTTCAAGTTTGCCTACATTGTTTGGAGAATCCATAGTCCTAAGGATTCTAGATAAAACAAAGGTTATGATAAAACTTGAAGAGACCGGCATGAGTGCCATATCCTACGAGAGATTTTCAAAAGCCATCAAAGTACCATATGGGATCGTTTTGGTAACCGGGCCAACCGGAAGTGGTAAAACAACCACTCTTTATGGTGCAATTAATGCCATTAAAGATGTAAAAGACAAAATTATCACAGTAGAAGACCCTGTAGAATATCAAATGAACGGTATTCAGCAGGTGCAGGTTCATGCGCATGTCGGTCTTGGTTTTTCTGATGCCCTGCGTTCAATTCTCAGACAAGATCCGGACAAAATAATGATTGGAGAAATAAGGGATCAAGAGACACTCCGCATAGCCATACAAGCAGCTCTCACAGGACATTTAGTATTATCCACTTTGCATACCAATGATGCGATCAGTGCGGTTACTAGAATGTTGGATATGGGGATAGAAAGCTATCTTGTCAGCGGATCGCTGATAGCCATACAGGCGCAAAGACTGATACGCAAAATCTGTCCACATTGCAAAACCACGGCAGAAATACCTGAGAATGTTTTAAAAGATCTAGCTCAGTATTTACCTCAAAATCCAATATTCTACAAAGGCGCAGGATGCAAAGAATGCAGAGGAACCGGATACGCAGGAAGGGAGATGATATCAGAAGTATTAACTATAAGCGAAAAATTATCCCGCATGATCGCCGCTAGTGCTTCTAAAGAAGAGATGACCATCCAGGCTGCAGAAGAAGGTTTTGTGACAATGTTTGAAGACGGTATACAAAAAGCACTCGAAGGCAACACATCAATAGAAGAAATATACAGAGTAGCAAGGCTTTAAAATGAATTACTTTAATGTATCTATCCTGCATAAAGGCAAAAAACAAATAGAACTTGCAGAGGCTGATACGAGAAATAAAGCAAAGGATAAAATCAAATCAAAGTTTCCTCATGCAATTATTATCAATATAGAGCCCACATCTCCTCCTATGAGTGTTATGTTCAAAGATTTTACTATATGGTTTCAAAAAATATTTAAAAAAAAGATAAATATGAACGACAAGATCTCTACTATTCGCCAGATATCGGTAATGACTGATGCAGGAATTCCAATTCATGACACACTGAATGATGTGGGTTTAAATACACACAACAAACAACTTGGATTTATTTATAGCGATATCAGCAATGACATTGATGCAGGCAGAAGTCTTTCTGATGCAATGGGAAAATATCGCGAAGAGTTTGGGCATGTAGCACTTGCAATGGCAAAACTAGGAGAAAGAACCGGCAGTATCTCTAGTTCTTTTGGAAAATTAGCCGATATTTTGGAAAACGTAAGAGACAATGCTGCAAAATTTAAAAAAGCCATTCGTTATCCGCTTATAACATTAGCTGCCATGGCTGTTGCTTTTACGGTTTTGATCATGGTTGTTGTTCCTAAATTTAAAGCCATTTTTGAACAATTCAAAACAGAATTGCCTCTTCCAACTAAAATTCTTTTGGGTATAGAATATGTTCTAGGCAACTATGGGATATTTATACTAATAGCTTTATTAGGTGGTATCTATGCTGTTATTTATTTCTATAAGAACGACGACAAATTCAAGATGAGCATGGACAAATTACTTGTTAACAAGAATTTTTATCTCATCAATAGAGTCATATTTCTCTCTACAATGCACAAATATACACTTGTTTTTAGTGAACTTATACGTTCCGGTATTCCTGTATCTGATGCATTGCAAACTGCGCTAGGAATGGTTGACAATGCTTATATTAAACAAAAACTAGAAAGTGTAAATATAAATATCAAAAGAGGCCTTAGTCTTTCTGAAGCTTTCGAACAAACAGATCTTTTTGAAAATATGCTGCTGCAAATGATAAGAGCCGGAGAAACGAGCGGCCAGCTGGATTTGATGCTAGGCAAAATAACGGAATATTACAATATGCAGTTTCAAGATATAATTGACAACTTAAGCACCTATATAGAGCCTATATTGATGTTTTTTATTGCTCTTTTGGTTCTATTGATGGCACTTGGTATATTTATGCCTATGTGGGATCTTGGGAAAGCCGTAAAAGGGGGATAAAATACACCCCCCTGAGATATCAGATCCAAAAAGAGAAGTATTTTATAGTATATGCCTCTTTAATGCCCGCTCTAGATCATCAGGAGTATCTATGCCGAAACTTTGCGTCTCTACTTCAACCATTGCTATATTATATCCATGATATAAAGCTCTTAACTGCTCTAATTTTTCTATATGTTCCAATGGAGCATGAGGCAAATCACAAAAAGTCCTTAATCCTTTCATGGTAAATCCATAAATTCCGATATGACCTTTATACTCATCAAAATGATGATCCCTTGGATATGGTATTTTTGCGCGAGAAAAATATAAAGCTTTGCCATTGCTATCAATAACCACTTTTACCAAATTAGGATCATCTGCTTCACTTGAATTTAAAGCTTTATAACATGAATTCATCAATACTGACTCATTTTTAACATTTGATTTTGTTAGCTCGTAAACTGCTCTGACCACATCAATCTCTATAAAAGGTTCATCAGCTTGTACATTGATTACGATCTCATCATCTTTGAGCTTTGCTAAGCTGACAGCTTCAAAAATACGATCCGTACCGCTTTGGTGCTGATCGCTGGTCATGACAGCTTCAAAGCCATATTTATTGGAAAGCTCCATCACTTCGCTGCTATCAGTTGCTATCAAAACATCATCGACGCTTTGCACTGCTTTTGCTGTACGTATTACCATTGGTATGCCATCGATATCTGCTAAAATTTTATTAGGAAATCGTGTAGATCCTATGCGGGCCGGAATAACAATCATCTTGTACCTTTTTTGAAATGATATTTATGTTATTGTATCTCAATGAATATATAATTTTAGTAATTATCCATTCAAATAAAAAAACAATTTTAAATTATGATATAATCCGCACAAAAAGGTATTTTAAAAGATGTTCAATGATTTTCAAACACCAAATTATGATAGTTTTATAAAACAATTAAAAAACATTATCGATAAATATAATATCAAGGTAGAACAGCTCATATCTAGCGGTGCTGTTGAATATAATGAAATGATTAAGCCTATGCAAGAGCTTGATGAAGAATTATCGCTATTTTTTACTCCCCTTAGCCATCTTAATAGCGTAATGAACTCTGATATTACTCAAAAAACATATGAAGAATCATTGCCGATACTATCAGAATTTCATACTAAACTTGCTCACAATAAAGCATTATTTGAAAAACTTCAAACCATAAAAACAAATACTCCTGAACAAAAAAGAGTAATAGATGAGAGCTTAAAAGAGTTTCGCCTCTCTGGTGTCACGCTGCCTGATGAAACAAAACAACGCCTTGAAGAGATAGATGCTAGACTAAGCACACTTTCCAATCAATTTTCTCAAAATTTGCTAGATGCGACAAATGCATTTGTTTTGTCTATAGATAACGAAGAAGATATAAAAGGCATCCCTGAAGCAAGCTTGGCTTCTGCGCGTAAGATCAAAGATGGAAAAACCGTATATGAATTTACACTTCAAATGCCAAGCTATATTGCTTATATGACTTATGGGCCAAACCGTTCGCATAGAGAAACACTCTATCGTGCTTACAATACCAGAGCACCTCAAAATGCTCATATCATCGATGAGATATTATCTCTAAGGCAAGAGGAGGCAAAACTTTTAGGATTTGACAATTATGCACTATATGCTTTAGAGAGAAGAGATGCATCATCGCCAAACGAAGTAATTGACTTTTTGGAAAAGATCATAGAAATAGCTACTCCTTACGCTACAAAAGAAATGCAGCAATTAAAAGAATTTGCCAAAAAACTTGACGGTACAGATTCCTTGCAAAGCTATGATGTGGGGTATTATAGTGAAAAACTAAAAAAAGAGTTATTTGATTTTGACGAAACAATGACACAAGAGTACTTCAAAAAAGAAGATGTTTTAAAAGGCTTGATCGATCTTGTATCAAAACTTTTTGACGTTAAATTTAAAAAGGCAGATATAGATCTTTGGGACCAAAGCGTAGAGGCGTATGATATTTATGAAAACGATACGACTTTGGCCAGATTGTATTTTGACCTCGAAGCAAGAGCACAAAAACGGGGCGGAGCATGGATGCATGATTTCGAAACCCATTTTATAGATAGCCATAAAAACAGGCATTTTGCTTCAGCATTTATAGTGTGTAATTTTATGCCAAGCTCTCTAGAGTCTCCATCTTTGCTCAGGCATGATGATGTAGTAACATTATTTCACGAAATGGGACACGCATTGCATCATATTTTTGGCAGCAGTGAAGAAAGAGCGCTTTCCGGCATTAACGGAGTGGCATGGGATGTAGTAGAATTTCCTTCCCAGTTTTTAGAAAACTTCGCTTATCAGGCTAATGTACTTCGATCATTTGGTTATCATTATGAAACAAAAGAAGCAATCCCCGAGTGGCTTTTGGGCAAGATAGAAACCAGTAAAAATTTTCAAGCAGCAATGGGGATTTTGAGACAAGTTGAATTTTCACTGTTTGATATCAAATTACATCTAAAGCCATACAAAAGCGATGAGACACAAGCATTGCTTGACGATATAAGAAAAATCACATCATTGATAACCCCTCCGTCTTACAATAAATTTCAGCACGGATTTAGCCATATCTTTGCCGGAGGATACGCAGCTGGATATTATAGTTACAAATGGGCAGAAGTGCTAAGTGCTGATGCCTTTTATGCCTGCATAGACAAAGATGGCGGCTTTGATGCAAAAAAAGCAAAAGATTACAAAACCTACATATTGTCACAAGGAAGCAAGCGCGATATGCGTGAACTATATAACCAATGGTTAGGAAAAGAACCGGAACTTAAAAGTCTTATATCTCTATACGGACTTGATTAAGGATTTTGCATGAAAGAATATCTTTGGCTCGCTTTAATTATAGTATTAATTTTTGTTCTTATACTAGCAGGAGCTGTTTTTAGTCCTTCATTTAGCGAGCAAATGAGTTATCTTGAACTTTTTATAACAATGGGAAGCTTGCTGTTTGTTTTTAGCGTATTAGTAGTAGCTGCAACATTGGGATTTAGCTCTTTTGCTATTTTTATGACATTAATGGCAACGATCATAATAGTAATTTTTGGTGTAGAAGCAGCACTATTGCTGGTTGGTATCGTATATTGCATGTGGGGATTTATTTTTGCAATGCAGCTTTTACTTTTTGAACACGGAACAGAGGCTGCAAAAGAGTGGTTTGTAAGCAGATACACTCATAGAAGTTTTCTGATGGAATATCGTTTTTTCTATCCATTGCTGGGCATGGTATATCTATTGCTAGAATATCTTCCTCATTTCATATATAAAGACAATATATCAACATTCAGGCCGGCTGATATTGCCGCACGAATAGACAGCATGTTAAAAAGATAAGCAGATACTAAAATATATAAATACCCATCAATTATGGATTGATCTGTATCGGCGTGCCTCTTTCAACATATGCCCATAGGACATCCATAGTTTTATTTGGGACTCCGATACATCCTTTTGTCCAATCATACTTCAAAGAATATTTATCTCCATTGCCATCGGCATTCCACTTTGGTTGTCCATGAATACTTACATATCCGCCAGGATCCACACCTAACTGACGCGCCCTAGCTTTATCTTCGGCATTTGGATACGATATGTACATTGCACGATATCTTCTATCGTGGCATCTCATGCTGTTGATCGTATATAAACCTTCCGGTGTTTTGCCGTCACCATCTTGTATTTTGTGTCCTTTTGTGCTATTTTTACTAAGAGACACAGGAAATTCTTTGTACACATCGCCGTTTTTGTACAATTGCATGATCTTTTTGGATTTATATACTACTATCTTGTCGATCTTTTTATCTAAAGGGATTTTTTGTCTTTTCGATAGCTTTTTTATGCATTCAGCCGTATCATACCTTGGTTCGATATCGTCTCTAGGCGGCACATAAAATGTATTTTTTTGACTGCAACCGCTCACAAATAAAAGTAACATGCTTACAAATATAGTTAATTTCACATTTTATCTTTATGTATGAGTGGCGCTTATCAAAACAATATTATTTTGTTTCTGTGATTTTCTTGATGCGTTCAGGCTGTTTTTTGCCTTCAATAATAAATCTCAAAGCATTTAAACGGATAAATCCGCCGGCATCTGCTTGATTATACACTTCATCTTCTTCAAAAGTAGAGTGTGCTTCGCTATACAGAGAGTTTGCCGAACTTCTGCCTACAACCATAACATTGCCTTTATAGAGTTTTAGTCTCACATCTCCGTTTACATTTTCTTGTGTAGCGTCTATTGCTGCTTGAAGCATTTTTCTCTCTGGAGACCACCAATAACCGGTATATATCAGCTTGGCATATCTAGGCATAAGCTCATCTTTTAGATGTGCTTCTTCTCTATCTAGCGTTATAGACTCGATAGCTCTATGAGCTTTGAGCATGATAGTCCCGCCTGGAGTCTCATAACATCCTCTGGCTTTCATCCCTACATAACGGTTTTCTACTATATCTATACGGCCGATACCGTGTTTGTTACCGTAATCGTTTAGTGTTTTTAGCAGAGTTGCCGGTGACATCTCAGTTCCATTTATTGCCACAGGATCACCTTGGCGATAAGTGATAGTGATATATTCAGCCTCATCTGGAGCATTTTCAGGTGAATTAGTCCACAACCACATATTTTCTTCCGGTTCATTGTCCGGATTTTCCAAGTGTAAGCCTTCATATGAAATATGAAGCAAGTTGGCATCCATCGAATATGGGCTCACTGCAGGATTGCCATTCTCGTCAAGATGTTTTTTGGAGATCTCTATATTGTTTTCTCTTGCGTATGCCAAAAGTTTTTCACGAGAATTCAGATCCCACTCTCTCCATGGAGCAATTACGGCGATGTCAGGATTCAGGCTTAGGTAACCTAACTCAAATCTTACTTGATCATTTCCTTTTCCTGTCGCTCCATGGCTTACTGCATCAGCTCCGGTTTGCTGTGCGATCTCTATCTGTTTTTTGGATATCAGAGGTCTGGCTATCGAAGTACCAAGAAGATACTCGCCTTCATAGATGGCATTAGCTCTAAACATTGGAAATACAAAATCTTTGACAAATTCTTCTCTTAGATCAAGAATAAATATATTTTCCGGCTTTATACCAAGCTTAAGTGCCTTTTCGCGAGCCGGCTCCACTTCTTCGCCCTGCCCTAGATCAGCCGTAAAAGTCACAACCTCGCAACCATACTCGTCTTGAAGCCATTTTAGAATGATGCTAGTATCTAGCCCTCCAGAGTAAGCCAAAACTGCTTTTTTGATATTTTTCTTTGCCATGCAGATACCTTTTGTTTATTTATTAAATTGTGTGGATTTTACCATAATGTTGGTAATAGTTGGTTTTTACATGATATAATCTCTATAGATTATACAGCAAGGAATATCATGAAATTAGGTGTCAATATAGACCATATTGCAGTTTTGAGGGAAGCTAGGAAGATAAATGATCCGAATCCTCTTGATGCACTAGGTATATGTAAATTGGCAGGGGCTGATCAGATCACCATTCATTTGCGCGAAGACAGACGTCATATCCAAGACAGTGATGCCAAAAATATCATATCTCTTTCACAATTGCCGGTAAACCTGGAATGCGCTATTGAGCCTTCCATGATAGATATCGCTTGTTCTCTAAAGCCTCATCGCGTCACTCTTGTGCCTGAAAAACGTGCAGAAGTAACCACCGAAGGCGGCTTGGCAGTAACCGGTGAAATCTCACGACTTCAAAACGCAATAACAAAACTTCATAAACACGAAATTGAAGTCTCTCTCTTTATAGACCCTACGCTAGAGGCCGTTAACGCCTCAAAAGAACTAGGCGCAGAATGGATAGAATTTCATACCGGATCGTATGCCAATATTTATGCCATGCTTTATGCAAATCTTTCATCCACGCACCATACTATCAAAGAATTAGAGCTGTCTAGGGATGTCTTGCGTCAAAAACTCTCTCAAGAGACAGACAAGCTCACAATGTTAAGCAAAAAAGCGCATGAAATGGGTTTAAAGGTCGCTGCAGGACATGGATTAAACTATCAAAATGTACAGGCAATTGCCAATATACCTTACATTGAAGAGCTCAATATCGGACAAAGTATCATAGCCAGATCTGTATTTACCGGGTTAGAAAAAGCTATCTTAGATATGAAAAAGTGTATTGCAAAATGATCATAGATTTTTGTCATCCTGAATTTATTCCAGGATCTAAATATTATAAGATACTGAAACAAGTTCAGTATGACGGTAACTAAGATGAAAAAAGTTGCCATAAGCGTAGGTGATCTAAACGGCATCGGTATAGAACTGATACTTAGAAATCATGACGAGATATCAAAGAGTATATTGCCGATATATTGTATTGACAAAGAAATGCTATTGCAAGCAAGCGATAAACTGCAGCTCAAAGTGCCCTCAAATTTTCAAACGATTGATAACATAGCTCCATATTTTCAGATCAAGGCCGGCGAGATAGACAAGCAAAGCGGTGCATATAGCTATGCATCATTTTATGCCGCCGTACAATTGGCAAAAGAAAAAAAGGTTGACGGCATCTGCACGCTGCCCATTCATAAAAAAGCATGGGAATTAGCCGGCATAAATTACAAAGGGCACACGGATGCATTGAGGGATTTTTTCAAAACAGATGCTATCATGATGCTTGGATGCCAAAAACTTTTTGTAGCGCTTTTTACAGAGCACATACCGCTTAAGGATGTTGCCTCAAGTCTTAGTGTAGAAAAATTGACTAATTTTTTAATGAATTTTGCCAAAAGTGCCAAGCCTGCAAATACGGTTGGGGTTTTAGGATTAAATCCCCACGCAGGAGACGGGGGAGTATTGGGAGATGAAGAGGAGATGATCACCCAGGCCATAATACAGGCAAACAGCACCATAGGCAAAGAATTATTTACTGGGCCCCTAGTGCCTGATGTAGCATTTACGCCGCATATGCGTTCACTTTATACACATATGGCAGCAATGTATCATGATCAAGGATTAGCGCCTCTGAAGGCTTTATATTTTGATGAAAGTATAAATGTCTCTCTTTGTTTGCCGATACTGAGAACTTCAGTGGATCATGGAACTGCATTTGATATAGCATACAAAGGGGTAGGATTGAATAATCTTAGCTATCTAAATGCGGTTAGATATATTGTAGATGATATCTGAAGCAAATTGTCATCCTGAACTTGTTTCAGGATCTCATATGAAATATTACCTCTTCGTCTTTCTGAGCCGCAAAGTGGCGTAAGAATCTAACAAAAGAGATCTTCACGAAGTATAAAGACTTCTCAAGATGACAAACTTCCGGTCATTCTGAGCCGCAAAGTGGCGTAAGAATCTATGGATTTTATTATGCGAAAACTAAAAAAGCCCTGCTTCACTTTTTTCTATCTCGCACTCTTCGTTCATATGCTCGGAGAGCTTTTCTTTGCATGATTCGCATAAATAACGGTAAGAATGCATATCATAATATATCTTTGCGCCTTCCTTTAAAGAAGCATAACATACGCTGCAAACATTAGTTACTCGCAAAAGTATATCATTAGTTGCAATTTGTTCTACAAAACAACGATCATTCATTACGACTCCTTTGAAGAAAGTTTGTCTATCATTGCCTTCGCATCTTCTAAGGCATTATCCAATTCCAATGCCTTTTTATAATTCGCCAGTGCCTCATCATTGCGCCCAAGCTCATATAGTGTATTTGCATAATTGAAATAATTCGGCGCATAGCTAGAATCTAAAGATATTGATTTTTCATGATACTCGATGGCTAGATCATTTTCATTTTGTTTGCGATAAATATTGGCAAGCGAGGAGTAGGCAGAATCATTATCTTTATCGATTGTCAAAATCTTTTCATAATATTTTTTTGCTTCCTCAAGTTCATTGTCTTGCAGTGATAAATATCCGAGTCTTTGCAAAACTCCGATATTTTTACTATCAACAATAACTGCACTTTGAAGTGCTTTTTTGGCTTCTAAAAAATCCCCTTTGGATACCGACTCATCTGCGATAGCCAAAAGCTCATCCAGCCTGCTTATATTTGGTTTTGGTTTGGAAAATATCTTATTCGGAGTTGATATGCCGCCTATTTGCTCTTCTGAAAGTGAGGCTTCAAAATCCACACCTCTTTTAGGATAATCTCCTGCAAAAAGTTTTTTAAAAAAAATATAAAAAATTACAATGGCAACTATAAAAAGTATAAGTTGAAATAATGACATAAAAACTCCAAAAAAAATGTTTATTATTATGATAGGTGAATTTAACTTAAACCTAACAAAAAGATTTTTACTTAGAAGTAAACTGCTTTTGTATAGAGATAATTTCCTCGGTTAATTCATCTTTTGTATGGTAAAAAAATTCTTTTTTTACACCGTCTTGCAGATTGACGACTATCGCATATCCAACGACTATAACCTTGCCGACTCCTTCGGTTTCCAGCCATTCTATACTGATATGCGTTGTCTCGTTTTCTTCTCCGGTACCCACTATGGCAACCGGATAAAGTTTGGTAATTTGTTTACTGTCTAATTGTGTATCGGCAATTGTTAAAATCATAAATGAGATTATAGTATAATCATCTTCAAATTACCAATAACAAGGATACTAATATGAATCTCAAAGAAGAAATAAAAGAAGCTATAAAAGAAGCAATGAGAGCCAAAGAAAATGCCAAAAGAGATACGCTTCGTAATATTCAAACCATGATAAAACAGATAGAAGTTGACGAAAGAAGAGAATTGGGCGATGAAGAGGTTATAAAACTTATCGCAAAATATGCCAAACAAAGAGAAGAAGCAAAAGCACAGTTTGCAAGTGCTAACAGAATGGATCTAGTAGAAAAAGAAGATACAGAACTAGCGATCATCGCTCCTTATTTGCCAAAACAACTTAGCGATAGTGAACTTGAAGCCATCCTAAAAGAGATCATAGCAACCACTGGAGCAACATCTATGAAAGATATGGGCAAAGTCATGGGCGCAGCCAAAGAAGCTGTTGGAAATCAAGCAGACGGCGGACGAATAAACCAAATAGTCAAGACATTATTGGTCTAAAAACTCACTCGCGAAAGCGAGTATCTGCTGACCATAAACATCATATTAAAACCATTCAAATATACTTCCAAATGTCAAAAAATATTATTTTACGACCATATAGTAAACTCTCAATCTTTTTAAGTTAAAATATAAAAAACTTAGCCATCATAGAATCCAAAAAAAGAAAATAAAGATCCGCTTGATGGACTTCAACAAGCTATCAACTATAATAAAAACTCTTTTGGCCAATATAATATGTGAGATAAGTATTTTGAGTTGCAAAAGGAGTTTATAGATTATGAATAAACTAATGATTACCAATATTAAAATTGCAAATTTTCGTTCCATCATTAATTTAGATATAAAAATTGATGAAAAAAATGGTTTTGTTTCTTTTTGTGGAGCCAACAATGTTGGCAAAACAAATATACTAAATGCCTTATCTTTGTTTTTTGATAAAATTGAGTATATTCCAGAAAAAGATTGTCCTAATCATAAATTCTACGGAACACAAGGCGGCAGTTATCAGCCAAAAATTACAATTACTTTTAAAGATAATATTGATAGTTATCAAATTACAAAAGATTGGAATTTAACAAAACACACTAAAAAAGACAGCGATATTTTATTCAATATCTCTGGCAAAAAAAAATAAAAGTGACTTACCTAGCACTGAATTATTTTCTTTTTTAAAAAAAATAAATTTCTTTTATTTAACATCTATAAATATTTCTTTCCCGGAAACAATAAAATATATCATGAATAGTGACATTATTGACCTTGAAACTAGCAAAAGCAGATTGAGCGGTAAAAAAAGAGAAATGAAGGAAGCGATTGAGAAAATTTTAAATGACCTCCAATCTTTACTTGATGGATTGGGAGGTTCTTTATCTCCATTATTAGAAAGATACAAAGAAGGCTGGGGATTAGCATTTGATCTGCCAAAGGAAGTAAATACTTTTAGGGATTTAATGATTGCTGAAGTTGATTTTTACATTAAAGACAAATCTAATAGTAAGGCAATTGATGCAAAGGGTTCAGGTTTGCAAAGATTGTGTCATATTTTAATGCATTTTAGAATAATAGAAAAATTAAATGCAAAAAAGGAATCTGTAATTTTAGCTATTGATGAGCCAGATGTTTATTTGCATTCTGGGCTACAAAAAAAATTATTAGAAGACATAAATAAATATATAGATAAAAATCAAATTTTTGTAACTACACATTCACCAATTTTTATTGATACTGTTAAATTATCCAATGTTTTTTATTGGATCAAAAAATTGAAGAAAATAAAGAATTTACACGAGGAAAAATGTACCCCTCCCCATAAACTAGACCATATATAACTTGATAATTTCTGTTAAAATACAAACAGGAGTAATAATGAGAAAGAGTAAATTCACAGAGAGTCAGATAGTA
>Ga0302250_1000585_pt1 | contig 33817 bp, 28 predicted proteins | sample AAG_RA_Asp_MG_FD_193536 | JGI IMG/M metagenome (GOLD analysis project Ga0302250, IMG submission 193536) | Enriched activated sludge microbial communities from anaerobic digester in WTTP, New Holstein, Wisconsin, United States - AAG_RA_Asp | ecosystem: Engineered > Bioreactor > Anaerobic >...
TATTCCTTGCCTGAAGCTGCATACTTAAGCAGATACAGCGGCAGATAGACCAGCGACACCATGGCGGCATCGCCGCAGGCAGTCTCCGTCAGATACGTCTCCGGCGTGTGATCCGGCAATACATAAGCGGAGTTATCCTTTACAGGCACAAGGTCGGAGGCCGGCAAAGCCACCAGTTCGAGACGGGGGGCGGCATAATGACAGGCTGGGCGAAAAAGTGTAGTGCCGTCCTGACAGCGCACCAGCCAGAAAGGCAACACTACTGGGTTGGCGCTGATGCGTTCGAATGCGTCGCTGTAGCCGTTCTGTTCTAGAAAATCATGCAACGCACTCCAGGCAGCTTCCGGCTCTGCAGACACATCGGCAATATATTCCGCCACCTTGCCACCATCAGAGATGACAAAGGTCGAGCGGCAATATGGGCAGGCATAAAAGCGGCTTTCCGTCCGCAACTCCTGTCTGGCCCCGCATCTGGGGCAACGTGCTTCCATCAAACCTCCCAGGACAATAACGCCTACTTCCTGGCTGGCCAGTAACTGCCGCCGACCAGAGTGGCCTTGATACTGCCGATCTTCACGCTGGACTTCATCATCAGCGGTATGCGCCGTTCGTCATCGGTCAGCCAGATATACATATCACCGGTGCGGGCGAAGATGCCGGCAGACTTCAAGATCGGCTTCACCACAACAGTCCTGAAGCGTCCCAGCGGAGTCTTCAACTCTTCACGCCTCAGCACCTTTACCTCGGTATTCCAGATTCGCTTGCAGTCAAAAATGTCGATATAGCTTGATGTGCCAACTTTAAGTGGTACAGAACGGAAATAAAAAAAGCTGGAAAGGGTATCGTAGGTGAGCGGGCTGATTTTCTGCCTGGTTTCTGTCTTTTTCAAATAATCCTTGGTACGAACTTCCAGTTTGTCCCTGTCGAAAAAGGCATCTTTGTGAAAACGTGTCCAGCCCTCCCTGATACGCTCGCGGTAAAGGCGCGGCACACCGATCTTCAAGGGGGGATGGGATACCAATACCGACTCGATCCGGTCATCCACCGGAAAGAACAGTTTAAGCCAGTCTGCCGAGCGGGCTGTGGAGACAATGCGGATTTCGTTGCCATCCTTGCTGACCTCCTGGACGGCATGACCGGCAGGTATGCCGATATAGCTGATCTCGAACTCCAGACGTTCCGGGATGGTAAAACCGGTCACAGACAAAGGCTGTGACAGCAATACGATAACTGCTACGATCAACACATGAAATGCCTGGAATGAAATCCGCATCATCACGCTGTCTCTCCCTAAAAATTCGGGGCGATTCTGCAATCGCCCCGAATAAAAACGCTATAACATCTGCAAATTTTAGGCCTCTCCAGCAGCCTCGCCTTCGGCAAACTCCTGGCTGGCCCTATGGGCAGCTTCAACCTCATTAAGCTTCTCACCCAGCCAGGCATGAAACATCCTGGCGTTTTCATAGCTCATGACCACACCGGTATCAATATAACGCACCAGGCTCTGGTTCAGATCTTCCGGGTCAAACTCGCTTTCACGGCCAATGGAGCCATCCGGCATGATTTCATGGCTGATAGCGTTAGGCAGCGCCTGACGCTCCAGATAGAAGTTGATCACCATCTCGCCGCGTGGTGAGAAACCACCCTGGGCACCATTGACATAGCTTGGGTTATACCCGTAATTATAGATATACTTGAAGATAATTTCCGGCTTCCTGTGACTCATGCTGCTCTCCTTATATGCTTGTTTTCAAATGGTGTCCCATTGGTGAACCATTCAATTACCATATTCCTTGCCAATGATGAAGCTTTTATTGCAAAGTCCCCTGATGCGCAAGCCACATACAAAAACGGACACCCCATTGTCAAGGTGTCCGCTTATACCCGATGCCCTGTTACAAGACTACTTCAGATAGATTGTAACGGACTGGCGCTCCTTTTTCATGGGGATATTGGGATAGGCCGTATAGCTACCAGGCTTGAGCCGCTTGCCAGTCAACTCGGCAACAGTACCACACAAAGGCGCTTCTGCCGGACTTTCAATACATAACCCTTCCGGGGCTCCTTCAATCTTCACAATTTTTGCCGTCTTGCCCACTTTGACAGATTTGCTGATGATTTCAGCATTTCTGCCCGGTGTTCCCTTGATCTGAGTGCCCTTGATAACCAGCTCTTCTGCCTGACAGGCGATAGCCGAAAAAACACCTGCCAGTCCGATCATTGAAGCCAACACAGTTTTTTTCATATCAACCTCCGCTGTTTTATATTCCCGATTATTTTATATACAACACTTTTACAGGTCGAGAAAAGCAGGTAAATTCCCCCCCCCGATAAACCTTGACTTAGCACTTTTATGCCTGTAAATTAACAGTTTTGAGAAACAATACAAGGAGTTTCAATGAAACCGCTTTTCCTTAACCCCCCCACATTCGAAGACTTTGACGGTGGTGCCGGGGCACGTTATCAGGCATCCCGCGAGGTCACATCTTTCTGGTATCCCACCTGGCTCTGTTTTCCGGCCGGCATGATCGAAGGGAGCCGCGTAGTTGACGCTCCGGTACAGAAGCTGACCCTTGATGACTGCCTGAATATAGCTAAAGACTTCGATATGGTCGTTATGTATACATCCACTCCGACCTTGATGATCGATATAGAAACCGCCCGCCGCATTAAGGAGGTCAAACCGGATATCGTTACCGTATTGACCGGTCCACACGTCACTATCCTGCCAGAAGAGTCCCTTAAAGCAGGCAAAGGGATTATCGATATCGTCTGCCGCGGCGAGTTTGATTACTCGACCAAGGAACTCTGCGAAGGGCGGGAATGGGAAAAGGTCGACGGCATCAGCTTCATGAAAGACGGCAAGTATTTTGCCACTCCTGACCGTCCTCTGATTGAGGACCTGGACGCCCTGCCTTTCGTTGCTCCCGTCTACAGACGCGATCTGCCTATCAAGGATTACATCATCCCGCACTTCAAGAATCCGTATGTATCGATCTATTCCAGCCGCGGCTGTCCTTCAAAATGCATCTACTGCCTCTGGCCCCAGACATTTTCCGGTCAGCGCATGCGCACCCGCTCGCCGCAGAACGTCTACGAGGAGATCAAGTGGATTGTGGACAACATCCCGGAAATGCGTGAACTTTCCTTTGACGACGACACCTTCAGCGCCGACCGGAAGCACGCACGCGCCGTAGCTGAGCTGATCAAACCACTGGGCATATCCTGGACCATCAATGCCAGGGCCAACACAGACTTCGAGACGCTAAAGATCATGCGTGAGGCCGGACTGCGCCATGTTGTCGTCGGCTTTGAAAGCGGTAACGCCCAGATTCTAAAGAATATCAAGAAAGGGGTCACCAAGGAACAGGCCCTTGAGTTCAGCAAGAACTGCAAAAAGCTGGGACTTTCCATCCACGGCGCTTTCATCATGGGACTGCCGGGAGAAAACAAAGATACGATTCAGGAGACCATCCAGTTTGCCAAGGATATGGACCTTAACTCCATCCAGGCCTCACTGGCCTCACCGTATCCAGGCACCGAGTTTTACAAACTGGCCAAGGAACAGGGCTGGATCGCCTCTGACGACTTCATCGACGACACCGGTCACCAAAAATGCGTGATCAACTACCCTCACCTGACCAACGCAGAGATATTTAATTCCGTTGAAGAATTCTACAACAAGTTCTACTTCCGCCCCAAATACATCATGCGCAGCATCGGCAAAATGATTGTGGACAGCGAAGAAAGAACCAAGTTACTCAAGGAAGGCAAGCAGTACCTTTCATACATGCGCAAGCGCAAGGAATCCTGCAACAGCTGCAAATGAGCCGTTCCCTGATCATAACCTCGGATGACTTCGGGCTCTCCTCCGGGGTCAATCATGCGGTAGAGCAGGCCTGGCAGGAAGGCATACTGACCTGCGCCTCGCTCATGCCAGGTGCAGCCGCCTTCGAAGAGGCTTTAGAGATCGCCAAACGCAATCCGGGCTTACAGGTGGGACTTCACCTGACCCTGGTTCACGGCTATTCGGTATTGCCGCCATCGGCGATCCCGGGACTGGTTGATGAAACTGGCAGCTTCACCGACAATGCTGTGGCTGCCGGCATGCGCTATTTTTTCAACAAGGCACTCTATCCGCAACTGAAAGCCGAAATAGAAGCCCAGATCAGGCGCATAATTGATGCCGGCATATCCCCCACGCACATCGACGGCCATCTGAACATCCACCAGCATCCCACGGTTTTTCACATCCTGACTGAACTGATGCCGCGATACGGCATCAAAACCTTCCGCCTTTCCAGAGAAAGACTGGGACAAAATCTGCGCTTCGACAGGGAACGCATCCTGGGCAAGATGGTTGAAAGCATCATCTTTGGCAGGCTTTCCAATAACTGCCTGCCATCATTGCATAGAATAGGCATCGGCCACGCGGATGAAGTTAAAGGTGTGCTCAACTCCGGGCGCATGACGGAAACATATATCCTCAATATTCTGGATGGTCTGCAGGACGGTGCGACCGAGATATATTTTCACCCCGGCATACTTCCGGATGAGGAAATAACCAAACGTATGCCGGATTACCGGCATACGGAAGAACTGGCCGCCCTGACCAGCCCGTTGGTCAAACAAAAAATCAGGCAGCTGGGCATTCAGCTAAAAAACTACCGGGGAGAAATAAAACCTTATGCTTAAAACCATTGTCGTCATGCTGATCGCCATCACGTCCGGGGCAATCGGTGACATCTTTCTGACCCAGGGAATGAAGACCTCCGGTGATCTTTCAGCCATGAGTCTACGACAGATTATCGACACCGTGATCAGCGCCGCCACCAACTGGCGCCTGATTCTGGGCACAGCCATGCAGGCTGTATATTTCGGGCTCTGGCTGGCTGTGCTTTCGTGGGAAGACCTTTCTGTTGCGTTGCCATTGCAGGCACTGAGCTATGTAATTGTAGCCTTTCTGGCCCAGTGGTATCTGGGAGAGAATGTAACCCCCATGCGCTGGGCAGGTATTGCCCTGGTCTGCGCCGGGGTTATGCTGATCACGCGTTCCAGTGAAAACGCAAAACCCACCAACAGCAGCATTACGGAGATATCACAAAACAGCTCGCAGATCGGAGGTTGAAACATGCTCTCAAATCATAAAATCGGTTTTATCGGCGGCGGCAACATGGCCGAAGCGATATTGAAAGGACTGCTGGCAGCCGGCGTCAATCCAGCCTCCATTATAATAGCCGAACCAACCGCAGCTAGAAGAGATCTCCTGAACGAAAAATACAAGGTCAACGTATCCGGAGACAATGCAGAGGTTGCCGGTAAAACCGATATCATCATTCTGGCCATTAAACCTCAGGTTTCACAACTTGTACTCAAGGGGCTGAAAGATGTTGTAACGAAAGAAAAGCTGGTTATCTCAATCATGGCAGGCATCCGCATTGCGGCCATAGAGACGGCCCTTAACGAAGGATGTCGTGTTATCAGGGTCATGCCAAACACACCGGCCTTGATTGGCGCCGGGGCGACCGCCATCAGCGGCGGTAGTGCCGCATGTGCAAATGATCTGGATCTGGCAGAACATATCTTTTCACTGGCCGGTTTTACCGTTCAACTGGAAGAGAAGCTGATGGATGCCGTTACAGCCCTTTCCGGCAGTGGGCCGGCCTTTGTTTGCGCATTTATCGAGGCGCTGGCAGATGCCGGAGTCAAGTGCGGCCTCTCAAGGGATATTGCCACCAAGCTGGCTGTCCACACCGTGCTGGGGACGTCCAGAATGGTGCACGAGACCGGCGACCATCCCGCCCTGCTACGCGAACAGGTTACCTCACCCGCCGGAACAACCATTGCCGGGTTGCATGCGCTGGAACTGGGCGCCTTCAAAGGCACAGTCATGAATGCAGTTGATGCGGCCTGTAACAGATCCAAAGAATTGGGCAGCTAAAAACCTGCTGCAATTTAAAAACGCCTTGGGCAGAAAGGCCACAAGGCGTTTATAAATTTGTGAATCAAAACTATTTGCATGTAACAGAAAAGTTTACTGTGTCACTCACAATATGGGTATTGCCGCTTTTCACATGCATCTTAATCCAATAGTTGCCAGACTTATTTACTGTCCAGGCGGTAACCCATGTATGCATGAATATCTTTGGCGACATATGAGAAGAAAAAATATCAGGCTTTGTACTTGTACCATCACTGCGTTCAAACCAGAAGGTGGCCTGATTCGGATGTTGAATACGGAACGTCCCCTTGAATCCGAATTTTTTGGGGCATAGGCCTACATAACTTGAACTCTTTGCCGTGATTGCAAGCCGGGCGTCTGACACAGGTTCTGAAGCAAAGCAATTAGTTGACGTCGTAAAATCAAACACAGCCCCGAAAACAAAAGCCAGTACAGCAATCAACAATAATCTTTTCATCGCCCACCTCCTTAAATGTTTTGTTTCTAGCTAAACTATCCTCACCCCTCAACAATCCGCTTCAACTTCAAGCAGTACCACTCTTTCCCGTAACTGCCATCTTCAACCCAGCCACGCCCCTGCATCGACTCGATCATCTGGTCAAACGGATTACGGTGATACTTGTTTTTGGGGTCCGGCCCTTTGAAACTGAAACCGGTAACCGCAAACTCCTTTGATCGGGCCACAACCGTCTTTTCTGGCGTATCGTCAAGCACAGCTTGGTATACCATCATGTCCTTGCCGAACAAGGAAAATATTTCCCGCGTTTCAACGCACTCAACATGGCACTGCTGATACTTGCTACCTACAACAGCCAGTTCCTGTTCAATCCATGGCAGTTCAGCACCACAACTAGAACAGAACCTGGCACCTTCAATCTTTACTTCTGTACCACATTTGACACAAAACATCCCTAGTTCTCCCTGAATGACATGTATAACTACCAATAATCGCCAGTGGCTCCGCAACGGCCCGTTAACGTCATGCACAGGCTGACAAGCTACGCGCCCGGCATCATATCAGATAGCCAGACTAAATGAAATCCTTCAAGCGGAAGCTGACCAGCAATTATGCTGATAGCTGAGCCACTGGCAGACCGGCCCAACCTGTCATAACTGCCAAGGCATTGTCATAACAAATTACATATTGTTGTGACTGCCATTGTCCAAGCAAACTACAGCAAATACTGCAGACAGATGCGATCAGAATTCAGGCACGGCAAATGCATTAGGTTGATTACCATACATCCTTCCGTGCCGGTAAAATTCCGGCTTTACCCGACAGAGTACTCTCCTGGCCCTGTCGGGTCTTTTTTATTAATCAAAAATGCAAGTTCACTTTCCTGACAACAGGCGGTCAACCAATCCCGGCAGTTTATCCAGCAGTTCATCTTCCTGGCCGACCTGTCCTTTAAGTGAAGCTGCTGACAGATTGAGCATGGTTTCGACCTCGGTACGTTTAGATTGCAGCATCAGCGACTGCCCGATCGGCCCAAGTTTCCCGGTGACAATCTGGTTGGCTCCGGCTCCTTTTCCCAACTTTGCAGCCTGCTTCGGATCAACCAGACCTGACTGCTGGAATTTCAATTCTTCAATGATTTGGGCCATGTTTTCCCGGTTAACCAGATCAAAACGACCGCGTTTAAGGATCTCTTCCCGCATGGCCTCCGAAAGTATCAGGGCTGGCACATTAAGTGACTCCGGAGCGGTCAGATCATAAACGATCAGTTTTTTCAATCCTTTCACAGCCAGTTCTTTCATTTCAACCTCACCATAGATGACCTGTCTTGTCGCCTGCCCCAAGGTCTTTTCAGCAGCAATTCTGGCACGTTCAAGTTCTTTGCGGGATTGTTCTTCAGCGAGCCGCCGTTCCTGTTCGGCATTGCGCACCTTTTCAGCCTCCCGGGCCAACTGCAGTTCCTGTTCACGCTTCAAGACAGCAAGACGTTCCGCTTCGAGCTTTTCACGGGCAGCCTTTTCAGCGGCCATCCTTGCAGCTTCACTTTTTTCCTGGGCAATACGTGCCGCTTCAATCCTGCTTCTTTCAGCCTCTTCCCTGGCTCTCTGCTCTGCTATCCTGATTTGATCCAGGCGCTTGCGGGTTTCCTCCTCAATTCGGTGATCCAGAGGTTTCATCTGCTCCAGCTTCCGGCTCTTTCGCAGGGCTGTAGCCAGCAGATCCCCCTTGGCATCCCTGAAAAGCTCACGGAAGGCTATCCGCCCTGTATCTGGCGGCAGCTTTGGAGAATCAGGCTTCTGAACACGGGTATTATTGATACGTACCGCATACTTTGCACCGGTGGCAACATTCAGCAATGTTGTTTCATAGTAGTAATGAGGATCGCCAAGCGTGCCCCGATCGGCGATAAACACATAGTCCGCATAAAGCGCCTTGCCGATGTCTCTGGCAAACCGGAAGTTATTCCGGCTCAGCTGCCATGAGGTGAATTCCTGCTGGTCTCCCAATACCGCTGCCAACTCTCTTTGGCGGACCACTTCAAAGGCACCGAAACTGCGCAAGTGTCTGGCTACAGCCATAGTATTCCTGAAACGGAACTGGTCGTTGTCCTGACCCCAAGCCCCCTGTTTCAAAACGCCAGAAGCAGTCAGTACAGCCACACGCAGCCTGGCAGTTTCCGCAGGGGGCTGAATGGCGCCCAACTTGACCGTCGCACACCCGCTTACCACTATCAGAAAACAAACCAGCAAAGATCTGACAGCAATTTTTATTATGTCCATAATCACTTTACCTCACATGGTATAATAACCGTGATCACTGCGCGTTAGGTATGCAGACTGTAGGTTAGCAAATAATATCAGTTTTGATCTTAATTCCGCTTTCATATTAAAACGATTACAAATCTCGACCTGGGCTGCCCTAAGAATTATAAACCAGAAAACCCTGTCTGACGACAGGGTTTTCCATTCAAACATGAGCAAATCATCTTGATCCAAGTTTAACCGTTAATCGCAGTTACCAATTCTCCGGGCCTTCACCTTGGTGGTCATATTGTAACCTTCAGATTGCATGTTCATAGTACTGTTGTAGTAATCCGAACCAAAAACCGTTACACCGCTGAAAGTACCTTTACTTTTACCGGTACACTTCATCTTCCAGGTCACCTTGTTGCCGGACACCTTCATGTCAGTCACCTTACAATCACTATTTTTGTTGGATACTACATTTTTTCTATCCTTGACATCCTCTTTTGTATAGCAATGCGTCATGACCGTAGGCGCCATTTTCATCGGCATACCCGGCATCTCAACCTTGCTGGTAATTTCCCATTTGCCTTCACGCATCTCACTTGCTGCAAAAACAGCAACACCAGACACTGCAACCATTACAACAGCCGACAAAACAGTAAGCAACTTTTTCATGTTTACCCTCCATTTTTGATATACAGAAATGCTATCAGTTTCTGCTGTCGATTACCAATATTCCCCAATTTAGCTACAAGATCATCAAAAACTCTTGAAATGTATTCTCTTCTTTCGCTTACCCTTGACACCAGCAAGTTGCAGGATGTCATTCATCTGCATCCGCCATGCACCGCCTTCCTTCTTGAGTTTGAATTCACGGGTGCTGCTTTCGCCATGAGCAGGTGAACCTTCCATGCCTATCCTGGCATATACTCTAGCAGAAGAACGTTTTTCATCAAGTAGCTTGAAATGCTGTACCTTTTGAAAACAGCAGGCGGGTCTGGTTGATGTGGAACGCAGCAAATCAATAAACTGCTCACGTGAAACCTTGCCACGACTGGATAGATTTTCATATAGACGTTCATAGTGCCCGTCACGCCAGAGGTCAAGAGTTTCAGACACGGTTTTTTCGTATACAGAGACATCCTTGGCCGCTACCGGCAATATGTTAATAATCAGCGCCACCAATGTAGCAGCAACTATTGAAAACCATCTGACCGTCATCCGTTCCCCCCTTAGCATCATTTAGAAAATTTTTATGCAATTTAGTGTAAAACCGTGAGGCTTGCAAGCCGAAAGAAACAGTACCGCAATACAGTGAACTGCTTTAGCTTGTGAATTTTTTTTCTTGGTTTAATATGGTTAGTATCAGTCTGGCTATTTCCCTAGCACACCACTTGCAGACAGAACAGGTACAACCGCTATAAATTGATGGGCAGGTCAAGGTGACAGTCATGGAAGATCAGAAAGAATTGCTGAACAGGATACTAAAGCTCAGTCTGGAAATATCGCAGATAAAGGATATTGACCTGCTTCTGGAAAAGATTCTTGGCGAAGCCAGGTCTTTCACCAACTGTGATGCCGGCTCGATCTATGTCAAGGATGGCGACAGCCTGCGTTTCAGCTACGCACAGAACGACACCCTGCAGAAGCAGCTCCCTCCGGGCAGAAAACTACCCTATACAACATTCAGCATGCCAATAGACAATCATTCCATCGCCGGCTACGTTGCTGTAAACAGTAAAATGCTCAATATTCCGGATGTCTATGAACTTGACGCGGCCTTCCCGTTTTCATTTAACAGGTCATATGATCAACAGACCGGTTACAGGACGCGATCCATGCTGACCATACCTCTGATCAATCCACGTGGAGACATGATCGGAGTGCTGCAGTTGATCAATGCCAAGAATGTTACAGGGAATGTCATACCCTTTGCAAATGATCACGAAGATATCATCATCTACTTCGCCAACAATGCGGCCAATGCGGTAGAGCGAGCCAAGATGACCCGCGAGATCATCCTGCGCATGAACAAGATGGCTGAACTGCGTGACCCCAAAGAAACGGGACCACACGTAAACCGGGTCGCATCCTATTCGGTTGCGTTGTATGAAGCTTGGGCAGTAAAGAATGGCATCCCGCAGGCGGAAATTGACCTCAACCGTGATAAGCTGCGCATGTCGGCCATGCTGCATGATGTGGGCAAGGTTGCCATTTCAGACATGATCCTCAAAAAACCGGGACGTTTTACCCCGGAAGAATTCCAGGTAATGAAACTGCATACCCTCTTCGGCGCCAATCTGTTCCCGGATATCTACTCGGATTTCGATGAGTCCTCCAGGATTGTGGCGCTAAACCACCATGAAAGATGGGACGGTAAAGGTTACCCGGGCTTTATCGACCCGCAAACGCAAAAAGCGCTGCCTGGCTACGAAGATCAGAACGGAAACCCTCGTGGAAAGAAAGAGGAAGAAATCCCCTTTTTCGGCAGGATTGTCGCCTTGGCGGATGTTTATGATGCACTATCATCCAGCCGCTGCTACAAACAGGCTTGGACAGAAGATGATGTCATCAATGAAATCAGCAATGAATCCGGAAAGCAGTTTGACCCGGAACTGGTGGAGGTTTTCATGGACTGCATCGACACCTTCCGCCAGATAGAAAAGCAATATCCGGATCACGAATAAAACCGTGGCTGGGGACCCGTAAAAACCGAAAGCCTTTATCAATCCCCAGCCCCCAGTTACAAAGTCCTATCTGCCGCCTCGGCAAATTTCCTTAGTTTTTCCATCATGATCTCGAATTTTTTAGGTTTGAGAGACTGGGCGCCGTCACTGGAGGCATGTTCCGGGTCAGGATGCACCTCCACGATCAGTCCATCCGCGCCTGCCGCTACAGCGGCATAGCACATGGGGGCCACATAGTGGTGGTTGCCGGTGCCGTGTGAAGGATCAATCACCACCGGCAAGTGCGTCTTTTCATGCAATACCGGTATGGCAGAGAGGTCCAGGGTATTGCGGGTGGCGGTTTCAAAGGTGCGGATACCACGTTCACAAAGAATCACGGATTGGTTACCCTCGCTCATGATATACTCTGCGCTCATCAAAAATTCCTGTATAGTCATGGACATACCGCGCTTGAGCAATACCGGCCTGCGGAGCTGGCCGACCTTTTTCAGCAAGGCGAAATTTTGGGCGTTGCGGGCGCCGATCTGCAGCACATCGGAATACTCGGCCACCAGATCGGCTGTCTCCGGGTTGATAACTTCGGTGACAAAAGGCAGGCCGGTCAAATCACGCGCCTTTGCCAGCAGTTTCAACCCTTCCTCTTCCAGGCCCTGGAAAGAGTAAGGTGAGGTTCTGGGCTTGAATGCACCGCCGCGTAGCATGTGCGCTCCGGCTCTTTTAACAGCCTCAGCAGATTCAATAATCTGCTCTTCATTTTCTACAGAACATGGGCCAGCCATGACAATCACCTGTTCGCCGCCGATCACCACATTCTCACTTATGCGAATCTGGCTGCGTTCCTTCTTGACTTCTTTGGAGGCCAATTTGTAAGGCTGCAGAATGGGCACAACATTTTCCACTCCATGCATCGACTCCAGCGTCTGCAGCACTGCCTTGCCACGCTCGTCACCGACAGCACCGATAACATCCCGGGTAGTACCGCGAATAATATGCGGCTTGTAGCCCAGTTCCTTGATACGCCTGATTACCTCGTCCTTGTCTTTTTTTGCTGCACCTGCTTTCATTACTATAATCACGTCTGTTCTCCTTTCGCACAAAACAAAAGGCCGGAAGATGCTCCCGGCCTTTGTAGCTGCGCAATTTCGGCGCAATAAAAAAAGCCGGGGAGACCTTCGTCTGCCCCGGCTTTGTGGTGTAATGTTATTAGCTTGCTGAACCTACACCTCTACCCGGGCAGACGGCCTAAAATAAAAGCCGAACCAAAAGTAAAAGGAGTAAGTTGCATAGTAGCTAAAAGTTTTCATGTAGGTAACTAAATCACATTCAAAATTGAAAAGTCAAGTCAAATTTCAGAACACAGCCAGCTCATCCGCAACCTTTACCAGATTGGGCAGGTCCGGTTTGGTCAAGATATGCTGCGCCCCCAAACCAATCCACTTGCGCTTGTTATCTTCCGATGCCAGTGACGAGAATATTACAATCGGAAGTTCCTTGAGGGCATCAGTTTTTCTTACCTGTGATGTCAAATGCAGTCCATCCATCTGCGGCATTTCAACGTCAGTGATCAGCAGACTTACCAAGCTGCGAATATCAACCCCTTCAGCAGCACTCTGTTTGACTTTAGCCTGAATCATCTCCCAGGCAATCGCGCCGTTTTCAGCCTCTTCCACCTTATAGCCGGCACCACGCAGGCTGGAGCACATCGTTGCCCTGATAAAAGACGAATCGTCAGCGACCAGGACTGTCTTCTCAGAACGATTCGCTTCACTGGCCCGTTCAGCCAGTTCAGCATCGTCAAGTGGTTTAAGGGCGCTTTCCGAACAGAGTTCGCCAACAATCTTTTCAAAATCCAGCACCAGGATAATGCGGTCATCCATCTTGACCAGGCCAGTAACCTGGTCAGCATGAACAGAGCGTGAGGGCGGCTCAACATTCTTCCAAGAAATCCGGTAAATGCGTGAAACAGAGTGCACCAGCACTCCGACCATTAAGTTATTGAACTCAAGCACAATCACGCGATCGGCTACAAGATCACCAGTATCCTTCCCAAGCACCTTGGCCAGATTAATGATCGTGATAACCTTTTCGCGCAGCCGAATCATCCCTTCAACACCCGGCTTGGCATTAACCACCTTGGACATCTGCGGCAAGCGGATAATCTCACGCACCTTGGCAACGTTCACGCCATAATAACAGGGAATTACGTTGCCATGCCAGTCAACCTCATCGATCCTGAATTCAACTATTTCAAGCTCATTGGTGTCACTTTCCAGAAGTATCTTCTGCTGCTGTTGAACTGGTGGATGTTCCATTCGATCCCCCCTAGAATTTTCTGCGTTAATAATACCACAATATTTATTGCTGTGAAGATTCTATTTACGCCTCACCGCCTGAAATCACAAGACATTTTGAATAATATCAACATTTGCATTAAAATTAATACAAGCAAAAGCCCCACTGCTTCAACACCAGGCCACGTTTTGCACAGCAATGCGACCATCCAGCCCCGTTGATGATCAGGAAAACAACTATTCAAGATCCTTTAGAGTTCCCTCAAACACAAGTGTCTCTCCAACAAAAAATCGTCCAACCCCCTGATGTTCCCAGAATGTCTCCTTTTCATTACTGTACCTGGCGCCTGAGCCGGAAACCGCAACAGGAAGCGTGATCTTGCGGCCATCGGGCAGAACCAGCGACACGCGGCCCTGCTTGTTATCAAAACAGGCCGACAGTGTCTTTCCGCCGCTCGACCTGTACACAGCAGGAATAGCATTGTTTTTACTGCTGCAGATCTCGTCCGTACCGGCAGTAACAATTACCGGCAACAAGCAACACACTGAAACCATAATTGAAGCCAAGCCTACAAAACGTTTCATATCAACTCCCGCTCTCTGCCACATCATCTGGAACAACGCTTTTAATGTATTGATTTAATCATACCAGAGCATTGATCAATCACAAGGCAGATCAAATCTGCCATCCTTGACACCCTGACAATGCCTGTGATAGCTTGCAAAATCGTAATTCTGCACCATCGGAGTCCGCATGACATTTCCACAACTGAACCAGTTTCTGGAGTTATCCCGCCAGGGCAACCTTATTCCTGTCTACCGTGAAATCATGGCCGATATGGACACACCGGTATCAGCCTTCAAAAAGCTGGATGACGGGCGTTTTTCCTTTCTGCTGGAGAGTATCGAAGGCGGCGAAAAGTGGGCTCGTTACAGTTTTCTCGGCTCCAGCCCCTCCAGCATCATCCGGTCCAGCGGCAATCAGGTCGAATTAATCGAAAACGGAAAACTCACCACCATCACAAGTGATGACCCGCTGGGTTGCGTCAGGGAACTGATGAAGCGCTTCACACCTGTTGAGGTGGATGGGCTGCCCAGATTTTTCGGTGGCGCCGTCGGCTACCTGGGCTATGACATGGTGCGCCATTTCGAGCAGCTGCCTACAGACAAACCGGCTGTTATTGGCGCCTACGAATCATACCTGCTGATCACCGACACCATCGTCATCTTTGACAACGTAAGCCAGAAGATCAAGGTGGTCTGCAACGCCCATATCAACGGCGACAAGTCAGCAGAACAAGCCTATACCGAAGCGGTTGCCAACATAGAAAACATCATTGCCAGACTCAGAAAACCCCTAGCCTTTGATGGCAGCGCCCCTTCCGGCAAGCGTATCGAACTGCGCTCCAACGTGAGCCGCGAGGCATTCGAAGCCTCTGTAGAAAAGGCCAAGGAATACATCCGCGCCGGAGACATCATCCAGGTGGTGCCCTCCCAGCGATTCAGCGGCGAACTGACCGCTGACCCGCTCAACATCTACCGGGTCATGCGGACAACAAACCCTTCACCATACATGTTTTTCCTGCGACTGGATGACACCGTCGTAGTCGGAGCGTCTCCCGAGGTCATGGTCAGAAAGGAAGGCACTCGCGTAGAGCTGCGACCCATCGCCGGCACCCGACCGCGCGGCAGAGACGAGCAGGAGGACTGCAAGCTGGGCCAAGAGCTGCTGGCAGACCCCAAAGAGCGGGCCGAACATGTCATGCTGGTCGACCTGGGCAGAAACGACCTGGGTCGGGTATGCGACACCGGCAGTGTCAAAGTATCCGAACTGATGATCATCGAGCGCTACTCACATGTCATGCATATCGTATCCAACATTCAGGGAGAGCTAAAAGAAACCTGCGATGCCTTTGATCTGGTCAAAGCCACCTTCCCGGCAGGTACCCTCTCCGGTGCGCCCAAGATCAGGGCCATGCAGATCATTGACGAGCTGGAACCGGTCAGAAGAGAGCTTTATGGTGGCGCTGTCGGCTACTTCTCATTCTCCGGCAACATGGACCTGGCCATTGCCATCCGAACCTTGGTAATCAAGGACGGCATGGTGCATTTGCAGGCCGGTGCCGGCATCGTGGCCGATTCGGACCCGGCGGCTGAATGGCAGGAAACTGTCAACAAGGCCATGGCCGCACGCCGCGCCATCGAGATCGCTGAAGGAGGGCTGGACTAAACATGCTGCTAATGATCGATAACTATGACTCGTTCACCTACAACATCGTCCAGTACTTCGGACAACTGGGCGAGGAGGTGCGGGTGTACCGCAACGACCAGATCACCATCGAAGAGATCGAGGCCATGCAGCCAGAACAACTGGTCATCTCACCCGGCCCATGTTCGCCCGAGGAAGCGGGCATTTCCGTTGCCGCCATCAAACACTTTGCCAGCAAGATACCGATCCTTGGGGTCTGTCTGGGGCACCAGTCCATCGGCGCCGCCTTCGGCGGCAAGGTTATCCGCAGTGTATCCCTGATGCACGGCAAGACATCGCCCATCCATCATGACGGCCGCGAGATCTTTGCCGGCCTGCCCAATCCATTCCAGGCCACCCGTTACCATTCTTTGGTCGTGGAACGCGCTACTCTGCCGGAATGTCTCGAAGTGACCGCCTGGGTTGAAAACGGCGAAATCATGGGACTGCGTCACAAGGAGCTGCCGGTCTGGGGCATCCAGTTCCATCCCGAGTCCATCCTGACAGAAGGCGGCATGGAAATGCTGAGAAACTTTCTGACACTAAGCCGCAACAGCTAAATAACAAGGCCGCTCAACCAGAGTTGAAGCGGCCATTAAATACTGAAAACGCAAACCTGCGGCTAAACTGACTTGTAACCGTACTTTCTATTTAGTGCCAACCCCGCAATAAACACATCAGCAGACCAAATTGCTATTTTTTCACCTCAACCGTTTCGTTGATATCCAGGAACGTCAGGACAATCCTGGCAAAGGCGTCGGGCACCTCATACATCAGATGGTGGGTAGCCTTTTTGAATTGAACCAGCCATGCCCCGGGAATCGCTGCCGCGATAGTTTTAGAACTATCAGCCCCTACCGTGGAATCGGCAGTTCCGACTACCAGCATGACCTGATTGGGAATATTTGGCAGTTTATCCAGGGGTGTCTTCCAGTGGGTTGTAGCCTCCAGTTGTCTGATGACAGTCGGCGGCACATTGGCAGCCTGACCCTGCAGCGCCCTGGCAACATTGCTTCCATCGGTAGAGGTCGCATGGATAACCGCCTTGTTGAAACGCTGAGGATATTCCAGCAACAATTTTTGGGTGATCGTGCTCCCCATGGAATAACCCAGCACATTTGTCCTTTTTACTCCAAGGCTGTCCAGTAGCCCGATGACATCATCGGCAAACAATTTGTAGTTGAATGTCGTATCATTGGCCGTGGTATATCCCATCCCACGGTTATCCATGATGATCAGCTGAAATTTCTTCGAAAGCGCATCGATGATTTTGGGATGCCAGTGTTCCATGGTTCCACCCAGCCCCATGATCATGACCATCGGTTCGCCTGAGCCGATCAGCTTGTAGCCGATATCGATTCCATTGGCGTGGACCTGGTAGATGGCATTTCCCTGTTTATCCCGGCCGATCTGCTTGCCTGCCGGCATAATGTTCTGGGCCATGGCGCCGGACACGTAAATAGCCAGCACCACAAGCATTGTAAAAAACAGGCTGAAGTTCTTTTTCATAATCTGTCACGCCTCCCCAATATTGAACTACCTACATACAACCTGGTTATTTCATTTACCATTCCAAAACGAAATCACATTCCTGCGGACATAAACAGTTTCTTTAGTTTCCGCTGCATTTCAGGGGTCAACAGCTTGAGCAGTTCAGCATTGTAGGAACCGGTCGGCATCGGTTTGATGCTTGGATCCTTATTGGGGTTAACATTATAGATATCGTTATTGATGATCTGCTGCGCGGCAACAGCGTAGGAGCGTGACTTAGCCGCCGGGGTGCCCTCTTTGACAGCCGGGTCAACGTTGGTCGTAACGATTGAAACCGTATTATCGCTATTCAGGTATATCTGGAACGTGCGGAACTGCTGGGGAAAATCCCTTAGTGATGAGGTTTCCACCTGCCAGAATCCACGTTCGGGCGCATTGACCGGATCTGCCGATACAAAGGCCTTGACCGTATTCATATGACGATGCCCGGAAATCCAGAGCATGAAATTGGGGTGTTTCTGAAGTTCGTTAATCAGTTCATCCTCTGTGACAGCATTCTGGGGATCCTGCCACCAAGCCATCTCTGAGGTCGGTTTTTCCACTTTTAACGGTATATGGGCGGCAATAACCATCAGCTGTCCTTTAGCCTGACCATCGCTTAACTCCTTTTTGAGCCACGCCCAGCGCGCCTTGTCCAGATAGCCATGCCCGTGGATTCTTTTGGAACCATCGTCTTCCCTTTGAGTGTCATCCAGCACGATGACCTTGAGCGGCACATTTGCTTTGGGTACGAAGCTGTAGCAGCTGAATCCGTTTTTGGCGTCAATCAGGTTGAATCCGTGGCCAATCGGCTTGGATGTGGTTTTGAAAAACTCCTGCATCCACTCAGTTTTTGAAAGCGATCTGCGGTCCGGATCAGCAACAACCTTGGGAGCACTGATAAATTTGCCCACAGGACCAGCCCCTTTAATATCGCCATAGGGTGTCGAGCCATCCAGCACGCCCATATAGTAGTCAGGCTTGTGTATGTTGGCTGGGTTAGCCAGTACATCAGAACTGGCAAAAATCGTGTCGCTGATATATGACTTTCGCAGGGCTTCGTCCATAGGGATTGAGCCGAGCCAGAAATGATCGTGGTTGCCCATGGTCTGATACCAGGGGATGGTCTTGTCAAGCCCTGCGGCCTTGAAAGGTTTCTGGTAGTCAATGGTAGTTGCGCCCGCATGGGCACCGGAACTGGGTTTGATCACCTTGCCGTCAAGCACATCGATATACCACCTGAGTTCATTGTACTGAGTGCTGTTGCAGGTATCGCCCAGGGAAATACCGAAATCGATCGGTTCCTTCTTGTGCAGGGCGTTGACAGTCTGGACAGCAGCATCAAGAACATGTGGTGTGTAAAGCATTATCGGCGAATATATGGAGGTCATAAACGCATACGGAGCTTTGTTCATGCCGGGGTACATCAGTTGTTGAAGATAAATCAGTTGGGAGGGAGATTCTTTGTCGGTGGTATGGATGTCAGTGAAGGCAAAGAAGTTCAGCAGTTTTGCCTTTTTTACTGCTGCTGAGCCTGTATAGCCGACCGGCATGATATCGGTCCTTTTGCCGTCATCAATACCTTTGCCATATGTCCAGGCGCCGTATCCATATTGCTTGTATTTCGCCACCTCATGCAGCAGAATTTCCTGAGACGGTTTCGGGGCCGGCTGAATGGTTTGCTGGCGCGTAGTGAAAACCTCAGAGCTGATCGGGTATGTTTCCGGCTGGCTGAACTGAGCGGCGCAGCTTTCCGAATAACCGCCTGCAGAAAACAACAGTGTGCCCAGCACAATGACTGAACATGACTTACGGTACAGATGAGATGGCATCATATGGCTCCTCGTTATGCTCTGTATTAACGACTGGCAGTCGTGAAATAATCAACTATGCAAATGCAATGTGCGTAGCCCCCAATCAAATACTTTTGTACTTTCCAGCAAACATTAAAATACTTAACACTCATTTGTATTGATGTAAAGCATCGCACCTCTTTTATCTTCAGTTAAGCACTTCCATGCGTTTGAGATGACACTGAGTTTTTTAAAGCACTTTTTCAAGGCACTGTTGCATATTGGCGATGTTTTTCATATATTGTTCTATCAAATCAAAATCAGGAAACGGTAATCAGACATCATGAGCAAAGAACTCGCCAAAGGGTACGAACCCCACGACGTTGAAAAGAAATGGTACCAAGAATGGCAGGAAAAGGGCTACTTCCATGCAGCCGCCACTTCCGACAAGAAACCTTACTCCATAGTCATTCCACCGCCTAACGTAACCGGCGCCCTGCACATGGGACACGCCCTCAACAACACCCTGCAGGACATCCTATGCCGCTGGAAGCGCATGCAGGGTCACAATGTACTCTGGATGCCCGGCACCGACCATGCCGGCATCGCCACCCAGAACGTGGTGGAACGCCAGCTGGCTGCCGAAAAGAAGGACCGCCATGACTTGGGGCGTGAGGCCTTCATTGAACGCGTCTGGAAATGGAAAGCTGAATCCGGCGGACAGATTATCGGCCAGCTTAAGCGCCTGGGCGCATCCTGCGACTGGGAGCGTGAGCGTTTCACCATGGACGAGGGGCTTTCCAAGGCGGTGCGCACCGTATTCGTTAAACTTTACAATGACGGCCTAATCTATCGTGATAACCGCCTGATCAACTGGTGCCCGCGCTGCCACACCGCCCTTTCCGACATCGAGGTGGAACACGAGGACAAAAAGGGGCATCTGTGGCACATCCGCTATCCTGTCGCCGGTGAACCGGGCAGATTCATGGTCGTGGCCACCACCCGCCCTGAGACCATGCTGGGCGATGCCGCCGTGGCGGTACACCCGGAGGATGAGCGCTACCAATCACTGGTAGGCAAAAAGGTCATCCTGCCGCTGGTCAACCGTGAAATCCCCATCATCGCCGATGAGTATGTGGACCGCGAGTTTGGCACCGGCGTGGTCAAGATCACCCCCGCCCATGACTTCAACGACTTCGAGGTCGGTCTGCGCCACGGGCTGGACAAGATCAACGTGCTGGACGAATCCGGCATCATCAACTCTGCCGGCCACCAGTACGAGGGCATGGACCGTTTCAGCGCCCGCACCCGCATCGTGGCAGAGCTGGAAGAAGCCGGCCTGCTGGAAAAGATTGATGATCACCCCATGTCTGTCGGCGGCTGTTACCGCTGCAAGACTGTTGTCGAGCCGTACCTTTCACTGCAGTGGTACGTCAAGGTCGGCCCGCTGGCCGAACGCGCCCTGGCTGCCGTCAAGGACGGCAGGACACGTATACTGCCTAAACAGTGGGAAAACACCTATTACGACTGGATGGAAAACATCCGCGATTGGTGCATCTCCCGGCAGATCTGGTGGGGTCACCGCATCCCGGCCTGGTTCTGCGACCATTGCGGCGAAATCACCGTATCCATGGAAGACCCCACAAAGTGCGCCAAGTGCGGTAGCGACGAACTGCGCCAGGAAACCGATGTGCTGGACACCTGGTTCTCCTCGGCCCTGTGGCCCTTCTCTACCATGGGCTGGCCTGACCAAACCGCAGAGCTGAAAACCTTCTACCCCACCTCCTGCCTGGTGACCGGTTTCGACATCCTCTTCTTCTGGGTGGCCCGCATGATGATGATGGGTCTGCACTTCATGGATGAGGTGCCGTTCCGCGACGTCTATATCCATGCCCTGGTGCGCGATGCCCATGGCCAGAAGATGAGCAAGTCCAAGGGCAATGTTATCGACCCACTGACCGTCATCGACCAGTACGGCACCGACGCCTTCCGCTTTACCCTGGCCGCCTTTGCCGCCCAGGGACGCGACATCAAGCTGGCTGAAGAGCGCATCAGCGGCTACCGCAACTTCTGCAACAAGGTCTGGAACGCCGCACGCTTCACGCTGATGAACCTGGAAGGGTTCCAGCCTTCCGGCGCCAGCATCGAAGAACTGCCGCTTTCTGAAGGCGACAAGTGGATCCTGCACCGCCTGAACGAAGCAGCGCGCGAAACCAACGCCGCCTTGGAAAGCTACCGTTTCAACGACGCCGCCATGACGCTCTACCAGTTCACCTGGAGCGAGTTCTGTGACTGGTACCTGGAACTGTCCAAGAAAGACCTGTACGGTGACGACCCGCAACGTAAGGCCACAGTCCAGCAGGTGCTCTGCTACACCCTGGAACAGCTGCTGAGGCTGCTGCACCCTTTCATGCCGTTCATCACCGAGGAGATCTGGCAGGCGCTTCCTACAGCACAGGGAACCAGGACCATCATGCTGGCCGAATACCCGGCGCCATTGCCAGAGCGCAGCTTCCCTGAAGCCGCTGCCAACATGGAGCGCGTGATGGCGGTTATCAGCGGCATCCGCAACATCCGCGGCGAAATGGAAGTACCACCTTCAAGAGAAATTGCTGTGATCCTCTCCTGCGCCAGCGTTGACAGCCTTAAGCTGATGAAGCACAACGAGGCCGCCATTATCGGGTTGGCCCGTGTCTCGGATCTGGCTATCGGCCAGGGGATCGAAAAGCCCGAAGACGCCTCCATCCAGGTGGCCGGTGACGTGCAGATCTATGTACCGCTCAAAGGACTGGTAGATGTGGAGGCCGAAGAACAACGTCTGCTGAAGGAAATCGCCAAGATGGACAAGGAGATTGAACTGTTCTCCAAAAAACTGTCCAATCCCAGCTTTGTGGACCGCGCACCGGCAGATGTCGTTGCCAAGGAACGTGAAAAGCTGACCGATGTGACCAGCAAGAAGCAGGTGCTGGAAGAAAGTCTGCAAAAAATCAGGAGCCTGCGTTAACATTAAATATTTCAGCCAATTAGCGGAATAAAAGTGGACGCCACATGCCGATTAAAAACATCGCCATATTCGCCAAGGTGCACGACCCCCGGTGCCAGCAGATTGCCCGCGATCTGATCAACTGGCTTGACAGCCGCGGCCTGCAGCCGCTGGCGGAAGAGCATCTGACCCGCCACCTCGGCCTGCCGCAACCCACGGCAGACGATGAAATCCGTGACAAGGCTGATCTGGTGGTGGTACTGGGCGGTGACGGCACACTGCTCTCAGTGGCACGCCTGTTCAGCGGCAGGCAGATACCGATCCTCGGGGTCAACCTGGGCAGCCTGGGTTTTCTTACCGACACCACCGTTGAAGAATTGTACCCGCTGCTGGAACGCTGCCTGAATGGTGAAATATTCGTCTGCAAGCGCATGATGCTGACTGTCGGCGTGCGCCGTGACGGCAGGATCGTTCACAAGTGCGATGCCCTGAACGATGTAGTCATCAGCAAGGGGGCGCTGGCCCGCATCCTCGACCTGGAAACCACCATCAACCAGCACATGCTGACCACCTTCAAGTCCGACGGACTGATCATCAGCACCCCGACCGGTTCCACTGGCCACTCCATGTCCGCCGGAGGCCCGATAGTTCACCCCAGAATGAGTTGCATCATCATCAACCCCATCTGCCCCCACACCCTGACCAACCGGCCGATTGTGCTATCCGATCAGTCAATCATCTGCGTCACCCTCTCTTCTTACGACAAGAAGGCTTATCTGACGGTAGACGGTCAGGTCGGCTTTGAACTGCAGGAGGGAGATGAAATCGAGGTGCAGCGTTCCCAAAACACCACCGACCTGATCATGCCCAGCAGCCGCGACTACTTCGAGGTACTGAGGACCAAGCTCAAGTGGGGGGAACGGTGACAAGCGTTGTCCGCCAACCGTCGACCGTTTACCGAAAGAAACTGATTCATTCGACAGGGATAAAATGTTAACAGATTTAACCATCAAGAACATTGCCATCATCGACTCCCTGCACCTTTCCTTCGGCCCCGGCCTGACCGTGCTGACCGGGGAAACCGGCGCCGGCAAATCCATCATCATTGATGCCGTCGGCCTGATCATGGGCGGTCGCGCCTCGGCGGAACTGATCCGTTCCGGCGAGGAAGAGGCGGTCGTCGAGGCGTTGTTCGACATTTCCGGACGTGCAGACCTGAAGAGCCTGCTGGAGGAATCCGGCATGGAGGTGGAAGATGAGCTGATCGTCAAGCGTTCCATTTCACGCTCAGGCAAAAACCGCATCTTCATCAACGGCAGCATGGCCCCGCTGGCGCTGCTGGGTGACATCGCCCGCCGCCTGATCAACATCTACGGACAGCATGAATCCCAGACCCTTTTGAAACCGGAAAACCAACTGGCGCTTTTGGACGCCTTTGCCGGCACAGTCTCCCTGCGGATCAGCTTCAGCGAACTTTACAGCCGGTTGCAGTCCATCGAAGAACGTTTGTCCCATCTGGATGACCAGGAGCGCGAGACCGCCAGGAAGCTGGATCTGCTTTCCTTCCAGTCAGAAGAGATTGCCAATGCCGATTTGAAAACCGGCGAAGAGGAAGAACTGGAAGAACACCGCCAGCTGCTGGCCAACGCTGAAAAACTGGCCACTGTCAGCGGTGAGGCCTTTGAGCAACTCTATGGCGGCGACAGCGCCATGCTGGGACAGTTACGCCGCATCTCTGCATCCATCGCTGAAATCTCACACATTGACCATTCACTTGCAGACACAGCCAATACCATTGAAAACGCCTATCTCCAACTGGAAGATGTTGCCATCACCCTGCGCGGATATGCCTCCCACATCGAGTCTGATCCCCAGGCGCTACAACATATGGAAGACCGGCTGGACCTGATTGGACGTCTGAAACGCAAATATGGCGCCAGTATCTCAGAAATCCTGACATTCAAACAGGATGTGGATCGGCAGCTGGAGCAGCTGGCCGGACAGCAGCAGGACAAGCAGGCCCTGGAGCACGAAAAACAGCAGGTCGGCAAACAGCTGGAAGCGTTCGGAGCCGAACTGGGCAAAAAAAGACGTGCCGCCGCCGCTGATATGAAAAAAGCGTTGGAAGCGGAAATCCATCAGTTGGCCATGAAAAATGCCGTCATAGACATCGAGCTGACGACACTTACGGAGCCGCGCACCAGCGGTTTCGAAAAACTGGAACTGCTCTTCTCTCCCAACCCGGGTGAGACACCGCGCCCACTGGCAAAGATAGCCTCCGGCGGAGAGCTTTCCCGCCTGATGCTGGCCTTCAAGCAAGTCCTGCCGGAAGGGGATGTGCCCACACTGGTCTTTGATGAAGTCGACACCGGTATCGGCGGCGCCACTTCCGACATCGTCGGACGCAAGCTGAAGAAGGTAGCCGCTCGGCAGCAGGTGCTCTGCATCACCCATCTGCCTCAGGTGGCCGTATTTGCCGATCATCATCTGCAAGTGGAGAAACGGGTGGAGGACGGCAGAACTGCCACGCTGGTCAGTCAGCTGGATAACACGGCCCGCATTGAGGAGATTTCACGCATGCTGGGCGGAGCCATCATCACCGACACCACCAGACAGCACGCCAAAGAGATGCTGTCAGCAGCGGGATAAAATTTGCCTTTTCAATGTGGACACAGGGTGATCCTCTAAAAAGCAGCCACCCACGAAAACACATAAAAAAAGCAACAAGATCAGACTGTTAAACCGCAGTAGGCGCTGCCGCTTTAGTGAAAAACCGGTTTTGTGTGTAATTCAAGTTTTCGTGTTTTTTAGTGTTTTTAGTGGATACAAATGCCGTTTACCGGATTGTTTGTTACAATACCTCTTGTCTTGTTACCCTGTTCAACCCCAAAATCACACCTGACGGATATCAAAACATGCTCCACGGACTGCTTCCTGACATAATCCTGCTTTTCAGCCTGGCACTGGTAACAGTCGTCATCTTCCAGCGCCTCAAATTTCCCTCCATTATAGGCTTCCTTTTCACCGGCATCATGGCCGGGCCCCACATGCTGGGGCTGATCCGCGAAACCCACCAGGTTGAGCAGTTGTCCGAGCTGGGCGTGGTGCTGCTGCTGTTCAGCATCGGCATCGAGCTATCCATGGCAGAGTTGATGCGCATCCGCAAACTGGTGATGATCGGTGGCGGCCTGCAGGTGGGTATAACCACTCTGCTTGTGGCCGCACTAACCGTCATCCTGGGTTACAGCATCAATCAGGGACTGTTTTTCGGCTTCATCGTAGCGCTTTCCAGTACGGCCATCCTGATGAAACTGCTGATGGATGCGGGACAACTTGATGCGCCTCACGGCAAGACCGCCTTCGGCGTTCTGATCTTTCAGGATCTGTGCATTGTGCCAATGATGCTGATGACGCCTCTGCTGGCCGGCCAGGCACAGAGCATAACGGACATACTGCTAATCTGTGCCAAGGCGGCAGCAGTGATACTAGGCGCATACTATGGCACACGTCTGCTGATCCCCTGGATCTTTCACCATGTTGTCGGCACACGCAGCCGCGAACTGTTCATACTGACCATCATCCTGGTTGGCTTCGGTACCGCCTGGCTGACCGCCATGGCCGGCCTCTCACTGGCACTGGGGGCGTTCATTGCCGGATTAGCCATCTCCGAATCCGATTACAGTCACCAGGCCATCAACGACTTGATTCCCTTCCGTGAAGCCTTTATGAGCCTGTTCTTCATCTCGGTCGGCATGCTGCTGAATCCGGCGGTGATCCTGCAATCACCCTTAACGGTTCTGCTGGTAATCGTAGCCATCATTATAATAAAAACCGCTGTATCAGGCGGGGCTGCCATGTTTCTGGGCATACCCTACCGCATATCACTGCTGAGCGCACTTCTGCTGACTCAGATCGGCGAGTTCTCCTTTGTGCTGGCTCACAGTGGTCTGGAATACGGGCTGATCAACCGGGAGAATTACCAGATATTCCTGGCCGCCTCCATCGCCACCATGGGACTGACACCGTTCATGCTCAAAATTGCCCCTTGGGTAGCTGAACGGACTTCCAGCTGGATGTCTGAACGTATGCTGCGGGGATTTGGCAAACTGTCGCAGACCGCCAAGAAAATGAAACTGGAAGACCATGTCATTATCGTCGGCTACGGCCTGAACGGTCGTAACCTGGCCAAGGTACTCAAACACCTCAACATCAAATATGTCGCTATCGAAACCAATCCCTTCACAGTATCCAGCGAGAAGAAACGCGGCAACAAGCTGATCTTCGGCGATGCCACCAACCAGGAGATCCTCTCCCACGCCTGCATCGAAACCGCCCGCATCATGGTGGTGGCCATCTCCGACGCAACTGCCAGCAGGCGCATTGCCGCCCAGGCTCGCTCCATGAGCAGCACTATCCGCATCCTGGTCAGGACACGCTACGTGCTGGAGATGGAACCGCTTTTCAAACTGGGGGTCAACGAGGTCATTCCTGAAGAGTTTGAGACATCGGTGGAGATCCTGTCCAGGGTACTCAAAACCTTCCTGGTTTCGCAGGATGATATTGAACAGTGCGTCAACGAGATCAGGCGGGACGGCTACGAGATGTTCCGCAGCATGAGCAGACGCCACAGCCACGCCATCGGTATCGGCAGCTACCTGTCCGGGGCGGAGATTGCCACCCTGGAAGTACGCAAGGGGGCACGGCTGGAGGGTGAAAGTCTGAGGGAGGGCACCCTGCGTAACTATTCCGGCTCCAGCATCATCGCCATCAAACGCGGCAAAGATATCACCCCCAACCCGGATCCGGTATGGCAACTGGCCGCGGGTGACGTGGTGCTGATCCTGGGCACCCCGGATCAGATCCGTGTCGCCGCACCGCTGTTTGAATCCCCGCAGTAGACCATTCTCCGCCAAACGAGGTGTTGCAGATGAGTGAATACACCATCAACATAGGTATCAGTTCATGCCTTTTGGGAGAGCCGGTACGTTATGACGGCGGGCACAAACACGACCGCTACATCACCGACATCCTGGGCAGGTACTTCCGATTTGTTCCGGTCTGCCCCGAGGTCGGCTGCGGACTGCCCATCCCCCGTGAATCCATGCGACTGGAAGGGACTCCAGACTCTCCGCGACTCGTAACCAATCGCAGCAGAACAGATTTAACCGGCCAGATGACGGCATTCTGCCGGACAAAGGTTATGGAGCTTGAAAGCGAAGATCTCTGCGGCTTCATTTTCAAGAGCAAGTCCCCCAGTTCAGGACTCTTCCGGGTGAAGGTCTATAATCAGGGGATGCCTGCCAAAATCAGCCGAGGCCTCTTTGCCGAAGCTGTCACCCGGCATTTCCCGCTATTGCCTGTAGAGGAGGAAGGCCGACTCAATGACGCCGATATCCGGGAGAACTTTCTGGAGCGGGTCTTCAGTTATCGCCGCTGGAAGGATCTGATGGCAACCACCCCCGATCTGGGTGATCTGGTGGAGTTTCACACTCGCAGCAAACTACTGATCATGTCGCACAGCGTCGAGGGGTATCGCAGGTTGGGCAAGCTGGTGGCCCATGCAAAGCAGTTGGAAAGAAATGAGCTGTTCAGGCAGTACGAAGAGTTGTTCATGTCTGCCCTGACCCTGCACGCCACAGTCAAGAAACAGACCAACGTGCTGATGCATATCATGGGCTATTTTAAAAAGCAGCTGGACAGCATGGAGAAAGCAGAACTGCTGGAGGTTATCGGCCAGTATCACAACCGGCTGGTACCGCTAATCGTTCCGCTGACCCTGCTAAAACATTACGTCAACAAATACGATCAGCCCTACCTTAAAAAACAGACCTATCTTTCACCGCACCCGGCGGAACTCATGCTACGCAACCACGTTTAAAGAGGCCGCCAAAGTCTTCCGCTGTTAACGGACGACTGAGCAGATAACCCTGCAGATACTGGCACCCCTGCTCTCTCAGAAAATCTGCCTGCTCATCACTTTCGACACCTTCAGCCACAACCTTCAGGCCAAGCCCCCTGGCAAGTTCCAGTACGGATTCCACGATGCTAACCGCATTCTGTTCCTGTGGCAGGTTACTGACAAAGGTTTTATCGATCTTCAACTCGTCCAGCGGCATACGGTTGAGATAGCTCAGTGATGAAAATCCGGTGCCGAAATCATCCAGTGACAGCTCCACTCCCATTTCAGACAATTCCCCCAGCACCCTGACGGTACTCTCAATATCCTTCATAACAACACTCTCAGTGATCTCCAGACATAGGCAGGAAGCCTCCATACCGCTGGACTCCAAGGCTGTCCTGACCGTTTCGACCAGATTGCCGGCATGAAACTGACAGGCCGATATGTTCACTGAAAGCCGTAGCGCCGCCATCCCTTCTTCACGCCAGTGTAAGTACTGACGGCAGGCGCTGTTCAACACCCATTCCCCCACAGCAACAATCAGCGAAGTCTCTTCTAGCACCGGTATGAAGACCGCTGGAGACACGAGCCGCTCCTCGTCTGCAGGCTTCCAGCGCAACAGCGTCTCAAGCCCGATCATCTGGCGGTCGATCGAGTCGTATTGCGGCTGATAGTGCAGAACAAACTCGTTTCTATCCAGGGCATGATGCAGGTGAGACTCCATCATCAGTCGTTCCTGGGCCTTGGCGCTCAGCTCGCGGGTGTAATAAAGGAAGCGGTTCTTGCCACGTTTTTTGGCCTTTGCCATAGCCACATCAGCATTTTGAATCAGTCTTTCTACAGACTCACCATCCTGAGGAAAAAGAGCTATACCGGTACTGGCGGTCAGGAATAGTTCATGCCCGCTGATCTCGAAAGGCGCATTGAACGATTCAGTAATGGTATGAATATAATTTGAAATCATGGTTGTATCGGTGTTCATGATTACAAACTGGTCACCGCCCAATCTTACCAGGGTATCGTCACTGTTGACAACGGAACGCAGGCGGTCTGTCACCATCTTCAGCAGCCGGTCTCCGCTGTCGTGACCGATGGCCTCATTTACCAAGCGAAAATTGTCCAAGCCCAGCAGAAACACCGCAATATCAGCCTGCGCTTCTTCCGATGAGACCGCCTCAAAAAAGATCTGACGCAGTCTTTGTCTGTTTGGCAGACCGGTCAGCTGATCATATTCACCTACCGCCTGCAACATTGTGTGCTGCTCTGCAATGGTTTTAACCAGCACATCATGCTGCTGACGGAGTGAGCGATTCAGCTCAACCCTTTCAAATGCCCTTCTTATAGCCAGTTCCAACTCACCGAAATCTACCACCGGCTTGGCAATATAGTCCCAGGCGCCTCTGCGCAAGGCTTCAACGGAATCACGCACTTGGCCTGTGCCGGATATAACAATTACAGGGGTGTCTGGACTAGCCTGACAAATCTCACTGACCACCTCCATACCATCCAGTTCAGGCATGCGCAGATCCGTAAACACCAGATCGGGCTTCAGTTCATGAAACATCGTCACACCCTGGCGGCCGTCTTCCGCTTCATGCACTGTATATCCGTAATCAGAATAAAAAGCGACGATGCTCTGCCTTACGTCCGGATCATCCTCTATTGCCAGAATTGAAACCTGATTATCCAACATCATCCCTTAACCCTCTCCGACACTAAAAAGCAGTATAGCTGCCTACATCCTTGCCTTCATCACTGTCCTCATTTACAACAACGGTAGTGAAACATTGAAACAGGCCCCTTCGCCAGGAGCGGAATTGACTGACATCTCACCTTTGGCATGTCTTGTAACCAGCATATAACTGACATAAAGTCCCAGCCCGGTACCGCTGCCGACCCCCTTGGTAGTAAAAAACGGTTCAAACATACGTCTGCGTACTTCTTCCGGGATACCCGGACCGTTGTCAGCCACACATATAACAGCTCGATCATCTTTACAATGCAGAGAAAGCCTGATCTCCGGACTCCTAGTCTCCGGAATGAAAGCCAATGCCTGAGCAGCGTTTTTGAGCAGATTGATCATTACCTGTTCAAGCTCAACAACATTTATCGGTACCAGCGGCATATCCTGTTCAAAGACCCTGACAATGCGGATCTTGTTGAACTCATATTCCTTACGCAGATCAAAGTCCCTTGAGACCATTTCTATTGACTGTTCCAGCAAATTTGCCAGATCAGTCGGCTGACGTCCGGGATTTGTCCTGCGGCTAAACTGCAACATGTTTGAGATTATTCTTGATGTGCGGATACCGGCCTTGCCGATCTTGTAGAGAAAATCCAGTATCTCGCGCCGGGCAAGATATTCGCTAACCTGCTCCAGCTTAACTCCGATCTCCCCGGCCACCTTGTGATTGGCGGCCAGATCAATTGACAGGCGACGCTCAATATTCTGCACATTCTGGACGATGATGCCCATGGGATTATTGATCTCATGGGCCATACCTGCGGCAAGACCGCCAATCATCATCATTTTCTCTGTCTGTATCAGCAACTCATCAGCCTTGCGGCGCTCTGTAACATCCTGCGCTATGGCAATGATCCCTTGCAATTCACCTTCATTGTTAAAAAAGCGCGTATTTGTCCATTCGCAGATAATCGTACGGCCATCCTTGGTTACATTTTCATTAACAGGCAACGTGTCTATTTCTCCAGCAAGTATGTTGCTCCAACGGGAATTATCAAAACTCTGTTGCGACCCGCTGATCAAGTGATACACCAGGCAACCTGTTGCCTCTTCGGATGTGTATCCGAACATACGTTCTGCCGCTGCATTCCACTTCCTTACCACACAATCCGTATCCAGCAGGATCGATGCCAATGGCAGACTCTGCACATAAAGACGCAGTGTCTGTTCACTGTGTTTCAACGCATCCTCAGCCAGCTTGCGTTTAGTCACCTCCATGAGGAACCCTTCCAGATAGTTCACTTCACCGCTTGCAGAACGAACCGCTCGCATGTTGCCGCTGATATAGAACAGACTGCCGTCACGCCGCCGGCAGGGCACATCCTCCCAAGGTACATATCCGTCTGTATTCAACACATGCCGGACAAGCTCTTCACGCTGACTTTGGTCGTGATAGTAAGGTGTTATATTGCTAATCTCAGCCATCATCAGATGCTGATTGGCATAACCAAACATCCTGGACAGTTCCGGATTGAACAGTAGCAGCTCACCATTGACTCTGGTCTGGATAATACCAACAGGTGCATCGTTGAACAGGTTTCTGTAACTTTCCTCGGAGATACGCAAGGCCGAACATACTCGATCATTTGTATCAAGCTGCATACGCAACTGCTTTTCCAACTCAGCCAGTTCATGGTTTCGTTGTCTTAATGTCTCTGTCCTTTTTTCAACACTCCTCCTTAGCAAAAATACATTCAGCAATACAATGGGGAATGCAATGCCTGCCGCAAACAGAGTAAATTTCATCCACCGGGGAACAACACTTTTTTTGGCCTTTGCCGTCAGACGGCGCAAAGAATTGTGGTAGGCTGAAGACTTATCCTGCATCAGTTGCCTCAGGTCATTGTCAATCGCCTCCAGCACATCTGTGTTACGGCCTTTTGCCGCCATAAACCTCAGCTCTGATGGGGCGAACACAATCTGGGTAACCCTGACATCACGCCCTTCTGTACCGGCCTCCGCCACAGAATTATTGACAACACCGGCATCGGCCTCTCCGTTTTCCAGTGCGCTTAAAACAGCCTCATATGATGGCAGTAGCAGGTATGTCGCACTGATACTGTAAGAAGCAAGCATTTCCCGCAGCTTTTCGGAATATATGTTATTCTTGACCAGTGCAACGCGCGTGCCGCCAAGCTCTACCAGAGAATCAATATCTTGTCCGTAACCTTGCCTGGAAGTAAGCAGCTGTCCCCAATTATTGATTACGTCAAGCTGGTTATAGTCGAAGCGCTTTTTCCTTTCCTCCGTCACAGCAACGCCCATTAGCAGATCAATCTCACCGTGTTCAAGCTTTTCAAAACAGCTGTCCAACTGACAGTGCGTATATTTTATGCGCCATTGTTCTTTTTTAGCGATTTCTTCCAAAATTTCCGGGAACAGTCCATGCAATGTGCCATCGACCGAAACATCACTAAGCAGGGAGGTATTCGCCCCGCCAACATTAAGCACCCGTTCTTCAGCATAAACATTTGCCCGGAATACCAGAAATGGCAGCATAATAAGGAACAACATGTAAAGACGTCTGTTAAACAACAAATCAAGATCCCTTCTACCAGACAGATTTAACGGTCATTATAGCGGTCAGACACTGTCCCACATTGTGTATGATGCGGATAGCGGATTTCACCAGGCATTCGCAGCGATATGCCCTTTGCAGTAACTTGACAAAGCAGGAACAGCTTGCCTTCAGACGCTGTCATTTTTTTCAAATTTTTTGCAATTCTGCCGCTCGGCAAGCACATGTACCCCTTGCATTGCAACAACAATAATCCCCAGAGTCATCATCGCAGTCATAATCCATCTCCTCTCAGTCAACTTATTTGTCTGATCAATCGTTTCAGGGAAATACAACCTTTCAGCTCAGCTTGAACCGCCTGATAAGCTCCTGCAGTTCCTTGGCCTGCCTGGCCAGTTGCGCTGCGGCGTCAGCTGTTTCTTCGGCGCCCCTGGCGGTGTGCATAACAACCTCGTTGATCTGCTGCACGTTCATAGTGACCTCATTGGTGGTCGCGGTCTGTTCCTCTGCCGCTGTGGCGATCTGGCTGATTTCCATGGAAACCTCATCGATGCTGTTCAGAATCTCCTGCAAGGCCTCTCCTGATTTTCGTGATGATACAGCACCCTTCTCAACATCGGCCACCCCTTCTTCCATGGATTTGACCGCCTCTCTGGTTTCCCCCTGAATGGCCTTGATCATCTCGCCAATTTCCTTGGTAGCTTTTGTGGTGCGTTCAGCCAAGGCTCTAACTTCATCGGCCACTACGGCGAAACCTCGTCCCTGCTCTCCTGCCCTAGCTGCCTCAATGGCCGCGTTCAGAGCCAGCAGATTGGTCTGATCAGCGATATCTTCAATAGTTTCAACAATGTCACCGATCTGCTCTGATCTCGCCCCCAGTGCCTCCACTGTCCTGGCGGTATCCCTGACCCTGTCGGCAATCACATTCATGCCGGTTATGGTTTCCTGAACCACTGCCGCACCAGAATTGGCGGCCAATGTGGAATGACGCGATGATTCTGCAGCCAAGGAGCAGTTTCTGGAGATATCGTTGCTGGTGTGCGACATCTCTTCGCTGGCAGTGGCAACCGTGCCTGCCTGGGCCGCAACTTCCTCAGCGCCGGTCGCAATCTGGGCCGAGGCCTCATGCAGTTGGCTGGATGCTGCCGCTATCACAGCAGAGATATCAACCGTATGGGAAACCATATCCCTCAGGCTTGAGACCATATGCTGCATAGCCACCATCAAGCTGTCTTCACGCTTGCCTTCAACAACTATATTTACTGACAAGTCTCCTTCAGCCACCTTGCGTGTAATGTCCACCACTTCAGCAGGGTCACCCCCCAAACGTCCAACAACAGAGCGGCTGATAACCACTCCCAACCCGACAGCAGCCAATCCGGCAAAAAACACCAACGCAACGGTCAGGTAAATGGCCTGTTTTGCCAGAACAAGATTATCCAGAGCCACCTGCTTGCCG
>Ga0302250_1000587_pt1 | contig 33680 bp, 30 predicted proteins | sample AAG_RA_Asp_MG_FD_193536 | JGI IMG/M metagenome (GOLD analysis project Ga0302250, IMG submission 193536) | Enriched activated sludge microbial communities from anaerobic digester in WTTP, New Holstein, Wisconsin, United States - AAG_RA_Asp | ecosystem: Engineered > Bioreactor > Anaerobic >...
ACACGGGCTCATTGTCCGGGGTATGGGCGGCGGGGGGCTCCTGCTCCCGCAGGTGGCTGCCGAGTGGGGCTGGGACAGCACGGAGTTCCTTGACCATACCTGCCTGAAAGCAGGTCTCCCTTCCGGATGCTGGAAGAAGAGTGCCGTTGAAGTCATGACGTTTGAAGGGCAGATCTTTCATCTCGATCGGTTGTAGGGGATCCGGGTAGTTCCGGAGGGATAACCGTTTAACCCTCAGGGAGCGGATATATCAGGTCAACAGGAAGGGAACAAAGAGGTGTATCTGTCTGGCAATCCGGTTTGAAAGTCTTGAGAGCGATATCATGGGCCGTCTCGGAAAGCTCAGCGTCGGCGGCCGGACCGCCAGGACACCTGCCCTTCTCCCGGTCATCAACCCCCACCTCCAGATCATCACCCCCGCCGAGATGAAATCGATGGGCGTCGAGGCGCTCATTACCAACGCGTACATCTTTCACCAGAGTGAACAGTTCCGATCCGAAGTCCGGGAGCGGGGTCTCCACGATCTTCTCGGCTTCGATGGCGTGATCATGACGGATTCCGGGTCGTTCCAGCTCTCGGTATACGGCGATATCAGTATCACGAATACCGAGACGCTCGCATACCAGAGAGCGATCGGGAGCGACATCTGGGTCCCGCTTGATATCCCCACCTCCCCTTCTGCAGACCGGGAAACAGCGGGGCGCGAACTTGCAATTACGATGGAACGGTTGCGCGAGGCGCGTTCTGTCTTTGGCCCCGATGCTCCTGTCGCAGCCCCTGTGCAGGGCGGAATATATACCGATCTCCGCAAACAGGCAGCAGAGGAGATTGCCGGCATGGGTTTTTCCTTCTGCCCGATCGGGGCGGTCGTACCCCTGATGGAATCGTACCGGTACCGGGATCTCCTGTCCGTGGTCATGGCCGCAAAAACCGCGATCCCGTCGTCATCCTGCGTCCATCTCTTCGGAGCCGGCCACCCCGCCATGTTTGCACTTGCCGTGGCGCTCGGGTGTGATATCTTCGATTCCGCCGCATATGCGCTGTATGCAAAGGAAGGGCGCTACCTGACGCCGCACGGGAGCTACCGACTCTCGGAACTCTCCGATCTCCCGTGTTCCTGCAGCGTCTGCAGGAGCCACACGGCGGACGAGATCCGGTCATCCGGTGAGAAAGAGCGGCTGCTCGCACGCCACAACCTCTCGGTAACGCTTGCCGAGATCTCCCGGATCCGGCAGGCGATCACGGACGGGACACTCTGGGAGCTCGTCGATGAACGGTGCCGCGGTCATCCCCAGCTCCTTGCAGCGTACCGGGATATGCTCCTGCACACCATGGACATGGAGCCGCACGACCGGTGCTCGAAACGACGGTTCTTTTACCGTGGTGATGAAAGCTGCCAGCGCACCGAGGTGATCCGGTACCACGGACAGGTCTCCCGCTTCCGTTGCGGGAAGAATGTCGCTGTCGCAATCGGTTGCAGGATTGAGGAGGGCTTCGATTCAATCCTCTCGTTCAAACCCCCCTTCGGCCCGTACCCGCCGGAGCTCTGCGAGACCTTCCCGATCGGGCAGAACGAGATCCCGCCATGGGACGAAACGATGATGCGGCAGGGCTGCGCCGGGATCCGCACCCTTGCCGAAAAACACCCGGAGAGTAGGATTGTTGTCCGGTGCAGGGCTCTGTGGTATCCGTTTGTCCGGGCCGAACTCCCTGATCTCGAGGTCGTACCTGATGAAACCTGATATCCGCAGGCGGGATGGTCTGGCGAGGGGCGGCATGATCACGGCTGGCACGGAACGTGTCCCGTTTCCTGCCGCGTTCGATACCGGCCCATTGTTCCCGGCGCTGATGAACCAGCGGGGAACAAACGTCCCGCTTGGTGCGGATCCGGAGTTTGCACGGACCTGCATCGTTCAGCCGGAAGGAGATGGAGAACCGGTCGTTATCCATCCGGCGGTTCCCGATATCACGCATTCCGGCGACTGCGTGGTTGTCGCGAACTGGCATACGGTCATGGACAATCCCCGCCAGTATGTCGACTATCTCGTGAACCTGAAAGAAAAAACCGTCCCGGATACCCTCTGGTACGCACCCGCCGCAGCCCTCCCGTCGAACGTTCATATCCTCTGCTACTCGGGGTTTGATCTTTTCGATTACCGGGCGGCAGACCTCAGGACCGCGCAACAGAAGTTCTGCATGCCGGAAGGAGAATTTCCGGCATCCGCCATGGAGGAGATGAAGTGCGGGTGCGAAGGGTGCAGGGCCGGGGATCTCCGGATGCACAACCGGCTTGCCCTGGACCGCGAACTTGCCGTATGCCGTCTCTTTATCAGCCAGGGGCAACTCCGCGAACTGGTCGAATCGCGGTGCAGGCTCCAGGCGCCGAATGTCGCGATCCTGCGCCGTCTCGATACCCGGTATTCTTTCGTTGAACGGTCTGCCCCGGTTGTGCGCGGGGGAATCCTGAAGGCAAACTCCGGGGAGTCCATGAACCGGCCGGAAGTCCGCCGGTTCATGGAGCGGGTGCTTTCCCGCTATATTCCCCCGAAAACAGATGTTGCCGTCCTCCTCCCCTGCTCTGCAAGAAAACCGTACTCGCTGTCGCAGACTCACCGGCGGTTCTGCATGGCCATTGGCGGGAGGGCCCATGAACTGATCGTGACCTCCCCGCTCGGGCTCGTCCCCCGCGAGCTGGAGACCGTCTACCCGGCCATGCACTATGACGTCCCCGTCACCGGCTTCTGGGATGCCGAAGAGCGCGCCGTGATCTCGGGAGTTATTGCACAGTACTTTAAGAAACATCATTACCGGAGGGTAATTGCCCACCTCGAAGGTGGTGCACGCGCCGTTGTGGAGATGGCAGCAGAATCAGCGGGTATCACTCCTGAATACTCCTGCCGGGAAGATCCTGCGTCAGGTGCCGCGCTCAACAACCTGGACAATGCTCTTGCGGGGGAGCGGCGTGTCCGGGACGACCGCCTGCACGGGATCTGCTCCTACCAGTTTAACGTGGACCTCGATCCCCGTCCGTTCTCCGTCCGCGGGACGTTTCCGGAACTCTTTTACAGCCGGAACCGGGTGCCCTGTTTCTCCCTCGACACTGCGGGAGGGATGCTCCGGCCGACGTTCGACGGATGGTCCCTGATCCCCGAAGGGTACCGGATCACCATTGACGACTTTATCCCGGAAGGGGATATCCTGGCGCCTGGTGTGACCGGGGCTGACACATCCATCCGGGACGGGGACGAGGTCCTCGTCACCGGTCCCCGCGCAATCGCGACAGGCCGGGCGGCGATGTCCGGCGACGAGATGGTCAGGTCAGGTCACGGGGTTGCCGTCCGCGTGCGTAAGGTAAAGAGGATCTAGGTTCAACCAGTACGCTACATCGCTGATGCATACTGGAGTGAAAAGGTTGTTCCATTCAGAAGTTGCCGGACTGGCAGGGTGGGAATGATGGGAAGTTCCGTTCCCGCAGAAAGATCAGGGGAAGCGCAAACGACCGGTGCACCCGGGACCGGCACGCCCGTCGTCATTGCAGTCGGTCGCGAGACGGCTGCCGGAGAACAGCGGGTTGCCACCGTCCCCGATGTCGTCCAGAAGCTCGTGAAGGCCGGCTTCGAGGTCCGGGTGGAGCATGACGCCGGAGCACGCGCTTTCTATCCCGATGACAGTTTCGTTGCAGCCGGCGCCAAGATCGCTGCCAGCCGTTCCGATCTCCTGAAGGGAGCCCGGGTTATGTTGTGCGTACAGCCGCCGACCGTTGCCGACGCCGGTATGTTTTCCGAAGGCACGATCGTTGTCGGGTTCATGAATCCTGCCAATAACCTCGATGGAATCAGGGCACTGCGCGACAGAAAGGTAACCGCTTTCGCGCTCGAACTCGTCCCTCGGATCAGTCGTGCCCAGAGCATGGATGCGCTCAGTTCTCAGGCGACTGCCGGCGGGTACGTCGCTGCTGTCATGGGCGCCGCACACTGTCCAAAATTCCTCCCGATGCTGACGACCGCGGCAGGGACAATCCGGCCGGCAACCGTACTCATTCTTGGCGCGGGTGTCGCCGGTCTCATGGCGATCGCAACAGCGAAACGGCTCGGCGCACTTGTCGAGGCCTATGATGTCCGCCGGGCTGCCGGGGAGCAGGTACGGAGTCTCGGGGCAAAGTTCCTCGAACTCGAGATCAATGCCGAAGGATCCGGGGGGTATGCGAGGGAACTGACGCCGGAAGAGAAGGTGAAGGAGCAGCAGATGGTCTCGGCAGCCGTTGCCCGGGCAGATATCGTCATAACCACTGCTGCGATCCCCGGCAGGAAGGCACCGGTCCTCATCACCCGGGAGACGGTCGCGGCCATGCGGCCGGGTGCGGTTATCATCGATATGGCCGCGGAGTCCGGTGGCAACTGCGAACTCACGGTTGCCGGAACGACCGTCCACGATCATGGCGTCACGATCATCGGGCCCCGGAATCTGCCTGCCCAGATACCTTTCCACGCAAGCCAGATGTATGCAAGGAACCTCCAGTCGTTCCTTGCCCTCCTCGTTGACAAGAGCGGGGCACTCACCCGTGACTTTTCCGACGAGATCCTTGCCGCAAGCCTGCTGGTCCATGCCGGTGAAGTACGGCACAAACCAACCCAGGATCTCCTGACCGGAGGAAGGGCATGACCGAAATCACCGCATTCTGGACGGCGATCTATATCGCCATGCTGGCAGCGTTTACCGGGTATGTCGTCATCAGCAGGGTCCCAGTCATCCTCCACACCCCGCTGATGAGCGGATCGAACTTCATCCACGGTATCGTGCTTGTCGGCGCTATGGTCGCTCTTGGCCTTGCCACAACGCCGCTGGAACAGGTCATCGGCTTTGTTGCCGTTGTGCTCGGGGCGGCGAATGTTACCGGCGGGTATGTCGTCACAGAACGGATCCTCCAGATGTTTGACCGCAGCGGGAAGAAACCCGGCAAGGGGGCCTGAAGATGGACCTCTCCTTTGCGATCGAACCAGTTTATATCGCGACCATCTTCTTCTTCATCGTCGGTCTCCAGCGGATGAGCCACCCGCTGACGGCACGGAGCGGGATTGTCTGGGCCGGCGCCGCGATGCTGATTGCAACCCTCGTCACCTTCTTCACGACCGGGCTTTCCAACCTCGTCCTGATCGCGATCGCGATCGTGATTGGCGGGGGCTTCGGGTATATCGCGGCAAAGCGCGTTGCCATGACCAACATGCCCCAGATGATCGCGCTCTACAACGGCATGGGCGGCGGTGCGGCAGCCTGCATCTCTGCGGTGGCGCTCCTTGCGACCCACTCTATGGTTACCGGCGGCATCGCGGTTGTCGGGGGGCTGATCGGTGCGGTTTCCTTCGCTGGCAGCATCATCGCGTTCTTCAAACTCCAGGGCTGGATGCCTTCGCGTCCGATCACGTTCCCCGGGCAGCAGATCGTCAATATGGCGATCTTCCTCCTCACCGTCATCTCCGGAGTGCTCATCGTCCTGCAGCCGGCAGCGATCCCGGTCTCCGCCGCGGTGGTACTCCTGGTATTCTTCATCCTTTCGTTCCTCTTCGGGATCTTAATGACCCTGCCCATCGGCGGTGCCGATATGCCGGTCGTCATATCGATGTATAATGCCTTCACCGGCCTTGCGGTGGCACTTGACGGTTTCTCGTTTGCCACACCCAACTATGCGATGATTATCGCCGGTGTGATCGTGGGTGCTGCAGGGTCGCTGCTCACGCTCCAGATGGCAAAGGCAATGAACCGGTCACTCGGAAATGTCTTCTTCGGGGCGTTCGGTGCGACCGAAACGGATGGCGGACAGGTGAAGGGCAGCATGAAGGCGATCGAGACGGATGACGTCGCTGTCCTGCTCGCGTATGCCGATACCGTGATTATCGCACCCGGATACGGCATGGCGGTTGCCCAGGCACAGCAGAAGGTCAAGGAGCTGACCGACCTGCTGGAAAACAAAGGCATTTCCGTGAAGTTTGCCATCCACCCGGTTGCCGGTCGGATGCCCGGGCACATGAATGTCCTTCTTGCCGAGGCCGGAGTCTCGTACGACCGTCTTTTCGACCGTGACGAGATCAATCCCGAATTCCCTGCGACGGATGTCGTTCTCGTCATCGGGGCAAACGACACGGTTAACCCGGCAGCCCACCGGCAGGGCAGCCCCCTCTTCGGGATGCCGATCCTCGATGTAGAGCAGGCAAAGAACGTCATCGTCCTCAAACGTGGCCAGGGAAGAGGGTTTGCCGGTATCGAGAACGATCTCTTCTACCGGGACAATACCCGCATGCTGTACGGCGATGCACAGGATACGGTCGGCAGGCTGATCCAGTCGCTCAAGAAACTCTGAATGGGACAGGACTAGCTGGTACCGGGAAATCTCCCTGCATTCATCTTTCTTTGAACCATGCCGTGCCGGTACGCCAAAAATCCGTCCGGCCCCCGGTTGTTTACAGGATCGGTTCCAACGCCTCTTTCTGCAGGTCGAAGACCAGGTCTTTTTTGAAGATCCGGGCAAACGCCTTCCGCTCTCCTTCAACACCCCAGAGTTCGAGCTGGCAGTCGCCGCGGGCGATGATGTTCATGTGGATGCCGGTCTTATCCGCCCGGGTAAACCTGACATGGTGCACGAGTGCAGCATGGCTCCGGTCGAGGCTCTCAGCGAGGCGCAGGAACGTGGAGAGGATCCGGACCAGGTCCTGTTCCTTTGCATCGAGTTCCGGCATCTCGACCGTCTTCCTGCGGGGGGCTTTTTTCCGGTGGAACCGCGCGATGTTGGCAATGGTTGCGATCTCCTTGTGATCGAATCCGAGCAGCTCCGCATTGCTGATGATGTAGAAGGAATGGGCATGGTGGTTTGTATAGGAGATGAACGAACCGACATCGTGCAGGAACGTCGCATATTCAAGGAGCTCGCGTTCCCTTTCGCTGTACTGGTGAAGCCCGATTCTCTTTGCAGAATCGAAAAGCTCGAGCGCAAGCGTCGAGACGGTTCGGGCATGGGCTTCATTGATCCCGCAGGACCGGCCCAGCTGGAGCACACTCCGCTGGCGCACCGACAGTTCCCCAAAAAGCGGAAACTCATCCATGCGGGAGAGGTAATCCGCGAGCAGGCCGTCCTGCAGCCCCCGAGACGAGATCCGGATACAGGAGATGCCGAGTTCTTTCATCACTGTGTCGAGAATCGCTGCCCCTGCGACAATGATATCGGCACGCTCCGGGTTGATGCCCGGAACCCTCTTCCGTTCCTCAAGGCTGAGCGGGCAGAGGGTGTCGATGATCTTTCGCAGGTCCCGGTAGGACAACTCCTCTTTCCGGCAGCCGTCAGTGCGTGGCTGCATCCTTGCTGCCATCTCCGCAAGGTTGGTGATGGTGCCGGAACTCCCGAAGGCGAGATCCCGCCGCAGTTTCCGCAATTTCGGCAGATCTGTAACAAGCGCATTCCTGACATGCTGTTGTATCTTCCGGTAGTGTTCAGGGGATACCGGCCCCGTGTGGGTAGCGCCAAAATACTGGTTCGTGAGCCGGATCGCACCAAGATTGAACGAGCCGAGATAATCGTACTGCCGCGCTCCGCCGATCGCTATCTCGGTACTCCCGCCGCCGATATCGATGAAGACGGCGTTCTTGTCAGAAAGGTGCATGCCGCTTGCTATCCCCAGGTAGATGAGCCGGGCCTCCTCTCTCCCGGAGATCACCCTGACATCAAGCCGTGCCTCGTGCCGGAGCCGGTTGAGAAGGTCGTTCTTGTTGACCGCATCCCGCAATGCAGCGGTGGCGACCGCAACAAACTCCTCACAGGAGAAGGTCCGGGCGAGATCCGTGAACTGCCGGCAGACCATCACGGCGCGGTCCATGGCAGCCGGCAGGATCTCCTCCTCCTCAAATTCCCCTTCGCCGAGCCGCACCTGTTGTTTCTGCCGGGAGAGGACCGTAAAGGAATGATTGGGATTGAACCTTACGACAAGGAGCCTTACCGAGTTCGTGCCGATATCGATAAACGAAACAACCCGGCACTGCACAGGCAGCGTGTCAGGGCTCATAGGACCGAGAACCCCAGCCCGAAAACCTTCCCGAAAAGATCCGCCTTCTTCAGGGCACGCATGCGTTCAATGCTTCCGTCTCCATCATACACTGGGGTGCAGGTTACGGCATCAGGTCCAATCGTGCAGGAGATCGCCGTGACCCGGTTCGCACGGGTGTAATCGAGGCCATCGGCGATGCGCAGCAGGGATGCGAGCACAAGGACACGCCGCATGGCTTTTGGTTTCAGGTGCGAGAACGGCCGCGGGGTCTTTCCCGTCACCCGCTTCCGGTGATAGCGTGCGACGAGCGCGATGATATCCCTGTCGCGGGAGGTGACGGGGAGTGACGCGTCTTTGAGGATCATCCGGGATGACCGGACATGGTGCCCTTTCTGCCCGTTTGTCCAGCCGATGTCATGGAGGTACCCGGCAAACCCGAGGAGACGTCGCTCCATAACGCCGTACCCGTGCAGGGGAGCGAGATCGTCGAACAACTGCAGGGCGAGCTCCGTCACATGCCGTGCATGGCCGTCACCACCATAATATATGCCGGGAACCTGCTCCTCTGATCCCGTTTTTTCCTGGATCCGGGGACCGGATCCCTTCCGCTCAGGTACGACTTTCGGAACGGAAGACATGTACTCTCTGAAGGGCCCTTCAATGGTCTCCTCCCATTCCGCCACGAGTCTCCGATGGCGTTCCTGCCGCGTGGTCTTCCCTGATATGAAGAGTGATAGAACGCCGGGGTCATCAGCATCCTGAGTGGACAGGAGCTGCAGCCAGACATCGCAGTCGTGGATCTCCCCCAGGAGTTCCTGCAGGGTTTTGAGGCCCCTGACGGCCGGTTTGAGCTTGTCCGGGAAAAGCGGGCCGAAGACCTCGATTGTATACCGGAGCTTTTTCGCAGCGATCCTGAGGGCGTGATGGCCGGCGGTATCATACGGATCCCGGACAGAACAACCGTGCAGGAGGAACCGGTCCCAGGCGGATCCGATGGAAACGCCAGCCAGTGCGGCAAGGGCACCTTCTGAACGCCTCTGACCCGTACCCGCCGTTTGCCCGCCGGCGTCTTTTAATGCGATGGAAATCTCCTGGAGGATGCCCTTCTCCGTAAGGATGTCAAGCCTGAATAGGACGCGTTCCTGCTCTTTTCTGCGGCGGTCCTCAAGGAAATCCCGTATCTTTTGGATTCCCTCTTCTTCCTGGTGATTTCGGGGATTGTCGCTCAGGAACCGGTCGAGGAAGAGGATCTGGACGTCGGCATCCCGTGCGTTCCCGAGAGCGCGGGATACTGCCGCGAATTCCTTCACCCATTGGCGGTACTTTACCTTCGGGAAGCATGCTTTAAGGAGCGGGAGCGCGATCCGTAACCTGCGGGAAGCTACCCGCATCCGGTGGATACATTCAGGATCGGATCCTTTCCGCACGCCTGCAATCTCGGACACGAATGCCCTGTGCAGCCGGGCAAGTCGTCCTGCGCCAAACCGGCAGATCCCGGCATCATCCCCGTTCAACCGTGCCACGCCCTTGTGTTGGCGATGAAATACGACTGCGCATCGAACGCAGCGTTTCCCGGCACCGGCCGGGCCCGCTCATAGGTCCCGTCAGAACGCAGGACGCGGAGTTTCACCGTATCCTCCTGGAGCCGGGGGAGGATGGTTCCGGTCAGGATTTCACGGATGAGGGGATCACGGATTGGGAAGAGGATTTCGACACGCCGATCCAGGTTCCGGGGCATGAGGTCTGCACTCCCGATAAGGACTTCCCCGTCTCCGCCATTCCGGAAATAGTACGCCCGGGCATGTTCCAGAAACCTTCCGACGATGGTCGTTACCCGGATCATCTCGGAGATTCCCGGGATGCCGGGCCTTAAGCAGCAGATACCACGGACCTGGAGATCGACGGACACACCAGCCTGCGATGCGCGGTAGAGTGCAGCGATGCACTCCCGGTCGACAAGAGCATTCATCTTGAAGATGATCCGCCCGCCCCCGTGCGTCTGGTGCCGTTCGATCTCGCGATCGATCCGCTCAAGGATCGAGGAACGAAGCGTCACGGGCGCAACATGGAGCGTGCGGTACCGGTCAATCCGCGCGTATCCGGTCAGGAAATTGAAGAGGTCTGCGACATCGGCACCTGTCGAGGGATCGCAGGTGAAGATTGAAAAGTCGGTATATACCCTGCTCGATACCGCATTGTAATTGCCGGTGCCGAGGTGGACATAGCGGCGGATACCCCCGCTCTCCCGCCGAATCACCATGCATACTTTGGCATGAACCTTCAGCCCCCTGACCCCGTAGACCACATGAACCCCGGCCCGTTCGAGCTGCCGGGCCCACCCGATATTATTCTCCTCATCGAACCTCGCTTTCAGCTCGATGACCGCCGCAACCGCTTTCCCGTTCTCCCGCGCCTCCTTGAGGGCCGCAACGATTGGCGACCCCGTGCCCGCCCGGTACAGGGTGATCTTGATCGCGAGGACATCCGGGTCGTGTGCCGCCTGTTTCAGGAAGCTCACCACCGGCAGGAAGCTGTCATACGGGTGAAAAAGGAAAAGATCCCGTTTTCGTATCTCTGCGAAGAAGTCCTTTCCTTCGTCAAGGTTGGGAGGGATTTGCGGGATGAAGGGGCTATCTTTCAGGTCCGGCCGGTTGAGGGCGGGGAGTTGCATAACATCTGCCATGCCGAGGGGTGAGCCGATCCTGTAGACCATGGATTCCGAGACGCCTGTCTGGGCCATGAGCATGTGACAGGTACTTTCCGGCATCGTTACCCCGACTTCGATCCGGACCGGTCTTCCCGTCCGGCGCTGCTCCATCACCTCTTCCACGGTTGTCATGAGATCGGATGCTTCGTCTTCCGCGATCTCGGGATCTGCATCGCGGGTGATGCGGAAGGCGTACGAGGCAACAATCGTAAGGCCCGGGAAGAGGAGATCGAGATTCGCGGCAATGATCTCTTCGATAAATACAAAATGCATATCGGAGTTGTCATGACGATGAGGGTCCGGGCCGGGAATCCTGATGAGCCGGGGGAAGAGATCGGTCGGGACCTTGACCCGGGCGAAGAAGTCCCTCCCGGATACGTCCCGAACCGTGATGGCAAGGTTCAGGGAGAGGTTGGAGATGAACGGGAACGGGTGTGAAGGGTCAAAGGCAAGGGGGGTGAGGACCGGAAAGACCTCATCGATGAATTTTCTCCGGAGTACAGATTTCTGCTCCCCGGTAAGGTCATGAAATGAATGAACGTGGATGCCGGCTTTGGCGAGGTTTTGGATGAGGTCTCCTGCCCAGCAGGATTCGGCCTCAGCGAGTACCGGGATCAGGGCAGCATGCAGGGCATCGAGCTGGCGGGAGGGGGTCATCCCGTCCGGTGGCGCCTCCAGGACGCCTTTTGTCAGCTGGCGCTGGAGACCGGCGACACGGATCATGAAGAATTCGTCGAGATTGTTTGCAAAGATTGCAAGGAATTTGACCCGTTCAAGCAGCGGGTGCGTCGTATCCTTCGCTTCATCAAGGACGTGACGGTTGAATGAAAGCCAGGAGAGTTCCCGGTTAAAATAGAGCGACGGATTGGAGAGTTCCGGAACCATGTCGGGACATTCTGTCATATCATAGTTTCCTGCCTGTATACTATGGAGAATGACTGGTACATGATAGTAACGTCTTCCTGGTGTCAGCAGATCTGACGACCGTTTTTTAATCCAAACCCGCTGACTGGGGCGGCTCTTCCTGTCGTGGGTGTACTGATCTGGTGCACTCCAGTGCGGAGTTCCGAACCTATAAATAATGTTTGTCCCTACTTAGCTGTATGGTGTTTGCCATGAGTGAGTGTTTTATTCGCTGAAATGATCCGCTTTTTTGATACCACGTTACGGGACGGGGAACAGACGCCCGGTGTCTCGCTGAAACCCGAACAGAAACTGGAGATAGCAGCCAAACTGGCATATGTCGGTATCGATGTTATCGAGGCCGGATCCGCGGCAGCATCCGAGGGAGAACGTTCTGCGATCCGCCGGATCTCGGAAGCGGGCCTCTCGTCGGAGATCTGCACGTATGTCCGGGCCCTTCCCGGCGACATTGATCTTGCCGCGGACTTCGGGGCGGATTCCGTCCACCTCGTCATCCCGGTCAGCGACCTGCATATCGCGAAGAAGATGCGAAAGACGCGGGAACAGGTCGCCGAGATGGCGTTCAGCGCGGTCACCTACGCCAAAGAGCGCGGGCTGATCGTCGAACTCTCCGGGGAAGATGCCTCCCGTGCAGACCAGGCGTTCCTGCGGGAACTCTTCACCGAAGGTGTCCGGTGCGGGGCTGACCGGCTCTGTTTCTGCGATACCGTCGGCATCCTCACCCCGGAAAAGACCGCGGAATTCATACCGCCGCTTGCTGCAATCGCCCCGCTCTCCATTCACTGCCACGACGACCTCGGGATGGCGCTGGGCAACACCCTTGCCGCCCTGAAATCCGGGGCGACCTGTGCGCATGCCACGGTCAACGGGATCGGGGAGCGTGCCGGCAACACCCCCTACGAGGAGCTTGTCATGGCACTCGAGGTACTCTACGGGTACAAGACAAGGATCCGGAAAGAGGAGATCTATCACCTTGCAACCCTTGTCTCGCGCCTTACCGGCATCCCGCTGCCGGTCAACAAGGCCATCGTCGGGGAGATGGCCTTTACCCACGAGAGCGGTATCCATGCACATGGGGTGATGCGGGAACCGGCGACGTACGAGTCCGTCCAGCCGGAGACGATCGGCAGGAAGCGCCGGATCGTGCTCGGGAAACATTCCGGCTCCGCATCCGTGGAAGCAGCGCTCGAAGAGATGCATTATTCGACCGATGAGAACCAGCTGCGGGAGATCGTGAAAAGGGTCAAGAAGCTGGGCGATGAAGGGAAACGCGTATCCGACACCGACCTGATGGCAATCGCAGATGCCGTCCTTGCCATCGAGTGCAAACCATTCATCCGGATGCGCCAGTTCACCGCTGTCTCGGGGAGTTCCATGATCCCCACAGCATCGGTGACCCTCGTTGTCAACGGGCAGGAGATCACCGGGGCTGCCACGGGTGACGGCCCGGTCGATGCCGCCATGCAGGTCCTCCGCAAATCGATCGCTGATGTAGCGGATATCCGGCTCGAAGAGTACCATGTGGACGCAATCAGCGGCGGGACCGACGCTCTCGTGGAAGTTACCGTAAGATTAAGTAAGGACGGGAAGATAATTACTTCACGTGGCGCGCGCACCGACATCATCATGGCAAGTGTCGAGGCGATGATCGCCGGCATGAACAGACTACTGAGGGAAGAACATGAAGACCGGGGCAAAAATCCTCGTTGAATCATTGCAGCGCGAGGGTGTCGATATCTTATTCGGCTACCCTGGCGGCGTGGTTCTCCCAATCTATGATGAGCTCTACGACTCCAGCTTAAAGCACCTCCTCGTCCGGCACGAGCAGGCAGCAGCGCATGCTGCCGACGGGTATGCCCGGGCAAGCGGGAAGGTCGGCGCCTGTCTTGCAACTTCAGGTCCAGGCGCATGCAACCTTGTTACGGGTATTGCGACTGCATACATGGACTCGATCCCCATCGTCGCGATCACCGGACAGGTCCCGACAAACCTGCTGGGCAACGATGCATTCCAGGAGTCCGATATCACCGGCATCACGATGCCGGTCACCAAGCACAATTACCTGATTAAAGATGCCCGTGATGTTGCCCGGACAGTTAAGGAAGCCTTCTATATTGCCGGGACGGGACGGCCCGGCCCCGTCCTTATCGACGTGCCGAAAGATGTCAGCACGGGTGTTGTCGAGAAGGTTGAATACCCCGAGACGGTCAGCCTCCGGGGGTATAACCCGACATACAAAGGGCATAAGCGGCAGATCGAGAAAGCCCTCCAGCTGATCGCGGCAGCCGAGCGGCCGGTGATCTATGCCGGCGGGGGAGTCATCGCCTCAAACGGCTCCGCCGAGCTGGTCTCGCTCGCAGGCATGCTCTCGATCCCCGTGACAACAACGCTCATGGGGATCGGATGCATCCCGGGCGACCACCCCCTGAACCTTGGCATGCTCGGCATGCACGGGACAGAGTACGCAAACTTCGCGATCACGGAGTCAGACCTGCTGATCGCGATCGGTGTCCGTTTCGATGACCGTGTCACGGGGAATGCCAGCAAGTTTGCTCCCAACGCGAAGATCATCCATATCGACATCGATCCTGCCGAGATCGGGAAGAACAAGCGGGTGGATGTCCCGATTGTCGGGGATGTCCGGCTTGTGCTGAAGGATATGCTTGCGCTGTTCAAGAAAACCGGCGCAAAGGATGCCTGGATGAAGCGTGTGAAGCACTGGAAGCAGCACCACCCCCTTAAATACCGGAAGGACGGGTGTCTCCACCCGCAGTTCATCCTGCAGCAGATGAACGAGCTCTTGAAAGGCGATGCCGTGATCGTCTCCGAGGTCGGACAGAACCAGATGTGGACGGCACAGTGGTTCACCTTCCGGCACCCGCGGACCTGGATCACGAGCGGGGGTCTCGGGACCATGGGTTACGGGTTCCCGGCCGCGATCGGTGCCCACTTCGCACGTCCCGATCTCCCGGTCTTCGACGTTGCCGGAGACGGGTCCATCCAGATGAACATCCAGGAGATGGGTACGGTCGCCGCAAATAAGATTCCGGTCAAGATCGCGATTATGAACAACATGTACCTCGGCATGGTCCGGCAATGGCAGGAGCTCTTCTATGACCGGCGGTATTCCTTCACGGAACTGCCTCCAGTGGAGTTTGTGAAGATTGCCAATGCTTATGGCATTGACGGCATGAAGGTTGAGTCCTGCGAGGATGTTATGCCGGCCTTGAAGGCTGCACTCGACTGCGACGGCCCGTTCGTCATGGACTTCCGGATCGAGCGGGAGGAGAACGTCTTCCCGATGGTGCCGGCCGGGGCTGCCATCAACGAGATGATCGGGGGGCATACGCCATCATGAAGCAGCACACGCTTGCCGTCCTTGTCGAGAACAAAGCCGGGGTACTCTCCCGGGTCACCAACCTTTTCTCCCGGCGCGGGTTCAACATCGAGAGCCTCGCCGTCGGCACCTGCGAGGAGCCCGGCATGAGCCGCATCACCATCGTGGTCATCGGGGATGACGAGAAAGTCGAGCAGGTGACAAAGCAGCTCAACAAGCTCATCGATATCATCAAGGTTTCCGATCTGATGGAGAACGAACGCGTGGAACGCGAACTCGCCCTGATCAAGGTAGCAGCCGATCCGGGAACCTCCCGCGCCGAGATCATGCAGATCGCCGAGATCTTCCGTGCCCAGATCGTTGATGTCGGGGCAAAGACCATGGTGCTCCAGGTTGTCGGCGATACCGACAAGATCGATGCCCTTGAGAAACTCCTCAAGCAATATGGCATCAAGGAACTGGTCCGGACCGGAAGGATCGGCATTTTGCGCGGATCAAAAACAGCCGGGACGGGAAAATAGTATCCCGGTTATTTCTCTTTTTTTCGATCCGTCTACCGTATATTTTCAATGCATCCAGCTCCCATTTTACCCGCAGGAGAACCCTTTAATCCGCAATAAGGTTCATTCTGGCGGAAAAACAATTCGAATATGTTAAATGTTAGCATACTGCACGCTTATTCTGGTACAATGTTTGGCCTTCCATTACTGACAATCGTCGCCGTGGGCGGAGCTGTGTTGATCATCCTGATCGCTTTGATCCTCTGGGGTCTTAATTTCAAGGAGATCTCAGCATGATCGACCCTGTTGCCGCTGGTCTCGTCGCCATTTACTGCATTGCCATGCTTGCCATTGGTGTCTGGGCAAGCAAAAAGATCCAGAACATGTCCGACTATGTTGTTGCCGGCCGTTCGCTCGATTTCTGGGTCTTCACCATGCTCATGATCGGATCGGTCTGCTCGGGGATGTCCCTCCTTGGCGTCTCGGGGCTCGGCTTCAAGTTCGCCTGGCCGACAATCTGGGAGCAGATTGCTGTCCCGCTCTCGATTGCATTCTGCATCATCTTCTTTGGTGTCAAGATGTGGACGGTAGCAAAGAAGTCGGGATATATCACTGTTCAGGATTACCTTGCCCACCGGTACGAGAGCCAGCAGTCCCTGCGGGCCCTGAGCGCGGTTTCCGGCATCGTTGTCTCGATGATCTATCTTGCCGGGCAATACACGGCGATCAGCATCGTCCTGATGTGGCTCTTCGGTCTGCCACACTGGCTTGCACTCCTCCTCGGTGCCGCTATCGTCACTGTCTACACGGTGATCGGCGGACTTTATGCGGTCGCGTGGACAACGCTCGTCCAGGGTCTCATGCTGATCATCGGGGTTGTTATCATGGCCCCGATCGTGATCATGGCTGCCGGGGGTTTTGAAAATATCAATCAGGTGATGGCATCCGTCAACCCGACGAATGTCGACCCGTGGGTGACGGGTGCAGGAGCCGTATTTACCCCGACATATATCGTGTCGTTCTTCCTGCTGCTTACCATCGGCCTTGCCTGCGCCCCGCATGTGATCAACAATATCCTGTGTGTCAAGGACGTGAAATACTTCAAATGGTCTCCGCTGATCGCGTTCGTCGTCTACGGGATCGTCATGTTCCTTTTGAAGTTCGCAGGCTTTGCGGGGATCGTCCTTGTCAAAGACGGGCTCGTCACACTTCCGGATGTGAAGAATGCCTCGGATTTCATCTTTGTTTACGGCGTTCAGGCAGCACTCCCGAGTATTGCCCTGTGGGGCATCTTTGCGGTGATCGTTCTTGCCGCCGTCATGTCGACGACCGACCGGCTGATGCTCACCATCGGGACATACTTTTCCTGGGATATTTACAAGAAGATTTTGCGGCCTGATGCACCGGAGAAGAAGGTTATCCTCGTCAGCCAGGTTTCCGTCCTGACCGCAGCCGTCGTTACCCTGCTCCTCGCCCTTAACCCGCCGGACATGCTGGTCTGGCTGATCTGGGCAGGGATCGGAATCATGTTCGCGACCTTTGCCGTCCCGCTCCTTGCCGGGCTCTACTGGCGACGGGCAACCCAGCAGGGGGCGTTCTCTGCGATGCTGCTCGGGCTTGTCGCCTCGCTCTTCTTTGGTGGCCTCAGCTACTTCAAGATCAACATTATCCCGATGCCCTTCCACTTCTCGTTCTATGCATTCGTCATCTCGGTCATTGCAATGATCGTGGTCAGTTACCTGACCCCCCCGCACAGCGAGAAAGTCTTGGATGAAACGCTGACAGGGTGGTATATCCAGAAGCAGCCGTAAAAATGGGGAGGGATTCCTCCTCTTCATCCTTCCCCATCAACAATAATATTCTCCTGCGTCCCACTATTCCTGCGTGACAACTGCGATTCTTGGCGGCGGGCTTTCCGGGCTCACGCTCGCCCGGCTTCTCCACGAACGGGGAGACGATGTCATCGTTCTCGAAGCCGAGGACAAGGTCGGAGGACTCTGCCGCTCGGTGACCGGTGACGGATTCACGTTCGATACCGGCGGCTCGCACATTATCTTCTCTCGGGATGCAGAAGTCCTCTCCTTTATGCGCCGGATGATTGAGGGCAATGAACAGCGCAATCCACGGAACACCAAGATCTTTTACAAAGGGGCGTTCGTCAAGTATCCGTTCGAGAATGGGCTTTCTGATCTCCCTCCAGAAGACCGGTTCTTCTGCATCAACGAGTTTGTCAAGGCACAGATCGCTTTCGAAAAGGGGATTGTCCCCCCTCCTGCCAACTTCCGGGAGTGGATTTTCGGGACATTTGGCAGGGGGATCGCAGAGTGCTACATGGTCCCCTACAATGAGAAGATCTGGAAATACCCGACCGAGCGGATGTCCGCCCACTGGGTAGAGGGCAGGATCCCCCGCCCTCCAGTCGAGGACGTCCTCAAATCTGCGATCGGGATACCGACCGAGGGGTATACCCACCAGGCGGTCTTCTCGTACCCGCTCAATGGCGGGATCGAAGCGCTCGTCCATGCCATAACAAAACCGGTGCAAAACCTTGTCCGGACCGGATTCCGGGTTTCGTCCATCCGGAGAAACGGAAGCAGTTTTACGATCAGCGATGGCTGCACGTCGATCGAAGCCGAACGGATCATTTCGACAATCCCGGTTCAGCACCTCCTCCCCTGCCTCGACAACGTCCCTTCAGATGTCCGGAGCGCCTGCGATGCCCTGGTCTATAACTCTCTCGTTTCAGTCGCGTTCGAGATGGAAGGAACGGTGCCCGCGATCTCGTGGTTGTACGTCCCGGACCCGAAACTCGGAAAGACGAACCGGATCTCCTTCCCGTCGACGTACAGCCGGAATGCAGCACCCCGGGGGTGTTCCTCGATCCTTGCGGAGATCACCCACCAGTCCGGTGATGAGGTCTCACGCATGACCGATGAAGAGCTCGCGGGGGAAGCGGCAGAGACGATTACCCGGATGGGGCTTGTTGATCGAGACCAAATCCGCAATTCCCGGGTCATGCGCCAGCCATTCGCGTATGTCGTTTACGACCTCGCGTACCTGGATAACATCAAAACCGTAAAGGAGTTCTGCAGTTCCCGTTCCATCCCGCTTGTCGGCCGGTTCGCCCAGTTCGAGTACCTGAACATGGACGGCTGCATCCGCAGCGTCCTGGACTTTGTGAAGAGCTACCCTTCCACCACATCCCCCCGGCAGCACCCTTAATAGGCACCCGATCAAAAAATAGAGGTGTGAATCCATGATCTCGGTTATTATCCCGACGTTCAACGAGGAGGAGAATATCGCCCAGTGCCTCGTCTCGCTCCGGCACCAGACCGTTCCGCGCAGCGAGTACGAGATCATCGTGGTCGATGGCAATTCCAGGGACCGGACCCGGGAGATCGCGCAGAAGTATGCAGATAAGGTCTTTATCCAGACCAGTCCCAAGGTCGGCGGGGCACGGAATGATGGGATCATGGCGGCCTGCGGCGAGATCGTCGCGACGACCGATGCGGACTGCATCCTCCCTCCTACCTGGATTGCGACGATCAAGCGGGCATTCCGGGACCCGGGGATCGTGCAGATATACGGGCCGGTCTACCCGATCGAGACCGGCGTGAAAAATTCGATCTCCCTCTTTGCAGCCAATTTGTATTCGCGTGTCGGGTACTACACGCGGATCTTCTACTATACCCTCGGGTGCAACACAGCGTTCCGCCGCGACGCGGTCATCAGGGCCGGGCTCTACCGGAACATCGATGCCGGTGACGATGTCGAGATCGCACTCCGTATGAAAAAGCTCGGAAAGATCCGGTTCATTGGTACCATGAAAGTCGGGTTTTCGATGCGAAGGTACAAGAAATACGGATCAGTCAGGTCGTTGTACGAATGGATGTACATTGTCGCCCACGGGGGGCGGGTCGAGAAGTACCAGTACTCCCAGAAAGAATACAAGTGAACCCAGAGGGCTTTCCCGTGGGGAAACCGTTGCAGGGGGAATGAAGGTGGAAAAATGTCCCGGTCTCCCCGGTCTGGTTGTCTTCTTCATCCTGTCCCTCCTCTGTATTCTCCCCGGGTGCTCCGGCCCAGTCCAGCCGGGAGAGAATTTCACGACGACGATCCCCGGTGGCGATGAAAGCTCTGCCGCAGGGATTATCACGCCCTCGATAACCGCAACACCTCTCCCGGCGCAACCGGCACAACAGAGCACGAGTCGGAGAGAGCCGGTGATGGTAACAACGGCAGGGACAACCGCCGGGTCGGGGACGATCATCCTCGATGACACCTATTCCCTCACGATCCGCGAATACAAGGAGTACCCTTTTGAAGACATGGGGTACGATTTCCTGTACGAGGGGGACCGGTTCCAGGTCTCAATCCAGTCTGAAAAGCCGGTCATCGTCTATGTTGTCGGCTACATGGATGCGATCCGGATCCAGGCTCCCGGCGAAGCCCCCCGGTATGAAACGGGGGTGACCAGACTCCAGTGGGGGAGTACGGCGCCGGTCTTTTTCTGGGAACGCGTCACGGACAGGATCGGGACGTTTTCCATTGAGGACGTCGGGAGGTATTCTCTCGTTGTTGATCCCCGGTGGATGAACTACGACGAGGACTGGAAGACCGGACGCCCGTTCACGTACCGGTTGAGGATAACGAAACTCTAGCGTCTGTCCATTCTCGGGTTCCGGATCGTAAATATCCCATCCTTTATGGGGAGCTGTCCTCATCAGTCTTTTAAGGTTTCCGATACCATCTCACACCATACCATGACTGCAGCCCCGCCCATGAATTCCGGCGATCGTGTCCAGTCGCGAGCCATGCTCTTCTCTGCGTGTGAGTTTGCGCGGGCACTGGGTCTCTCTGTTGTCGAAGCGCGGGACGGGTTTGCGCGGATCCTGATGCCCGCAGAGGGGAAACGGAATCCCCATGGTGTCATTCATGGCGGGGCAATCTTCACCCTCGCTGACCAGGCATTCGCAGTCGCTGCCAATGCCGGGGGGTGCGACCGGGTCGCCGTCTCTGCAAGCATCCAGTATATCGCCCCGGCATCCGGTGATCTCGAAGCGGTAGCGGACTTTACCGGCCGTCAGGGGAACTTCTGGACCTACAGGATCACCGTCTCGGAAGGAGAACGGCTCATTGCAGTCTTCGACGGGACGGCTTTTCAGGTCTCCCCCTGAGGCTGTCGCTGCACGTTCCCTCCCCGCGTGGAGCAGCGGCAGCGGGGACGGAAAATGTTATGAAAATCCGAGGGGAAAGGAAGTTGACATGACCATAACCGACCGGCTTATCCCGTTCTATGTCTGGTTCGTTTTCGGGTTCGGGATTATTGCCATCCTGATCGGGATTGTAAATTTTGGGATGAACCTGGTCACAATGTTTACCGTAAAAGGGATCTACATGCCGTTCTGGATCATCCCGATCGCGGTAACCGCTCTCGTGATATTCTGTACCAGTATCGGGTGGTTCTTTGAAAAGTATGACATATGGAACAGGATCACCTCCCACCAGAACCGGCGGATGAACCCGGAGATCCGGCAGATGGCAGAAGATATCAAAGAAATCCGGAATCTGCTGGAAGAAAAGCATAAAGGGAAATGAGCCTGGCGGGAGCTGGCGTTTCCGACAGCCGGTTATCGCGTACGAAAAAATTTTTTCAGGGATTTATCGATTGGTACGGTACGAGCGCATCATATATCGTGTAGGAATCTCCGGTTGCGACAAGAACGGAAACCTCGACCCGGTCGTCATTCGCGGTCCCCTTCAGGTTCCTCTCGTCACCGACCTTCGGCTTGTACATGGTCGCCGTCTCAACGACTCCATCAGAGCGCGTGACCTGAATATTTACCTGCTCGGTAAATGCCATACCGGTCCCCCCACGGAAGGTGACGGTGATAGTCGGGACCCCTGCCTGGTTCTGCTTCTCAACCTGGACCTCGACATAGTATTGCGGAGGGAGTGTCTGGGTCGGACCGGGTGCGAGTGATACCGCTATTGGTTCCGCGGTTGGGGGAGGAGTTTCGGGAATCTGTGTCGGCAGGGGAGTACCCGCGGTCGTTGTTATCGGTTCGGAACCGGAGAGGCATCCGGCAGATACGAAGACCAGCAGGATAAACACCGGTAAAAGGAAGAGAGCAGTTGATTTCATACATTGCTTTCGTTTGCAGTGAAAGGATATTACCATTACAGGTTTGATCCGTTCCGCCCGAATGTCTGCCGGGCGCAGGGGTGTGACTTTCCAGTCCCTCAATCTCCTGTGTTCGGACAGAGGCACCATGCCCGTGAGATTGCAATACCTTTATTCCTCAAAACGAACCCACTTTAGCGCATGACGCCACAACCGGGATGGATCCCCGAGACCGTCTGGTGCACTCTGCCTGACAAACGGGCCGGGAGGGCCTGACCATGACGGTAAGGAAAATCCGGGGGGGCGACCTCGACCTCGTCGAGTACGAGTTCAGGACCTTCTCCCCGGGCGAGGTTGTGTACACGCTGGGGTACGAGAGACTGCCGCACGTTCTCAAACCCGGAACAGGGACTGTCATGGTCCGGGCGCCGGCCCGGATCCACCTGACGGTTCTCGACATGAACCGGTTTGCCCCGGACCATCCCGGGGGTGGAGGTGTGGGGTTCGCGATCCAGTGTTACTGCACTGCAGAGGTCTCCTGCACGGAAGAAAAGATCGAGATCGACTATGGCCGCGCGCCACTCATCCGGAACTTCGTGGAAGTTTTCCGGCGGGCGGTCGGCTATACCGGGGGCTTTTCGATCCGGGCGCGGGACCACCAGCGACAACATGTCGGACTCGGTTCGACCAGTACGGTCATGATCGCGGTGGCGACCGCGATGAATGTTGCTCTTGGCGCCCCGCTGACCAACACGCAGCTGCGCAAGCTGATCGGCCATAATTACGTTGAGGAGACCGCTGATGGACATATCGCCTTCGGTTTTGAGACCGGGGTCGGACCTGCGGTGAGCACGCATGGCGGCATGGCGATTATGGGCGACGAGCTCTCCCTCGTCTTCCACCACCCTTTTGCCGAGGGAAAATTCGTCCATATTCTCATCCCCCCGACAGATATTTCCTCTGCAGGGACCAAGGAATTCGACCTGCTCATGAACAAAGCCCGGACGCTGGACTACCGCGACCGCGAGCTCAAGGCATACCTTCTTCTGATGGACCTGATCCCGGCTCTTGAAGATAATGATCTGAAGAGGATTGGGGACATTATCTGGGAGATCGAGTTCCGCGGCTCGAAGCGCGCAGAGGTCGAACACCACAGCTACCGGATCTACCATTACATGAGCATGCTGCGTGAAGCCGGGCTCGAGTTCGTGGGGATGAGCTCTGTCGGACCCTCGATCGCCGTTGTCACCGAAAAGAACCATGCGGAGATGGAAAACCTGTTGCGCCCGCTTGGTCTGACAATCGCCTTCACAACAGCAGTCGATAATACCGGGATGATTATCACGACTGGCCCATAGACGGGTAAGCCGGTCCGTTATTTTTCCCCCGGTGTGCCGGTATCCGGTGTACCGGCATCTGCGCACCGGCGCTGTTTAAGGTACGCGGAGACGAGAGAGGCGAGAATCATGAAGACGGTTGCTGCGGTAATGAGGATGACGAGATAGATCAGGATATTGAGGTTCTCCTTGACGACCGGGATCGAGCCGAAGAAATACCCGGCGGAGACCAGCGCGAGCGACCAGGCGACTCCCCCAAGGATGTTAAAGGTGAGGAACCGGCGATATTCCATGGAACCGACACCGGCAAGGAACGGGGCAAACGTTCGGACAATCGGGACGAACCTGGCGACGAAGATGGTGAGCCCCCCGTACTGTTCATAAAATCCGTAGGTCCGGTCGATATATTCTTTCTTCAGGATATTCGGAAACCGGCACTGAAGGACTTTTAAGCCGATATAATTCCCGATCCAGTAGTTGACGGTATCACCGACGATAGAAGCGAGGGCAAAGACAAGGAGGAGGTACGGAAATTCCAGAAGCCCGCTTGCCGCGCAGGCGCCGGCAACAAAGAGGAGGGAATCCCCCGGGAGGAACGGTGTTATTACAAGCCCAGTCTCCAGAAAAATTATGACAAACAGGATAAGGTACGTCCAGACACCATATTCCTGGATGACCGGTTTGAGGTTTTCGTCGATATGAAGAAAGATATCGATAATATTAATGACCATTGCCAGAACGGTTATGCGGGATTCCTATATCAACATGAGTACGGGAAACGCCGCAGCGATCGATCCATTCTGGTGAATCTGTCGAACCAAGTGCTTCCAAGGAATTTAAATGCCGGGACCTGCAAACGTGACCCTTTATGCAGCCGGATCATCGCCGCCTTGTTTGCCTGGGATCCCTGGTACTCTGCCTCTCCTTCCTCATGTGTCCCGGAGCTGCATTTACTGCGGACTCCCTGGTGATAACCGTTGCTTCCGATGGAGACGCAACGGCAGTATTTGATTACACGCTGGAGGGTTTTATCGAAAATGCGATCCCGGAGGCAGTGCTCGAAGAAGAACTGGTGAAAGGTCTCTCCACGAGCACCGACCCTCCGGAAGTGATCGCCTTCTCACGATCGGGTGCAACGCTCCGCCTCAAGGACTTCGCCCAGCTGAGCAACACCCCCACCGGGACCGAGTATCTTACTACGAGCATGGACTTCTCCAAAGCAGAGATTGCCCTTCAGGATTCCGCGGTCAGCTCCGTGATCACCGCGGATTTCACACCCCAGACGACGACGGTCAACTTCCCTGACGGGTATACCAAGTCGTTCACCGACTCGTCGACGCTCCCGTCGATCCGGCATGTCGTGATCGACCCTTCGAAGAAAGCTGACACGGTAACAACTACGCCATCCCAGAGACCGGTCACAACCCGGGCGACCGTGAAGGTTACAACCATTGCCACTCCGGCGGCGACGGCTGTGCCGGTGATCGAAGAGACAACTGTGGTTCCTGCGACACTTGCGCCCACGTCGGGGCTGCCGGTCACAGCTACGGTCATTGCCATTCTCGGTCTTGCGGGGGCGGGCACCTATTATTACGCTGTCCGGAACGATTAGCCTCCTTCGTTTTCTCTCCTTTCCACCAGATCCTGCTGAAGAGACGACGCACCGGGTCACCAGGTTTTTCGTTTTGCAGGCCGGGGTGCGTCCCCGGGACAAACTGATTTGAATCAGAGCCGGGTGTACGTAGCCACAAGCTCAGAACGGTTGAATGCCTTGCCGCTGACGACCATGGGATGACTGACTGTTGCGAGACTGCAGATGCGGAACGGGCCCGGTATGGATCGGATCTCCTCCTCCGTGAAGTAATGGGTGATGATCCCGTTTCCGCGCAGGTATGTGCGGTCCTCAATCGCCTGGCCCCGGCCTGCTCTGAAATCCTTTTCGGAGAAGTCACAGAAGATCAACTGCCCACCCTTGCGCAGCACGCGTGCTGCTTCAAGGCAGAGTGCTGTGCGATCTCGTTCTGTCTGGTGACCGACGATATGGTATGCGACGACGACATCGATGCATGACGGCCTGATGGGGATGTGACAAGCATCCGCGGTGAGAATCGTTACACCGGGATCGCTGACTGCCTGCCGGGAAAGCCTGCAGGCGGTCCTCGAAAAATCGAATCCGATGCATTCTGATGCTTTTCCTGCAAGCGCTGCAAGCAGTCTCCCGCTTCCGCACCCCATCTCGAGTACCCGCGCTGCATCAGGCATATTTTCGACCGGAAACGGCGCACCTCCCCAAATCCTCCCCTGGTTTGTGTACGCCTTCTCCCATGCATCCATCGCGGCCGAAGCAGCATTCGGCCGTTCTTTTGGGTCAGACCTCATTCTCTTCCGTGCTTCCTGCATACGGGGGTGACCATGGGGTCATTCCCCGAACCGGTTTTACAGAAAAGATCATTGCGGTATACCAAGATAAAGGCCGGCCGAACGCGAGGAGAACCGGGCAAAATCCCTGTTTCACCAGAAACAGCGATCGCCTCGCCCCGGGAAAGGTGACAGAAGGTCTGATCTGGATGGATGTTCGGAGAAAATTATGAATTCAATCAGAAAATATCCTGATTAAAATAGAAATATTCATTAATGTGGACAATAAAATATCAAGTCCGAGAAAAAAATGACAAAATTTTTATGCACAAAATGTTCGGGCTTCTATAATCTCGATTGCACGCTCGAAACGAACTCCCCCCTTGGTCTGCCTGACCGCTGTCCGTTCGGAGTCATGAAGTACGGCATCACATGGGAGGTGGTGGAGGAGTTCCATGGAAAGGACGGGCTGCCAACCGGATCCCCCTCGGACCAGCGGCCTGTCGCCATGAGTCCGCCAGGACCGGTTTGCACGGGTACTTCCCCCGGACGGAAACTTTTGGAGTATCTTGAGGGAAAACCCCTGTCCGATCCGTAATTTTCCCACCAAAAAATCCTCCGTGCATTTTTCTATTTTTTTTCACCGGTCCTTTCCCATCCTTCATCGAGCAGCGGGAGCATCCTTCCGGTATTCACGGTCAGGCTGAATTGATACGTCTCCGGACAGACGCTGCACGCTTCGCAGGTGACTTCGGCGACCTGCACTTTCCTGACATCGCGGACATCAGTTTCGTACACTGATGCATAGTAGTTCCGGATAATCTCTTCATCGGTCGGCATCCTGATGTACACCCTCCCGGAGTTCTCCTCCCAGACCTGCCATGGCGGTTTCTCGCATTTCTTTGGCCTGAATGTGAGGGATTCGTCAGATCCGATGATGAACTGGCCCATCTCATCCCAACGGCCATCGATCACTGCAGAGTCGACACTACTGTCAATGATGGTGACCCAAATCGTATGGGGCGTGATAACCTGTGCGGTCACCTTCCCGGTACGGTTGCCGAACCCGGCATGGCTGCTCGTGAAATTATACGTGAGCACGTGGCGGACCGGGTCGGAACCCTGCCGGACGTAACCGACAGGCTGGAGACCGGAACCGTCATACGAATAGGTGGGAGCTTTTTGGATCCAGTCCTTAGCGAGCTCTTTGATCTGTGCCTCGTCAAGCGTCGTCACATATACGATGGTCTCCTGGAGTTTCTCCCGTATGGTTATCAACCCCTGCGGCATGAAGTCGTTGTAGTTATAGGTTGTCACGACCTTGCTCTTCCCGTTGGCGGTGAAATTGATGTCCGCATACCCGACATCGGTGACATGACTCTCTCCTTCGACATAGCGGTCGCCAAACGCCGGGAAATTGTTGTCGGCGAATACCTGGACGATCGCATCGTACTGTTCCTTGGTCAGGTTCCTCCTGTATTCTCTGGTGACAGCGCCGTCAGAAGAACGGATCGTAAACGTCGCCATGTGTTCAGTTACAACCAGCTCCTGAACTGCGTACGCGGGCATGACAAAACCTCCGTACAGGGTATAGGTAATGACGGCACCGTTCTCCACCGGTTGTTGTTCCGTGCACGCCGCGAAGGCTGCCATGAGGACAAGCAGCACTACTGTTCCGGGGATCAGATTCTTCATGACTCTCCATCATCACAGCATCGTATTTCTGTTATTCGATCCCGACAGCGGGTATCCCGTGGTTTCTGTTCCCGGTACATCAGCGATTCCCTGTATTACCAACAAATCCGGAGGGGGTGATGGAGATTTCGATATCCCTTGGAATCCCCCAGGGAGGGTTGGCCGATCTTCCTACATCCGCTTCAGCTGACACAACCCAGTCGGGGCCTTGTCTTCTCCTCTGACGTGAAAGCGGGTTGAGGGGATACCAGGAGCTGATCAGGCACCCCCACCCTCCACGATCGGGAACCCCCTGCCCCCCCTGCCAGGGGGTCCTTCCTGCCGGGTCCTCCCCCTTCCCCCTAACCATTTGCAAAAACGTCGTCCACCGATATTCATCCGGTCCTTCGGGGAGCGCCCGACCCTCCACACTCTGGTTCGCGTGGAAAAAGGGGGAGGTATGGGACCGCGGGGGTGATCAGGACCCCCCCCTGATCGACCGGCCCCCCATGACTTCCTGGGGGGGTGCCCGATCTGCAGTTACCTCCCCAGCCAGGGGAGCCTTGGCGGTTCCGGGTCTCTGTTCAACGAAAATTGAGGAAAACGATCAGGCACGCTTGTACCCGATCTTCCGAAGGAATTCCATCCGCCATGCGACTCCGTCCGCTCCCTCGACCTCTTTTGGTGCAGCGCCGTCAATCACACCAAGGATCCCCCTGCCCTGTTCCGATACAGCTACGAGGATCTCGGCAGGATTTGCAGTCGCACAGTAGATGGTACATACCTCCGGAAGATTCTTGATTGCGTTCAGGACATTGATCGGGTAGCAGTCCCGCAGGAAGAGGATGAAGGAATGACCGGCCCCGATCGCCTGTGCGTTTTCGGTCGCGATTCTTCTCAGTTCCCCGTCATTTCCCTCAACCCTGATGAGGCATTCTCCCGAAGACTCGCAGAATGCAAGCCCGAACTTGGCACCCGGTACAGAACTGACGACGACTTCGGCAAGGTCTTCCACGGTTTTGATGAAATGGGACTGGCCGAGTATGAAATTCACGTCGTCCGGTTTCTGGATACGGACAGTCATAAATTCTGGATTTTTGTTCACGGTCTCTCCCCGGCAGTGAGATGGAAGTGGGAGGTGATAATAGATTGGAGCCGGTTGCAGGGGGATGTCGGTATCCGGGTTCCGTAAGAAACCTCTCTTTTGTGTACCGGCCCGGAAAACCTCTTCCGGATACTTTTGAGGATAAACCCGGTGAAAATAAGAGTGCTGCTATGGGGATTTGAACCCCAGTCGCGGGCGTGAAAGGCCCGCATGATTGGCCGGTCTACACTATAGCAGCGCGTTGCTTTATCTAATTTCACGCATCCCGATAAATATGTTATGGAACCGGACGCCGGGACTATGTTTTTGGGATCTTTTCTACCGAAGAAAAATTATTTCCGGCCTTTTCCGGATTTCCTGGCGACGTTTCTCTTCGCAGGAGACTTCGCAGTCTTTGCGGCGGCGATCTTGGCAGCAGTTTTCCGGGCAACCGAAGACTTTGCACCTATGACTTTCCTATGGATGGGGTAGCCTTCTTTTTCAGTCACGACGCGGAATGCTGCCATCAGCTGACGGGTTACCGGTCCCGGCCTGCCGTTCCCGATCACACGGCCGTCGATCCACGTTATCGGAGCAACTTCCGCAGCGGTCCCCGTGCAGATAACCTCGTCAGCAGAGTAGAGATCGAAATACCCGAGGTTGGTCTCACGGACCGGGATCCCGAGTGACTTTGCGATCTCCAGCACGACCATCCGTGTTATGCCCCGCAGGTTGTTAAGGGTCAGAGGGGTGAGAATTTCACCGTTCTTCACGACATAGAGGTTATCGCCGCTCCCTTCCGAGACATACCCGTTCGTATCGAAAAAGATCGCCTCGTCTCCGCCCTTGTAGTTTGCCTCGATCTTGGCGAGGATATTGTTAAGGTAGTTCAGGCTCTTGACATTGGGTGGCAGAGCTTCCGCGGGATTCCGGCGGACCGAAACCGTGATGGCCTTGAGACCCTTGTCGTACAGGTCGCCGTACATCGCTCCCCAGCTCGTTGCAATGACGACGACCGTTGGCTTGGGGCACTTGCGGGGATCGAGTCCGAGATCTCCATGTCCACGGCTGATGATGGGCCGGATGTACGCATTGTCGAGATCATTCCGGCGCAGGACTTCGCAGATGACCTCGGCCATCTCCTCTTTTGAAAGCGGAGGTTTCAGGTCGATAGTCTTTGCCGAGTCAAAGAGCCGGTCGATATGCTCTTTTAACCGGAAAACCCTGCCGTTGTAGGCGCGTATCCCTTCAAACACACCATCGCCGTACAGGAACCCATGGTCGAAGACCGAGATCTTCGCCTGGTCGGCCGGCAGGAACTTCCCGTCGATGTAGATCAACATACGGTGATATACGTTCCCGGGGTTTTTTACTTTTTTTACACACCAGCATACAAGGTGAGATGGACGGGATATCCCGAACGGCAACAATCCATGATGACGATCCCCAACGCTATGCTTTTTTCCGGCAGAGATCAACGAACCGTGCGAACATGCCCCGGCTCGCCATCGGGTGGAGGTGCGTGTAACTCCCGAGAGTGTTCCGGAAGAGTGCCCCGTCATAGTTATCCCGGATCCCGGTCCCCCGGGAAAGCCGGTAGGCATACTCCGTGTCATTCGCAAGGACGACATCGGAATAATGGAACTCGTGGCCCCGGAACCGTGCAGCCCCGAACGGGGACTTCCTGCTTCCCGACCCTTCGACATAACTTACAACGCGGCGGGCCGGGATCCGCGTCTCGCCAGAGAAGATCCCGCACATCTCTGCAGAGCGTTCAACGGCGTTCCCGTCTCGGTCTTTAGCGATCCGGATCCGATCGGTCAGGTACATGAGCCCCCCGCATTCTGCATAGACCGGAGTCCCGTTTGAGGACACTTCACGCAATGAAGAACGCACGCGCTCATTTGCCTCGAGCCCAGGGAGAAAGAACTCGGGATACCCTCCGCCAATAATGTACCCGTCTGCTTCCGGAAGCCGGTCATGGATCGGGCTGAACGGGACCACATCGGCGCCCAGTGCCGGCATGAGGTCGAAGAGATCGGCGTAGTAAAAATTGAACGCCTCATCAAGGGCGAGACCGATCCGCACGTCTGCCTGCGTATTCCTCCGGAAAATTTCAGGCGTTTTTTTCTTTACCGCGCACTCCTTCATCGATGAACGGAACCGATCGAGATCGACATGGTCTCCGATGATCTGCGTGACGATCTCGATCCGGCGACGGAATTCCTCGTTCCGCGCTCCTTCACGGAAGGGAACGAGACCCAGGTGGCGCATGGCCAGTTCCATCTCTCCTGTACGGGGGATCGCCCCGATCACCGGGATTTTGCAGAAGTGTTCGGTTGCAGCAACAGCTTTTTCCCGGTGGGAATCTCCTTTGATGTTGTTGAGGATGACCCCGGCAATGCGGACTTTCGGATCGAAAGTCTGGAACCCCCGGACAATCGCCGCTGCGCTCCGCGTTATACTCCGCGCTGAAACGACAAGGACAACCGGTAGGTCGAGGATCTTTGCGATCGACGCCGTGCTGCCGGTATCGCCGATGGCTTCGGCGCCCTCATACAAGCCTCGTACCCCTTCAACGATGGCGAGATCGGCACCGCGGCACCCGTTGGAAAAAATATTTTTTATCGTTGCTGTATCCATGGTAAAACTGTCGAGGTTCCGGCACGGGCGTCCCGAAGCGGCGGTCAGGTAGGAAGGATCGATGTAGTCCATGCCGACCTTGAAGGTCTGGACATTTTTCTCTTGTGCGAGAAGGGCTGAGAGCGCAAGGGTGATGCTGGTCTTTCCCGAGCCCGATCGATCACCGGCGATGAGTACCGCTTTCATCGCAGGCTCCTGAGAACCGCACCGAATTCGCTCTCAACGATCGAGCGGACCCCCAGCGTCTTCGGATGCAGGTCGACTTCGACCATTACGTGCCGGTGCCCGATTACTTTCAGCGGGGCGACCTGCCGCGGACCATTGGTGATGGAGAAGCACTCGATTCCGTCCGTGAAATCCGGTGGGATCGCGTGGGGGACGCCGGCAATCAGTGCGAAGGAGGGGGCGATCGCGCGGATCCGATCCCCAAGCGCCGGTCCGTTGGCACCATATTCGTCCAGCGCACCGATACACTCAGGTCTGACACCTCTTTCCTGCAGGCCGGAAAGGATCCGTGCTGCATCTTCACGGACCTTGGCAAGCCCGCGCTGTTCGAGGTTGGCGATATACGTTATGTTAGCATCCGGGCAGACGTCATGGAGGGCGACCAGTTCATCGGCAAACATATACGCGGTCTCCTTTTTCGCGTTCAGGATCGCAACCCCTCTCTCGCCGCTTCGTGCCAGTTCGAGCAGGCGCCTGCCGGCAACATGCTTGAGGTCACCCCTTTCCGGTTCGATGTATGCCTGCGATGCTGCGCCACGGAGACGTTCCACCTCGTTTGCCGCCTCCATCATGCGCCGCTGGCGGGCCATTTCGTCGCTGCTGATCCACCCGGCAGCGGCTGCCGCCTCCAGCGTCGCCAGCACTCCGGCAATATTCTCCGGGTATCCGGCATGGATGTCGACAGCGATTGTCGGGGCCGTAATCGCTGCATTCCGGACCGCAGACTGGAGGTCTTCCCCGATGATCATGGCGACACACGTCCCGATAACCGCCATCCGTCCCGGGTTGAAATGCTCCTCTGCGTACCGGAGCACGTCTTCGAGAGGTTTCTCGCCCCCGAAGATGAACTCGTTGTCCGCAAGCGACGTTGTGAGCACCCTCATCCCGTCCTCCTCCAGAAGGCGGGCGTGCTTGAAGGAGCAGCCGGATGGCCCGTGCAGAATGGAGACGTCGACGTTGAGGTCCCGTGCCGTATAAAGCGCCGCGACAATTGAGCTGGGGCGGGGGTGCATGAACTTCATTCTTACCTCCACGTCTTTACAGCAAGCACGATCGCGCCCTGATCCGTTGCACTGATCGCTGCCTCCCGCGCAGCGGAAAGCGTGGGTGCGCGGGAGACGAATGTCCCGGAAACGGCATCAGGCGGGAGCAGCGGGGGATCGAGAACTCCTCCGACGAGAATAAGGCGGTTCGGACGGATCCTGCAGATGGTATCGGCGATCTCGGCGTCGGGGAATCCTTCGCATACTCTGCCGTCGCCCTCCCCGGTGCCAATCACGAGAGTCAGCGTCTCGCAGCCGCTTGTATCCCGTGCAAGACTCGCTGCAGCGATGGTCGTATCGCGGTTCGTGCCGCTGTTGGCATTGTCGACGATGACGATCCTACCCTCTTTCCGGACCTCCATCCTCCCTTCCACACCGCAGAATCCGGAGAGCGGCGCGGGATCAAGCCCCAGCAGGCATGCAGCTGTCCCGGCGAGCATCAGCGGAATACGGTATGCCTCTTCTGCAAGGAGGGGATTTTCGAACACCCCGCCCCCCTGTTTCGTCGCTATCTGGCACCTGATCCCTTCAACTTCCGCTGCATCGTCAACACGGACAGCCCCCGGCATGCTCCAGGCGATGCCAGGTGCAAGGAGGACACTTTTGCAGGACCGGAGAGTTCGCACCTTATATTCAAGTGCATCCCGTTTTCCTGCGGCAAAACGGTACGTCTGGCCCGAGGTCAGAATCGCGAGATCCCCTGCCCCGGTCACGCCGAGTGACTCCTCGGCGATGAGCCAGCCTCCCTGCCCGACGGCGGCCTGTGCTGCTGTTATTACGGATGCCGGGGTGATACTCATCCGTATGCCGTTCTCCTGATCCGGGAACCGGATAAGACCACGGGAAGAGAGAAGCACGCCAGGATTTTCCATCAGGGAAGCGAGAGCATGCGCGGTTGTGGTCTTCCCCTGAGCCCCCGTGATCTCTACCATCGGGTGCGGGAGGGCATCGCCAAGGAGGGTCCGCACGGCTTCGTGGTGGGTGATAACCGGGGATTTCTGAGAACGGATCAGCGGGTGGTCCGGATCGAGATGCACGGGGGCCGTGACAAGGTCATAGGTTCCGGAGAGGGCGGTTTTTACATCGATCCTGCTGCTGTTCCTGTACACATCGACCATATCGACGGTGCAGCCTGCTGATTTGAATGCCGATCCGATCACGGCGCCGCCATGGATGGTATCGAGTACCAGGATTTTCATATGACGGATCAGAGGAGATTCAACGCAGCCTGCGCATTCTTGACCATCAGGGATGCAAGCAGGGGATCGCTCCCGATGGGATCCGCGTATACGAGCGGGATGCTCCTGCCATTGAGAGCAAACATACCTTTCTTCACCCCTTCGGGAAGGCCGATCTCGCCGGGAATGTCTTTCTCAATGTGGACACCTTTTGCAAGGAAGAGCGGGACAACGACGAGCGTGTCGATTGGGTCGTGCTGAAACGCCTTCAGCGCATCCCTGATAGACGGTGTGTTGATGTTCATGAACCCGCACCTGACGATAAAACCCTTGTCCTGTGCCCGGATGATCTCCGCAGTCTTTTCGACAAGCTCCTTGTTATACGGCATGGTGCTGCCATGCCCGACGAGTAACATTCCCTTCATACCCATATAGCACATAATAATACGTACTTCGTTAAAAATTATTACTAAATCACCTTAATATCCCTTGAAAAAGTATAAAAAAAATCCTTTC
>Ga0302250_1000589_pt1 | contig 33628 bp, 39 predicted proteins | sample AAG_RA_Asp_MG_FD_193536 | JGI IMG/M metagenome (GOLD analysis project Ga0302250, IMG submission 193536) | Enriched activated sludge microbial communities from anaerobic digester in WTTP, New Holstein, Wisconsin, United States - AAG_RA_Asp | ecosystem: Engineered > Bioreactor > Anaerobic >...
CGGACAGCAGCGACTCGTGGTCGAGTATTCGAGTTCATATTGTCTATTTATCAATGACTTAACGAACGCCATTTTACCCGTTTCCCATAGGGTTCACAAGGGCTATAAGCTAAAGTTGAGAGCATTGGGATGAGAGGGGCTACTTACGCTGCGTCGCGCACCAGGATGCCGAGGGCGCCCAGTTGCGCTTCGGCAGCGGCCTTCTGTGGTGCGGTGATGCCAGCCGGCCAGATCAGGGCGTTGCGCGCGACGATGGCGTGACGGGCAACCGCGATGGCGTCGTCGCGATCGATCAGCGTCGCGTCGGTGTCTATGGCCAGCACGCTCACGGCGGTTTCGGTGCCATCGGTTGCAGCCGGTGCCAGGGCGTACAGCTTGCCGTCAGCGGTTTTCCTGCCGAGCACGGTACCGAGTTGCAGGTTCTGTCCGGCGGCGACCGTCGCGGCCTCGCGGGAATAGAGATTCGGTGCCTCGTACTTCAGGAGGTCACCGAGGTTCTTGGATTGCGTGATCGAGGGCATGTGTTACTCCTTGTGGATGAGTTTCTTGACGGCGGCGACCACGGGTGATGCCTCGGGTCGCTCGGGGGCTTCGGTGCCGGCATCCGGCGTGATGGTGGAATGGATGGGCGTAGCCTCGGATCGTGCGGCCTTGGCCTCACAGAGCACTCGGCGCACATCCGCTTCGTTCTTGCCTTCCGCAATGAAGGCGGCAGCCTTGTCGGGGCAGCCGGCGATCAGGCATAACTCGGCGATGGCCTGCGCGGATTGGGTAACTTCGCGGCGGGCCTCGGCAACCAGGACGGCTGCCTGATCGACACCGATCATTTCCATTTGGGTTTCTTCGAGAGACATGTCGTCCTCCTGTAGGTGCGTCGCCCCGGGTCGTGCAAAGCTCCGAGTCGGGGGCGCCTTGCGGCCTCGGGAGCTGAGGTAAGTAGAAAATTCGGTGAGCGTTGCCTCCAGCGTGCCGACGGCATCGGCCAGACCCGATGCCACGGTGTTCGGGCCGAAGTAGAGAGCGGCCTCGGTGGCGCGTACCGCCATCTCTGGCAATCCGCGCATGGCAGCCACGTGGCCGACGAAGATGTCGTAGAGGCGATCGACCTCGGCCTGGAGTTCGCCTTTCGCGGTGTCGGTGAGCGGCTCATGCGGCGAAAAGTCGTTCTTGTGCCGACCCGCCGTGATCGCGGTGTAGCGGTAGCCGTCGTTGGCGTCCTTCACCGACTGATCGATGTGCAGCGCAATCACGCCGATCGAGCCGACACCACCGGTTTCGGTGACGATGATGCGTTCGGCGGACGATGCAATGGCGTAGGCCGCCGAGAAGGCGGCATCGTTGGCCACGGCCCAGATGGGTTTTACGACGGTGGCTTCGCGCACGCGGCGGGCAAGTTCGAAGCTGCCGGAGGCCTCCCCGCCCGGCGAATCGATATCCAGCAGAATGCCGGTGACGCTGGCATCGGCCAGCGCCGCATCGATCATCGCGCCGATGTCCTGGTAGCTCGTGAGCCCCGAGGCCGCCTCCAACCCCAAGGTGCGCTTCACCAGCGTTCCGTGGATCGGAATCACGGCAATGCCGACAGCACCTTGCATGTTCGGACGGGGTGCGGGCACTGCCGCAAGCAGGTCCTTGGCATCGGCAGAAATCGGACTGTCGATCCCCAATCGTGGCCCGAGGGCGGACAGGATCACGTCGAGCTTGGCGCGATGGACGAGCAATGGCGTCCCGAAGATGCGGGAGGCGAGATGTGGCAGCATGGGCTACTCCGTGGGTTGTTCGGTTTGTTGAGGCGGCACGACGGCCGGTGCCTGGTCGTGCCGTGGATCGGAATCGAAAACGAGGCCCAATGCATCGGCGCGGGCGTTATCGGTGGCGATCTCACGATCGACATCCTCGGCGTCGTAGCCATAGGCCGAGATCGCCTCCGAACGGCTGGTGAGGCCCGCCCGGATGGCGAGCTTCATGGCGTTGAACTCCTTCTGCGGGTCGACCCACTGCCAGCCCTGCGGAATCCACTTGGCGACTTGGTATTCACGCCGACGGAGGCTGTAGCCGGGGAGCGTGATCGACCCTTCGAGCACCGCCTGATCCATCCAGGCCCGCCAGATTGGGCGACACATCTGGTGGACGATCACACCGTGCTGGATTACCTCGCAGCGACGGCGGAACTCCAGTAGGCCGGCGCGGATCGAGGAGTAGTTCACTTGCGTCAGGTCGCCGGTGAGCATCTCGTAGGTGATGCCCATGGCGGCCGCCACTGCCCGGAACTGCTGGCGCATGAACTCGGCGTAGGAACTGCCGACATCGGCCGGTGCCGAGAACTTGATGTCTTCGCCCGGTTCGAGGATCTGCAGGGTGCCGGGTTCGAGCCCGGCCAGCGCCACGCCGTTGGCGTCGGCCAGCCCCTCGCCCATCAGATTGTCCTCGGGGGCCAGGCGCGTGATGAATCCCGCGAACATCGCGGCGGTCTTCTTGCGCACCAGTTCGGCGTCGTCGTACTGGTCAAGCTCGTTGAGTTTCACGAGCGCCCGGGCGAGCCACGGTTCGCCCCGGATCTGGCCAGGACGCAGCGGTCGGAAGAGATGAATCACCTCCTCGGCCGGCACACGAACCGTTTCGACACCGCCGGACCCGGACATCGGGGCGAGGCCGCCATCGTTCGGATGAGAACGATAGAGGTGGTAGGCAACCCTGCGTCCCAGCCGGTCGAACTCGATGCCGGCACGGATGACGTTGCCGTTGGTGAGTTCCCGATTCATCGCCAGCGGCAGATGCTCGGCCTCCAGCACTTGAATTTGGAGCGCCACCGGCAGTCCGTCCTCGGGCCGCCGCCAGCGCAGCCGCACAATCGCCTCGCCCCCCTCCAGCATCGCCCGGCAGGCGAGCGACTGCAGGCCATAGAAATCGGTGAGCCCCGCTGCATCGGCGGTCTCGCACCAGTCCCACCACAGACGCTGAATGGCTTCGCGTTGGGCCGCGTCATCCATCATGCTCTGCGGCTTGATGCCGGTACCGATGGCGTTGGCAACGAAGGCCTCGATGCCGGCGGCCGCCCAGGCGTTGCGCCGCACGAGATCGCGGCTCTTGGCTCGCAACTGTTCCTGCGTGTAGGCGAGTGCCGCCACCGCTCCGGGATTGGCCACCGTCCAGGCGAGCGTGCGTCGGCCGAGGCCTGCGCCGTCGTAGGTGGGTGTGCCGCCGAAGACCCGGCGTTTGATGGTTCCGAACCAGCCCATCAGAATCCCTTCCCGGTGGTCACGCGGATCTGGCGCGGCGCACGCGGATACAGGCCAGTGGAAACGGCATCCTTGTGCATTGCGGCTTCGACCTCGGCGATGGCCTGCTTCAGTTCCTCGACGGTGCGGTACTCGACCGTCTTGTCGCCGAAGGTGACGCGCTTCTCTCCCTTGGCCAAGGCATCACGCAGGGCCTGCAACTGGGCTTCGGTGTAGGTCGGCGTGCTCATCGATAGACCACCAGACTGATCTCGGGTGTGTCGGCGAGCGACGCCGCAGCACTGGTACAGACCAGCTCGAGGTAATTGGCGGTCTTGCCATCGGTCGTGCCGCGTGCCGCCGCGAACCGGATTGTTCCTGTCGCGGTATTACTCCTGCCCGTTGCAACCCAGCAGTACTTGGCATCGGGAAACGGCGTCTCGAACTCGATACGGTAGCGGCCTGTTCCCAAGCGGGTCACCGAGGCGACGTTGAAGGCGGCGCGAAGCTGGATCGCCCCGCCCACGTAGCCGAAATTCACCCAGGCGCGGGCGAGCCCGGGATGGTCGGGACGGATCAGCCCCTTGATCTCGGTGCCGATGCGGGTGGTGAGCGCCGACAGTTGGGCGACGAGGCTCATCGCTTACACCAGGGCGGCGTTGAAGATCGCCACGAAATCGGTGGTGGTGTCGCCGATATCGGTGGCAGCGACCGCGCCGATGTTGTCGCGGGCCTGCTGTTGCTCGGGCACTGTCAGCGTTTGCGCCGCATCGAAGCGCACGCGCTTGTCGATGGCAGCAGTCAGTGCGGCAATGCCGGTCTGGTCGTTCTGTAGCGCCTGCTGGAGTTCCAGCAGGGTGTCGTAGGCCGGGTCGGCACCACCGAGGATATCGGCCTTGAGGGCATCGAGCACCGAGACGATCTTCGACGACGAGTAGGTGCTGGTCGTGGCAACCGTCAGGTCGTCGATGGCCACCGCCGTGAGGATGGCGGCCTTCAGTTCGTTGATTGCCGCCACCAGACTCGACTTGTCGGTGGTGGTGAGACTAGTCAGCGTGCCGGTGCGGCCTTTGACGGTGTTGAATTCCTCGGCGACGCGCAGGACGAAACTGTTGAGTTGGGTTTGCAGACTCATGGCGGGGTTCTCCAGTGGTGGTGATCAGTTGAACCAGCGGCTGCGAATCACGCGCCGGCCCGTTCGCGGGGTTGCAGAAACAGCGAGGCCACCGCGTTGGGTGGCCTCAGTGGGTTGTTCGGTTTGCGGATCGGGATCGCCGGGCGGCGAGAAACCGATCTGTCGTTCCAGTTCGCGCCAGTGCCGTTCCTCGAAGCGGTCGAGGCCGGCGGCACTCGCCGCCGCGCGGGCATACACGTAGCAGTCCAGGGCTTCGTTGCGCTCGCGCATCTTTTGCCATTCGCGCACCGGGTAGCCGTTGCGGTCGCGCCGGGTCACCAGTTGCTCGGCGCACAGTTGTTGCAGGTACTCGGCATCGACCTTCGGCAGATGCACGTAGCCAGGTGGGTAGCTCATGATTTCGATTTCGGGATCGTCTTCATCGACTTCGATTTCCACCTGCTTGCGCAAGTTGTTGTAGAGCTCCAGCTTGGCGATGCCGACCGCCACGCTGTAAACCTTGATGCCTCGGCGCAGTTTCTTGCCGCCCTGTGAGACATCGACGGCGGTGGGTGTGCCGATGAGGGCGGCCCCGCGCGCCACGCCCTTGACCGCCATCACGCGCGGATCACGGCAGGCCCGCACGAAGGCATACGCTTCCTGCGTGGCGAAGCCGGTGTCGATGGCCAGCCGCGCAAGCGGCATTTGCACGGACTTCGAAAAACTGGAGCGCGTCCAGGTCTCATTCAGCATTCCTTCCAGCCGCCGCCACACGTCGTCACGCGCCGTGTCGCCCATCAGCACCCGATGCTCGATCAACCAGGATGTCTTGCCACGCCCGAAGGCCCAGACGGACATCTCGATACGATCCTTCTGCACGTCGGCACCGCCGACCAACAACAGGCCACCGACAGGGATGTGGCCGATGGGATAGTCCTCTCTCCGTTCCAGCAGTCGCTGCCAGTCGGGCGCTTCACCTTCCTCAACCCAGGCCTCGCCCAGTTCGGAGTTCTTGAACGCCTTGATGGTTGCCACCGAACGGCTCTCCGACATGGCAGCCTTCTCCCACGACGCCGCAATCTCGCGCCATTTCCTCCAGGGGCTGTAGAGGCTGGACAGGTGAAACCCGGCGCTCGTTCCTATTCCTTGCGCCACCCATTCGCCAAGTTCCAGCATCCGGGATTTGTGATGCTCGGCAATCGGTGCTTCACATTCCTCGCAAAGATACGCGGCGGTCTCCGGCTGCCCGCGCTCCCAGCGCAACCGTTCGAACCTCAGCCACTGGCGGTGACCACAATGCGGACACGGCACGAAGTACCGTCGCTGGTCAGACGCCTCGTATTCCCGCTCGATGATGCTCGCCCCCGCGATGGTCGGCGTGGACACCAGCAGAATCTTGCGCCGCGCAAACGTCCGGGTGCGCGCTTCGGCCAGGTGGATCGCGTCGCCCTCGCCATCGACGTCCAGCGGATAGGCGTCCACCTCGTCGAGAAATAGATAGCGCACCGGCATCGAGCGCAGACCCACGGCTGAGTTGGCCCCGGTCATCACCAGCACGCCGCCGCGAAACTCCTTCATCAGCACCGTGTTGCCGGAGTCCCGACTCCTGGGCGGCGCGATGATGTCTTTGAGCACCGGCGACTCCTCGATGAGGGGATCGATGCGGTGCTTGGAGTTCCTCTGCGCCATCTCGGTCGTCGGCCAGACGATCATCATCGGGCCGGGGGCGTGATGGATGGCATAGCCCACCCAGTTGAGGCCCAGTTCCGTGCCGCCCACCTGCGCGCCCTTCATGAGCACCACCCGTTCCACTGGCGAGGCCGGCGACAAGCAGTCCATTATTTCGCGCAGGTAGGGCGTGCGTGCATTGCGCCAGCGTCCGGGCTCGGCCGATTCCTTGGTCGAAAGCATCCGATAACGCTCGGCCCATTCGGATACGGTCAGGCGAGGATCGGGCCGCAGCCCTTCGCGCCAGGCACGTTCGATCTCAAGCGCCCCTTCGTAGTCGTCCGCCGTCATCCGTCCACCTTCGGTACAAACTCACCCAGTTCCTCCAGATGCACACGGACGGCGACGTCGAGCGCCACGAACAGGGTGTGCTCATCGATGCCCAGTTCCGCCGCGAGGATCGGTGTGATGCGATTCGGCCAGTTGATCCACGCCTCCCGTTCGGCCCGCGCCAGCTTGAATACGTGGGCGATGGCTTGTGCCCGGTCGACCAGTTCCCCTTTGAGCTGCGCCAGGCGCACCTTGTTGGTCTGCGCCTTGACCACCTCGTTGACCGTGCGGGCTTGCAGTAGCGAAGCACCGCCTGTCGAAAGTGGCGGCGCTGCCGCCTCCGTCTCCTGAGACCGAGCGCGGGGCGATTCGTCAGCAGCAGGCGCGGCCTTGACCGGGGCAGCTTTCCGGGCGGGAACGGTGTTCCGTGCCCACTCCAGATCGGCCCGGTTCGGCTCGATCGTGCCATCGGCCTCGGGCGTGATGCGCCCGCTATCGATCGCCTTCTTGACCGCCACGTGAGAGACGCCGCGATGCCGGGCGTAAGCGCGTATCGACAGACCCATGATCTACATCAAGCCCATCGCAGAGGTTCTCCAACGTCGCGATTCAGAGCTTGGATTTCCTCCACAGAAGCGCGTTCATGCCATCGCCATCAACCACATTGCGGGAGACAAACATGTACGCAGACAAACTGGACACCCTTGGCAAGAAACTGGCCGATACCGCCCTGACCCTGCTGGTGCGCCTGTATCCGGAAGTGCGCCAGGCTTCCACCACGGAACTCGATGCCGCCTGCGCGGCGATGCGCGCCAAGTCAAGGTCGGTGATCGACGAGTTGATCGATGACGCAAAGGATGCGCCTGGAGTGGCGCACATCGCGTTTCAGACCGCAGCCCTGGCGCTCGCCCACGAGGGTATCCAGACACTCAAGGCAGGACGCAAATGAATCTGCGAAGCCGGGCAAATAGAGCTTGGCTTCCTGTTCGAACAGCGCCTGAATGCAATCGACATCAACGCCAACCCAAGGAGACGACCATGACCAAGCCAGCCGCCCAAACCCTCGACCAGCAGATACAGCAAATCGCGCTCGACCACCTGTTCATCGAAACCCTGGAAACCCGAAACAGCGACCGGATGGACTTCCACGAGGTCAGCGTCTGGGGCGTCAAGAGCGCCCTGATGGCCGCCTACGAGGCGGGCCGGCAGGCCGCGAAGCAGGACTGAAAAGAAGCTGAAAACGCTTGGCTTCACTCCCGAACAGCGCGTTCATGACCACACCATCAACCACCACGAAGGAGCATCAAATGACCACCATCCAACTGACCCCGGCCCAGCACGCCATCCTCGCCTACGCCATCGAACACACCGGCGGCAAGATCGAATGGTTCCCCGACAACATCAAGGGCGGTGCCCGCACCAAGGTGCTGGAGGGCTTATTCAACAAGGCCCTGATCACTCGCGACAGCACCACCTGGTTCGTCGCGGCCGAGGGCTACGACGCCCTGGGGCGCGCCCGGCCGACGCCGGCCACCATCCACCCCGACCCCGAGGTCGAGGCCGCCGTGTCGGCCGCAGAGGGCAACTGGGCGCAAGAAAAACAGGACGCGGCCAAGCGACTGCTCAAGGTCGGCGTCGAGGGCAAGCCCCGCACCCGCGAGAACAGCAAGCAGGCCGCCGTGATCCAGATGCTGCAGCGCCCGGAGGGGGCCACCATCAACCAGATCTGCGCGGCCACCGGCTGGCAGGCGCACACCGTGCGCGGCACCTTTGCCGGCGCGTTCAAAAAGAAACTCGGACTCACCATCATCTCGGAAAAGCCCGAGGGCGGCGATCGCATTTACCGGGTCGGTTGAATTCGAGATGGGGTGGCGGCATATCCACGCCACCCCAAAATGATTCCTGAAATAGCTTGGCTTTCCGATTGAACAGCGCGTTCATGCGTATGTCACAACAATCAATTGAACGGAGACCATCATGACCATCGCCACCCGCGCCCGCTTTACCCGCAAACCCTGCAGCATCGATGAAGTGCTGCACAACAGCGACCCCAGCGCACCGCCCGAGTCCATCACGATCGAGTTGCGCAAGGAACTGACCGCAATCGAGTACGACGTCTTCGCCAACACCCTGCTGGATGATCGCGACTGGCTGGCGGGACACGGCGGACACCGCAACGGCAAACGCAGTGTGGTCGAGGTCAGCGCCCCCGGCCGCACCACGCTCTATGTCGATCCCTCCGGCGACAGCTACGGTCGGTACGTCGGGGTGGCGATTGAGTCGCCGACGCCCAGCAACGATCAGGCCAGCGCGATCCGCTGGCTGCTCGACAATCGGCGGCCCGAGGTCAGCATCGAACAGGCGTTGCGCACCCTGCGCATTGCACTGTCCGGCGACCAGGCCGCGATGAAACTGCTCGACGAACTCGCCACCTAAAATTGATGCAAATTCTTTGAAGATTAGCTTGGCTTCTCAATCAAACAGCGCGTTCATACGGGTGTCGCCACCACACACCCGAAGGAGATCAAAATGACCAACACCACTCAAACCCCCGCCACCCAGAACGATGCCTGGGGCTTTTTTGGCACGATGAACGAGAACGCCGAAGCGGCCTGGCCGATCGCGATGACCGCGATCTCCGACGCCACCTGCCAGCCCCTCGAATCGGTCAGGTTGCTCCTCGACAGCCGCCACGGACGCCACTTTGCCGATGACGTCCTCAATGAGATGCTGCGGGGTCACACGATCCAGCAGGCAATCGACGCCGCCGTGACGCGGTGGATGGGCTGGACGATTGGCCGCCAGACCAGCAAGGACTATGACATCCCCAAGGGGCTGCCTTACCTCACCGGGTTCGTGATTCACTGCGAAGTGACCGACGAATCCTTCGAAGCCCAGGCAGCGTAAGGAGATCGACATGGCCGCCGTCGTCACCACCCCACAACTCCAAACCAACTACGACAAGTTCATCGTCGAACTGACCCAACTCAGTCGCAAGTACGGTGTGGCGATCCAGTCAGTCGGCGGTGTCCACCTCGCCGACGACCCCGGCGAGTTCCGCAACGTCCGCTACGTGGCCGACATCACCAGTGGCGACCTCCTGCCGGAGTTTCCCACCGACTGACAGCGTGTCGAACGCCACGCCATCTGACTGCCTGGTGGCCTGTGCCCCGGCATAGTCCTGCCAGCGCCGCACGATCACATCGACGTACTTCGGATCCAGTTCGATCAGACGCGCCTTGCGACCTGACTTATGCGCCGCGATCATCGTGGTGCCCGACCCGCCAAAGGGATCCATCACCACATCCCCCGGGCGGCTGGAATTCCGAATCGCCCGCTCCACCAGTTCCACCGGCTTCATGGTCGGATGCAGATCGTTCTTCTGCGGCTTCTTGATCTGCCAGACGTCGCCCTGGTCACGGTCACCGCACCAATGCCGGTCAGCACCCTCGGGCCAGCCGTAGAGGATGGGTTCGTACTGGCGCTGATAGTCGGCGCGCCCCAGCGTGAAGGTGTTCTTGGCCCATATGACGAAGGTCGACCAGTGGCCACCGGCCGCACGGAACGCTGCCTGTAGGCGGTCGAGTTCGCTCGACGACATAGCCACGTAGATACCGCCCTGGCAATGCGCCACGGCGGGCGTCATTGCGGCCAGTAGGAAATCATAGAACCCGTCGCCCAGGTTGTCGTTGAGGATTGCGCGATCCTTGCCGCGCATCTTGTCCTTGGCCGAGTTGGCGTAATTGACGTTGTACGGCGGATCGGTAAATACCATGTCGGCGATCTCGTCGCCGAGCACTCTCGCATAGGCATCGGCATCGGTGGCATCGCCACAGATCACCCGGTGCTCGCCACAGAGCCAGACGTCGCCCGTCCGCGAGACAACGGTCCCGGACTCTTCCGGAACAGCGTCCTGGTCGGACTCACCTTCGGTGGTGGATTCCTCACCGGCCAGCAGGTCAGCGAGCGCATCAGCATCGAAGCCGGTCAGAGAGAGATCGAAGTTGTCATCCTGCAGCGCGGCCAGTTCGACCTGGAGCATGGCATCGTCCCAGCCGGCATTTTCGGCGATCCGGTTATCCGCGATCACCAGGGCGCGCCGCTGGGTGGGCGTGAGATGGTCGAGCACCACGACCGGCACCATGGTCAGGCCGAGCTTCTGGGCTGCTGCCAGGCGACCGTGGCCAGCAACGATGACACCATCGCCACCGGCCAGTATGGGATTGGTGAAACCGAACTCGGCAATCGACGCCGCGATCTGTGCAACCTGGGCATCCGAGTGCGTGCGCGAGTTGCGGGCATACGGCACCAGCTTGGCCGTGGGCCATTGCTCGATCTTGTCGGCGAGCCAGGAGATGGTCATGCCGCGCCCCCCAATCGCTCGCTGGCCACCGCCGCGAAATTCTGTCCCGTCGCTACCAGCGTGACCGGCACCTCGGGGAAGTTCTGCTGGAAGCGTTTCACGGTCACGTCGACGTACTCGGGGGCAATCTCGGTGGCGCGAACCTGTCTGCCAGTTCTCTGTGCGGCCAGCAGGGTCGTGCCCGAGCCGCAGAACGGCTCGAAGACGATGTCGCCCGCGTCGGTGTAGGACTCGAGGACGAACTGGGGCAGCGCCACCGGGAACACAGCCGGGTGGTCGATGTCCTGCCCGATCTTCCCTTTGTGGCGCATGATGCGAATCACGGAATCCGGAATCTTGGTTTCCTGCGTCACCTGGCCGACATGGTTCCAGGCAGTCTTGCTGCCATCCTTGTTGCGCATGCCGCCGGCACTTGTGCCGTCACCGCGCAGATGGGTGTCGCGCCCCGCGTAGATGCAGGGCACAAATTTGTTCGGGCGCCGGGCCTCGCTGTCCTTCCGTTTGAAGTGGAAGACGAACTCGAAGGACGGGGCCAGCCGGCCATTCCAGTCGCCGGGCAATCCCGGCCCCTGGTCCCATACATACCAGGCGAAGCGCCGCCATCCATGGGTGCGCATCCAGTCGAGCCAGCCGTCCCAGTAGGGAATGACTTCCTGCTCGCGATGGATCAGGCCGAGATTGACCAGCACCTGGCCGTTCGCGGCCATGGGCAAGTTGGCGAATACGCCTCGCATCAGGGCATCCCAATCAATGATGGTGTTCGTGTAGTCGCGCTGGTTGCCGTAGGGCGGCGATGTGAAGCACAAGGCAGCCTGCTCGCCGGCCATCAGCGTTCGGACGACGGCCGGGTCGGTGGCATCGCCGCAGATGACGCGATGCGCACCGATCTGCCAGATGTCCCCTGGACGCGAGACCGGACTGGACGGCACCTCCGGTAAATCATCGGCGGCATCATCATCGGACTCATCCGAGGACTCGTCCTGTAGCGCCTGCTCGGCGCCGACCAGCAGCTGCTCGATCTCCTCGTTGGAAAAACCGGTCATGGTCAGGTCGTAACCCGCTTCAGACAACTCGGCCAGTTCCAACGAGAGAAGTTCTTCATCCCACCCCGCGTCCAGCGCCAGGCGGTTGTCGGCGATCACGTAGGCCCGTTTCTGTGCCGGCGTGAGGTGGCCCAGTTCGATGACCGGCACTTCCAGCAGATCCAGCTTGCGCGCTGCCGCCAGACGACCGTGGCCGGCAATGATGCCGTTGGCGCCGTCGACGAGGATGGGCTGTGTCCATCCGAACTCGACGATGCTGGACGCCAGCTTGGCAACCTGCGCATCGGAATGGGTGCGCGGATTGCGGGCGAAAGGGATCAGCGTCTCGATCTTGCGATACTCGACGCGCAGATGTTCGGTCATTGGAATGCAAAAACCCGCCACGAGGGGCGGGTCATCAAAGGGTGTAACTCGGTTCAGGTGGTAACCGGGGTGGTAACTGGTAACCCTGGTAACCTCGTTTCGGGATCGGACGCTAGCGAAATGCCGCGCTCGCTCCCCCCGCATTGGTTTTTGGCCAGGAAGGACCCGTTGATTTCTGGGCTGCTTCCTCTGCCGTCACCTCTGTCCAGACGATAAATGAATACTACGCAAGATCAGGTCGTTTTGTTGCAGGGGCAAAAACCGCTGATTGCCGCGTGATGGCGCACATCCCCGACCATACGCGCCAAATCACGCCAAAACCCTACGCAACCACCACACCATTAAGTTGATCTGCGACCGTCTGCAATGCCCGCCGCCAATGCCGCCATGCCGTCGTGCGGTCGCAGGCAAAGCGGATCGTGATGTCCCGCCAGCCATAGCGCTTCGCGCGCATCCATACGAGATGACGTTGCTCGATGGTGAGCCACTGCACCCAGCGCATAGCCTCCAGCATTCGTTCAATTGCCTCTGGACTCGGCGGAAAGGATCGGTACACCCTCTCGTCCGCTGCAAAGGTCTCCCATTCGCTTCGGACAATGGCGGGCCAGCAGTTGAAGTAACCCTGCACTCGAACAGGAGGCAACCGTCGACTGGTGCTTGCGGCCTCTTCAAACCGAGCAGCAACGTCCTCGATAGTCCACTTAGTCATTGTGTCGCCCTCCGTAGAGCCGGTCACCGATGCGTCGCACGATCTCGCGCTCGATGAAGTCCAGACGTTCGTCGGATGCGTTGACCACCAGGATGTGTTGGTCACGCCAGCCACGTTCCTTGATCGCATCCAGATCCGTGGCCTGAGGCTGCAGACGACCGAGGGGGCAGCGGTATTGGGGTGTCGGCACCTTCATGTCACACCTCCTGCGTCTCGACAGCCCAGTGCAGCAAGGCCAGGGCGTCGGCTTCGTTGTCGTCGGCTGGGGTGTGACCACGCAGGCGGACGGACGCGATCATGTCGTCCTTGCCCGCATTGCCCTTGCCGGTCGCGTGCTTCTTGATCGTGCCGACTGGAACACCCTGGTAAGGGATGTTGTGATGCTCACACCACGCGGTCAGATGTCCCATGAAGCCACCGTAGGCGTGCGCCGCATCAACGCCAGCGTGCCGTCGAACCTCCTCGAAGAACACCGCGTTGATGTGATTGCTGGCCGAGAGCAATTCGTTGAGCCAGCGCTTGAAACGGAGGAAACGCATGCCGCCCCCTTCAAATCGCTGCGGCTTGAAGTGCTCCGTGCCGCTGGTGATAGTGCCGTCCAGGTGCTGCAGAGCCCACCCGGTGTGTGTGCCCAGATCAAGGGCCAGGATCGTTGTGTTCATCGTCGTGCTCCAGTTCGGGGGGCGAGTGACGGATGCGACGGGTTCTTTGGAAAACAGCCCTTACGTGCGCGCACGCGTAGCGCGTCAATCAGGAAACCCGTCAAATCCGTCACTCGCCCGGATTGCTCAGTCATCTCGGTAGGGGTAGCCATGGCTGTACGGCTTGGGCCTGAGGGCTATGCCCTGGAACCCGCGCACGCCCATCCCGTTGCGCCATTTGTCCAACCCGCGCGTGATGAGCAGATCGGAGAAGCGGCGTTGTGCGCCGACAAACTCGCCAGAGGCTTCAGCCCACAGCTTCCAGTCGTTGAACAGCTCGGCGGTCAGCGACTTGGCGTTGGGCTCGCGCACGCAGCGCTCATCGAGCCAGCGGCCCAGGGCGTCCTCGGCTTCGAAATACTCCTCCGTCGCGTCCACCACGCGCTGCGGTGGAGAGAGTCGTCCGTGGCGCTGCCAGTCGAGACAGCCCTGCACGGCCCACGCGAGGATGCCGTCACGTTCGGCCAGGAGCTTCTGTTGCAGGTTCTTGTCGCGGCGCTCGGGCGGCACGGTGATCGTGAAAGGGATCAGGTGCAGCCTGCGTTTCATCGCCTCGTCGATATTGCGAATGGCGGGCTTGTGGTTGCCCGCCACGAACAACTTGAACTGCGGGAAGAACTCGAAGAAGTCCTGGCGCATGAAGCGCGCCGAGATCTTGTCGCCACCGGTGAGGTTCTTGAGCTTCGACTCGGCCCAGCGCTTTCCCTGTTCAGTTTCGATGGCCGCCACGAAGCGCGCGCCGCGCAGTCCCGCCATATCGGTCGGGTGCCGGTCGGTGCGCGTTTCCATGAAGGTGTCCATCGGCGCATTGGTCGCGTAATCACCCAGGATGGTGGCCAGCGTGTTGACGAACACCGACTTGCCGTTCGCACCTGTGCCGTACAGGAAAAACAGCGCGTGCTCTTGCGTCGATCCGGTCAGCGCGTAGCCGACCATCCGTTGCAGATAGGACTGCAGTTCCTTGTCACCGCCCGTGACCTCGTCGATGAACTGCCTCCAGGTCGGGCAGTCGCCGCTGGGCGTGGCTGTGGTGATCTTGGTCATCCGATCGGCGCGCTCGTGCGGGCGCATCCGGCCTGTCTTGAGATCGACCACGCCGCCTGGCGTGTTGAGCAGCCACGGATCTGCATCCCATTCGTCGGTAGTGGCCGCGTGCCTGCGGTCAGCACGCGCCAGGCGTTCCACACCGCCGACCGTTCCTGCGCTGGCCAATTTGGCAGCAACCTTGGGGTTGTCGGCGCGTACAGCCGTCTGGCGACAAACGCTGCGGATCAAGTCCGTGGCCGCCAACGTGTCCTCGGTGCGCCAGCGTTGCCCGTCCCACACCAGCCACTTTCCCCAGCCAGCCACGTAGCGCCAGTCGCGGTGGTAGCGGCGCGTGAAGGACAGCGCCAGCGCGTCCTCCGTGCCCCAGACGGATTCGTCGCTGCTGACCACCGGATCAACGTCATCGGCGACGTCGTGCATCTGCAAACGTGGGCCGTGGGTGAGGAAGGTGGCGACATCGAAGCCCTCGGCGATGGCGTCGGCTACGTCCCAGCCCTCAGCGGCTTCCTCGGGCGGGTACAGGATGTGGCAGGATTTGGCTCCCGCCGACAGGATGGCCTGTGCCGCCTGCGTGGCGTACTCCCAGCCCGGCTTGTCACGGTCGGGCCAGATCAGCACGGCCTTGCCGGCCAACGGCGACCAGTCGGTCTTTTCTACCGGAGCGTTCGCGCCGTGCATCGCCGTGGTGGCCACGATGCCCACATCGATCAGGGCCTGCGCGCATTTCTCGCCCTCGACCAGCACCACCTGCGCGGTACTGGTCATCCCTGGCTGGTTGTAGAGCGGACGCGGGTCGGGCGGTGCCATCTTGCGCCGCTTGGCATCCCAGGGCCGGAACTGCTTCCTCTGCCCGGGCGGGTCGTAGCGGTAGACAACGGCGATGAGATGGCCTTGGGCGTCGAGGTAGTCCCACTTGGCGGTGGCGGGGCCGAGTTCGTCGACCGGCACGTCCTTCTTGCTGGCCTTGCGTACTGGTGCGGAGCGCGAGTGTCCGAGCAGATCGGCAGCGGCATCAAGCACGCGGGGAAAGTCGCGGGTCACATCGATGCCGAAGTGATTGCCGATCAGCGCGTACACATCGCCGCCGGAGTTGTCGGCACGATCCGTCCATAGGCCTGCCTTTTCGCCCTCAAGCACCACCTCAAGGCTGTCGCCAGGGCTACCCAGCACATCACCGATGAGGAACTTGCCCCGGCGCTTCTTGCCTGCCGAGAACAGAGTGAACAGCACCGATTCCAGCCGGGCGAGCAGTTCTGCGCGCAGTTCCTCCCGCTCGGCATCGCTGACGATGCGTGGTTGGTTTCCGGTGGGGACGGCGGTGTCGTTGAAGTCGATCATTCGGCCTCCTCGACGGCGGTATCCGTATCTCCCGCGAAGCGGCTTTGCGCTGCCGCATTGCGTGCCGCCCACGTAGAAAGCTCTGACAGGCGATAGCGCACCAGCCCACCCATGAGGTAGTGGGGAATCCGGTATTTGCTGCGCATCGCGTGATCGGCGAACCAGTAATACGGCAGGCGCAGCGCGGCAGCCGCCTGCTTGGCGTCGATCATCGGTTCGATGCCGGTAGATGAAAGGGTGTTGTCGGTCATGCTTGTGTCCTCCAGCAGCGGTCTTGCCATGCACACATCCGACATTCGAAGTGGGTCGGGTCATGGAAGCCACGTGGCAGCAGTTCGCCTGCTTCCGTGGCTGAGATGACCTTCACCGCACGATCCGACATGCGCTGGGCAAGGGCTGCATCAAAGGGCACGGCCTCGGTGTAGATCTCCATCGTGTCGGCGTTGAGCGCCGTGAAGATCGCCGGGTGCTCGTGCAGTTCGAGATAGGCTTGGTAGATCGCCACTTGCGCGGCGTAGATGGGTTTGGAGATGGCCAGCCCTTTTTTCTCCAGATCACTCCAGGATTTGTTGCCCAAGCATTTGCATTCCCAGAGCACGGGATAGGCGAAGCCCTCCGGGCCACCGACGATGACGCCGTCGATGTGGCCCTGCAGGCGGCCGTCGGCCACGGAGAAACCAAACTGTTCGCCATCGGCCTTGCGGGTGCGCAGATCGAAGCCTGCATCCCGCAGCCACGCGACCATGCAGTCCTCCATGACATGGCCGCGCTCGAAGATACGCAGCATCCGACCCGGCGTGTCGCGCCCGTGGTCAATGGGAGCCCTGGCGTACTCGAATTGCAGGGCGCGCTCGCAGGCCACCCCGAGGCGCGAGGCCCCGAGGTACTGGCGCTCGGATTGACGGGCTCGGGCCTGTTGCAACCCGGCGTCGACCAGGGCGGTGACCTGGCCCGCGATGCTTGATGAGGAATTGAAGTCCATCATGGCTTCTTCCCCTTCGGTTCATCCCAAGGCAGGTCATCCTCCAGATCCGCGAACGGATTGGCGGCATCGGGTGCCAGCGGATCGGGCGTGGGCGGCAAGCCCCGCACGGGCGGGAACTTGGTGACCTCGTGGTGCGCGACCATCGCCTCCGACCAGCAAGTGACGATGGCATCGATCACCCGCAGCGCTTCGGCCTCGGAGTAGTCGCCCAGAGGCTTGGTAAAACCGATCTCGCCCGCCGCCTCGCCGAAGGACTTGAGGCATTGGCGCATGGCGGCCAGTTCGACTTCAGACGGATCGATCATGGCGACCTCCGTCTTGCCGATGTAGCCATCCTTGGCCTGTTGCCAGTTGCCGTACAGCGCGTGGAACGCGTCCTGGCAGCGACGGGAACAGAACACCCAGTCGAGCACGTAGCGGCGCGCATCGCCGGTCTTGAATCGACCGTCCGTGTGGCCGTAGCCGCGTGCTTGTCGTTTGCAGACCCAGCATTTCATCGGCCTCCCTCACTGCGCCCACGACGGTTTGCCCGTCACGGGTGCGCGTTGGACAGGCGCTGCCTGATACGCGGGTGCCGCTGGCTGTGCCGGAGCACCGGAAGTGCCCCCACCCGTGGACTTGGGCGGCACGCCCATCAACTTGGCGTAGTCGGGGTGATCGGGTTCGACCGCGACCTTGACCACGTTGCGGTCCTGGCCCTTCCCATCCTTCTCGATGTCGACGCGGGCGAGGAACTCCAGGCCATCCAGTTCGTGGAAGCCCTGAATGCGGCGCGCGGCGGCGGCCTGGGGACTGTTGTCCTGCGGGTGGACGTTGCGGGCGCTGTTGAGCGCGGCGCGAATGAAGCTGCGCCCCATCTGACCCCAGGTCGGCCCCTTCTGCGAATGCAGGCCGATGTTCGACCACATCTTGCGTTTGGCGTGGTCGCCAGCGGTGACCACGAACTCGGCGGCCAGATAGATCGAACCGGTGTCGAAGGACTCGGTGGCGTAACCGCCGCCCCAGCCTTGGCTGGGATCGTCATAACCACCGGGCTTGAGGGTCATGCGCACAGGGACAACGGTGCCCTTGGGGATCAGGTCAAAGCCGGATTGCTGTGATTCGGCGTCGTTGAAGTCGTTCCAGTTGTTGCTGGTGGTGGATTGCTGGGTCATGGCGATTACTCCTGAGATTCGTGGGATTGGGTGATGGCGGGCGCGGTGGGTGTGCCTGCGCACTTGGCGATCAGCACGCGCAAGTTCGGCGGCTCCAGCAGGTCGAGACGACCGCTGCGGTCTTTGGCGGGATAGCCCCAGGGATTGAGCGTCTGGCAGACGAAGGCGCGGTAAAGCTCTCCCTCGTCGGTCTTGAGTTCGGCCAGCGTCACGACCTCATCGACGATGCCGGGCAGTTCCAGCGCGGTCTTTGAGCCCTCGATCTGCGGCACGAAGACCCTGCGGTTGAAATCGTCCAAGCGCTCGTCGAGGATGGCGACGAAGATGACGTTCTTGTCCCGCGCGTGCTGCAGATGGGTCAGCGCGGCGATCATCTCGGTGCCGAGCAGCCCGTAGGCGCCCCGGGTATCGGGTTTGCCGGTGCGGTCGGAGAAGGCTTGCGGCTGCGCCTTGGCCCAGGTCAGGCACAGGCGCGAGAGCACGGTGATCGAGTCGACGAAGTAGGTGTCGTACTTCGCCAGCCGGGCCGGGTCGCCGTAGCCTTCGCAGACGTGCCGGTAATGCGCCTCGGAGAACGGCGCATCGGGCGGCAGCGCCGGGTTCGGGCCAGAGAGGAACACGACGAGGTCGCGGAACTCGGGCCATGTGACCGGTCGCACGCAGTCGCCACGCCAGGCCTTGACGGCGAGGTCGCCGGCCTCGAGATCGACAAACAGCGTCGAGGCCTCGGGCAAGGTGCGCAGCTGGCTGGTCTTGCCGATGCCGCTCTTGCCGAGCAGCGTCAGCTTGGCACCGCTCTTTTCCGCGAACCGTTCGTCGGCGGTGATGATGCGAAGAGGCTTGTCCATCACGCCGCCTCCCGGATCTGCTCGGTGACGGCCGGATTCCAGAGGATCTGGTAGCCGGAATGACCGTTGCGCGAGTACGGCATGGCCTCGGCCCAGGATTCGCCGGCCTCGGTCAGTTCCCACTCGTCGCGATCATTGCGAAACTGCAGGCCGTGATCTGCCAGGAGTCGGTTGGTACCCTTGGCGGAACGGCCCAGCAGCTTGCCGAGTTGGGTGGCATTGAGCGAGCAGATCGGATCGGCGGCGGGAAGGGTGCGACGCAGCGTCTCGACGGTGAGGCCGGTGTTTTCCTGGATGCAGGTCAGCGTCGCGGCCATCGCGATGCCGGTTTTGACGCCGGGCACCTTGGCGATGGCTTCGCCGATCAGCAGGATTGCGCTCACCCGATCCTGTGTTGGCGAAGGCAGCGCGGCCACCGCGCCGGGCACGGAGTACGCGCCGGTCTTGCGGATAGCTGGCAACACTTCGCTGGTAACCCAGCGTTTGAAGCGCTTGGCAGCATCCTTGGTGCTGCCAAGGATCAGTGCGTAGAGTCCCGATTCGTTGATGAAGTTGGCGCGCTGCAGGCGGCCGAGCGTGTCGATGACCTCACGTTTCGTTAGGTCATCGGCATCGACGTGGTCAGCGACGGCCTTGTGCGGGTTGGTGAACTCCAGCGCCGAGCACACATCATTGGCGTTGAACCACGGCAGACCCAGATCGTCGATCTGGACGCGCACGGCATGCGCGTCGAACTGGAAGGGAATGATTGCGCTCATGGTCATTCCCCCGAATCGATGGAAAGGGTGAAAGACGGCTTGCCGGCATCCACGGTGCGAGCAGCGGCGAATTGCTGTTGCAGCGCCGGTGGCCAGTTCGTGTAACGGGATTCGGGAACCGAGAACTTGATGTCGAAGTAGTGCTCGACCTTGTCGCCGGAGGCCACGATGCGCGCAGCAAGTTCGCGTGCCATGTCCTGATTCCAGGACGTCTTCTTTGGCAGTTCAAACTTGATGCGCAGCACGCCGTCACTGATGTGGGCGGTGCCGAAATCTCGCCCGGACTCGCGCAGCGCATCACGGGCCTGCTCGCCGTAGCACTGATCCAGTGCGGCATCGAACTTGGTGCGGGCCTTCTTGAGCCAGTCGATGGCAGCTTCGAGATTTTTATCGATCTCGTGCTTCTGGGCTGCCGGCAGTGCGGCCAGTTGGCTGACGGACATCTCGGCGATGTCGGCGGGGAAGATGGTCAGATCGCTCATGGCCACCCCCTTACTGATACGCACGAACCGAAGTCGAATAACGCGATACGCGTCGTTCGAAAGCTTCGATGTCAGCCAGGGCATAGGAGACCCGTGCCCCGAGTTTCATGAATGGGCATCCAAGGGCTTCCTGACGCCAACGACGCAGGGTCTTGACCGAGACTCTCCAGCGCTCTGCGAGCTCGTACTCGTTGAGCGCCAGACGTTTCACGCCGGCCGTGGGGTCCGAGCGGCCAATCCGCCCGGTTGTTGCTGAAGGGTGTTGCGTTTGCATTTCGATGTGCCTCCTGTTCAAAAAGGGCACATCGCAGTTTCCGCACGGATTTATGGGGAGTGTGCGGGGACGTCTATGGGAGATTTATGGGGTTCGCCGCAGGCGGTATTTCCCGTGATCGATCAGATCGAAAACGTCCTCTCGCTCCATATCCTTGCAATCTTTGAATGCATCGTCGAAGGATTGATACGAGGAGTGGGCGGCGATCTTGATCTCTGCCCAGGTCACGATCGGTGAGGGATAGCCGTCCGTACCCCAGGATGCCTTGACGATCCTTGCCCGCGCCGGTGACAAGCGAACAACTGTCTCGAAATGGGGGAGCAGAAGGTCTTGGCCATCGAGGTATTGCGTCCGCTGATCGGATGCACTCGGAGGTGTCAGACTGCGTAGTACCCTGACAAAAGATGCCGAATCGAATTGGGCACCCCCTTCCAGTGGCCCGATGAACTCTGAAAGCGCCCGCACCTCATGGACGCCAGGCAGCGGAAGGCGTGGCCGCTCGCGCATCAGAACAATGCCGCGTCGTCCCCAGGCGGGGTCGGCGAGAACCGACGACAGGGCTTCGACCGAGGCACTTGCCAAGCGTCTGGCGACGAACACCGGCGCGGGCTCGGTGGTCTTGCCGACACGAAAATCACCAAGGTGCCAGAGGTGGTAGGGGATGCGGGCCAGCCCCCTTGTGCCCGATGTTTCCAGGCCGATCCACTCAGTGAGATCGCGCAACCAGGCTTCGACGCAAAAGTCCTGCAGCGCAATTTCCGCAAGCGGTCGCGTCAGGATGCGCGAATGCCACTGAGGACTGCGATAGCGGTACACCCCGGCATCCTCGTCGATCTCGACGTCGACCTCGATCTCGCCGTCCAGAAAGGAAATCATCTGGCGCGTGAGGTAGGTATGTGCCGGGCGTAGCCAGCGACGCTGCACGAAATCACCTGCGCACCTCCCCATCCGGAAGGCGCAGACAGGCTTCGTCAGGTCGCTGGCTTGCTCCAGTGCTGCCAGAAATGCGAGGTACGCGGCACCCGTACTCGACATCAGAACTTGACAACCATGCCGAGTTTCTCCAATTGGGCCATGACCAGCTTGCGATCATCCTCGGTCTTGCTGCGGTCATTGAAGCCGTTGGGCGCGGTGACCTGGACGGCCACCTTGTGTGCCTTGCGATGCCGCTGCTTAGCCATGCGCATCACCAGTTTGATTTGCGCCGGCACATAGACGGACAGATCGGGGTTTCGATAATCCTGGCGAGCCACCTCGTAAATGTTCCGGTCATCGCGACGGTCGGGCTGAATGGTCATCATGCTTTTCAATTCCTGGACGATCTCACGATCCCCCGCCTCGTCGTGGGTTTTGCGAAGCGAAGGGCAGGCCACCTTGAGGTGCTGAATGTCGATACGCTCGATGCCCTCGATCCGCTCGCTGACGAGCTTGGCAAGAACGGTCGGCGAGACGAATGCCGAGAGATCGAATTCCAGCATCGGCATGTCCTCGATCGCACCGTCGGCTGCGAGTACGACATCACGAAAGATCGCAGCCAGGTCGCGCCGAATCTCACGGTCATCGCTGAATACGCTCAACGCCCCGGTGGCCGGCTCGCGCGAAAACCGGATCGACAGTGCCGCCAGGTCGTCATGGGAAACCTCCTCCCCATGCTCGACCTTCGGGTAATGGACTTCGGCACCATTGAAGGTAACGGTCAGGGTATCCAGCACCTCCTTCGCCGGATCCTCGTCATCGCCCTCATCGTGCCTGTGCGCATGCCCCAGGTCGCGGCGGCTGAACTGCTCGATGATGACGTCGTCACGGGGCGCGTTCGGATAGAGGAGGAGAATTCTCTCCTTGATGCGCTCCTGCATTGCGTCATCCAGTTTCGGCGTTGGGCCCAGCGGGCCACGGTAATGGCTGGAATACGCTTCACTTCTCCATTGCCGGTTCATTACCTGGACCCGCTCGGCGTGGTCGAAGCGCCTGCTATCCCGACGATGCTTCTCCGGGTATTCCTGTTCGAGATACAGATAGAGCACACGGCCATGGGGGTCGCAGGGGCGGCCGAGCACCGCTGCATCGGCCTCGTTACCCTCATCGAACAAGGACAGCACGGCTTGCTTGCCATACTCGTCGCCGAGGATTTCGATGCGTTCGGCGATCCGCTCCAACCGTTGCCGCGTCACCGGTGATGCTTCGCCCACCAGCGGGTACAGGGACTTTCGCACGGTCGGAGGCAGGACGCCTTTGGCCTTCTCCATTTTCTCGGCGAGTTTTTCTGGCATATGAACCCCCTCATTTCTGAGCAGCCGGCGAAGCAAGGGGATGTTCTTGATCTTGCGCACCAGCCAGACGAAATGCTCCATGTCCGGCAACAGCTCGGGGCCGTGGTCGGCCGATGCCTGCTTTACACCGTCCTCGGATGTGATGGCAGTCGCCCCCGAATCGGCCTTCGGGCTTTCTTGCGTTTCTTGTTGCTGTTCGGTTACCGCCACCATTACATCTCCTTCTGAGTTGCGCGTTGCGCGAACGCGCAACGTTACTGCTCAAAAAACGCCGGCTTGTGGCCGGCAACCTGAGTCCGGAGATCCCGGACAACTACCTCAACCGGCGGTTCCCGACAGCAATCCGTATCGCGCCATGCGGACCTTGATGAAGCGGCCATGAACACCGAAGCGTTTGCCAATAGCCTTCTGCAAATTCTCGAGGTCGAAATCGCCAAAAGGCCCGTCCGTTTTGACCGTGAAAGTTGTTGGCGCTTCCTCCTCCAGCAAGCCCGGGCATGCCACCAGCGTCACGTCATATTTCGGAGCCATCTCGATGACAGCTTCGACCAATCGTCGGCGGGGCACCAGCAGTGACCCCATGAATTCGTTGGCGCGAAATTCCGCGATCCGCTTTTCCTTCTCCCGTTCAGCCTCGACGATCCTGGCGAGCAACCCCTCATCGTAAGCTGGCGACGCACCCGGGGACGTCAGGTGGCCGACATCGTGCGTCGTGGTGCGATAGGCCTTTCGCTGCAGTTGATCTGGCGTATCGAAAAGCCCGGGGGAAACCTTCGAATCCGCGATCCAGCCTGGTGCATCGAACACCGCGTGACCGAGCTCGTGGCCGAAGGTACTCAACACCAGTTCCTCCGTCATGCCCTCGCCGACTGGCGATACCAGCAGTGAGACTGCATCTTCGCCCGCCCCCGGATCGAACTCGCACAGGCCGCACACTTGCTCTCCGGTCTCATGGTCGGTAACCGGGTGGTCGAGGCTGACCCACAGGTCAAAACACAGGCCATTGACCTTGAGGCTGGAAATCTCGCGCAGGGTTGAGAGAGGCAAGCGGTCTGCATCCTCTGCAACCAGTTGGGCGCGCACCGCGCTCGCGGTCTCCTCGATTGCAGGATTCTTGAGGAAGAGCGGCCGGAAATGGCCGGAGTGGCGGTAAACAACCGAGAGCGATGTCATGCTCAGCCCTCAGTCTTCGGGCGTTTCCGATAGGCCAGGACGACATCGCCGAGATTCTTCTGTAGTTCCGGCGGCAAGCGGTTGGCCTGCACGAAAACCTGGTCCAGGTCCAAGCTGAGTTGCTGGGCCGCCTTGGTGATCAAGTCATCCTTAGGCGGCTTTTCCATATTGCGTTCGATCCGCGACCAGTACGCTGGGGAGATATCGATGCGCCGGGCGAAGTCGTTCAGCGGGATTCCGGCTTCCTCCCGCTTTTGTCTGATGAAGTCTCCGAATGCCATGGACGGTTTGCGATGGGTAATTGGTCACCGTCAAGAATATCGAACTCGCCCACTGCCGTCAACTATTTCATCAACGCGCAATTACATTCAAGATTGGCTGGTATCGCTATCCCCTGGGAATCCTGCCCATAAATATATTGGTCGATTACTCGCCATTACCCTACGTTGCCATCCAGTCGAGAAGATCGGACATATTATCCATGACGTTTGCAATTCCCCGGAGCCGTCATGAAGAACCTCGAACTCGCATTACCCTCGGAGATGTCCGCCAGCGCCCGTGCTGGCGAAATCACCGCCATCCTTGCCGCCGCCATCGTCCGCACACTCGTCGCGGACGAGCCAAAACAGAAAGAAGAAGTTGGACTTGGCTTCCTGCCCGACCAGCGCGTTCATACAACCCCCTATCAACAGGAGAAGTTGTGATGAACGAGAAACAAGCATCCGTCGCGGCGCGCATTGCCGATCTGGCCTGCCTGCCGATGTCCGAACTCTGGTCGCTCTGGGATCGGTACTTTCCACGTCGCCCCGACCACCCAAACCGCACGCACGTCGAGTCGCGCATTGCCTACAAGCTGCAGGAAGAAGCCTTCGGCGGCCTCGCCCCCGAGACGAAGCAGCGGCTGGAAGCCATCGGCGCAAAGCACTCCAAGATCAAGCTGCGCGCCAACAAGCGTGAGTTCAATTTCGCGCCGGGCACAGTGATTCTGCGCGAATGGGGCGACCGTGATCACCGGGTGACAGTCAACGTCGAGGGCCGTTTCGAGTACGAGGGCCACACATTCAAGAGCTTGACGGCGGTGGCCCGGCACATCACCGGCCAGCACTGGAGCGGGCCGCTGTTCTTCGGCTTCGGCAAGGGAGGTGCGCGATGAACGAAATCGCCGCTACCCGCGCCCGCAAGCGCTGTGCCGTCTACTGCCGGGTGTCCTCGGACGAACGTCTCGATCAGGAGTTCAACTCCATCGACGCCCAGAAGGAGGCTGGCCACGCGTACATCGCCAGCCAGCGCGCCGAAGGCTGGATTCCGGTCACCGACGACTACGATGACCCCGGCTTCTCCGGCGGTAACACGGACCGGCCCGCATTGAAACGCCTGCTGGCGGACATCGAGCGCGGCCAGATCGACATCGTGGTGGTCTACAAGATTGACCGCCTGACGCGCAGCCTCGCCGACTTCTCCAAGATGGTTGAGGTGTTCGAACGCAACGAAGTGTCCTTCGTTTCGGTAACACAGCAATTCAACACCACCACCCCGATGGGGCGGCTGATGCTTAATGTCCTTCTGTCCTTCGCCCAGTTTGAGCGGGAGGTCACCGGCGAGCGCATCCGCGACAAGATCGCGGCTGCCAAGCGCAAGGGAATGTGGATGGGCGGTGTGCCGTCCATCGGCTACGACGTCGTGAACCGGCAGTTGGTTATCAACGAGGCCGAGGCGGCAGTAGTGCGCCGCATCTTCGAAGAGATGCTGACCATCGGCTCGCCGACGCAGATCGCCGCCAACCTGACCGCTGAGGGCATCACCACCAAGGCATGGACGACGCAGGAGGGCCAGACCCGCAGCGGCACGCGCATCGACAAGAAGTATTTGCACAAGCTGCTGCGCAACCGCATCTACTTGGGGGAGTTGTCGCACAAGGGAAATTGGTACCCTGGCGCGCACCCGCCGATCATCGACCAGGCGCTGTGGGACAAGGTGGCGGCCGTCCTGGCCAAGGATGGCCACGCCCGGTCGGTGGAAACCAAGATCAGGTCGCGCACCGGCGCCCTGCTGCGCGGCCTGCTCTACACGCCATCGGGCGAGCGGATGTACCCGACCTACTCGAACAAGAAGGGACACAAGTATCACTATTACGTGTCCAAGTCCGAAAGCCGCTTCGGCGCGCCGGGCAAGAGCTACGAGCGCCTGCCCGCGCCGGAAATCGAGGCAGCAGTGGTCGCCCAAATCCGCACGGTGCTGACCAGCCCCGAATCCATTGCATCGGTGGTGCGCCACATCCAGCGCAACGGGGCCCAGATCGACGAGGCCAGCACGGTGATGGCGATGGGGCGGCTCAACGACGTGTGGGATCACCTGTTCCCGGTCGAGCGCCACCGCATCGCCAACCTGATGATCGAGCGCATCGACCTCGTCCACATCGGCGAGGTACAAGGCATCAAGGTCAAGTGGCGTGAGTTGGGCTGGGACAAGCTAATCGGTGAATTCGCACCAAGAGAGATCGGCGCGGAACTGATGGAGGTCGAGGCCTGATGAACAGCTCGCTGGAAACTTTCGTGCCCCTGCACTTCAAGCGGAAGAAGGGAAAGCTGCTGGTCGACGGGAGGGAATCTGCCCACGACGTCCGGATAATTGAGGCCGTTGCCCGGGCCATGTACTGGCACGACCTGCTCGACTCCGGTACGTTCAAGAGCGTGGTCGAGATCGCCCGTGCGGAAGGATTGATGCCAACCACGGTGGGCCGGCTGCTGCGACTGGCGCGGTTGGCCCCCGACATCGTTGAACAGTTCATGAGGGGGTGCCAGCCCCGAAGGCTCACCCTGCTGTGGCTAATGCGTAACGATATCCCTGCGCTCTGGCCAGAGCAGCGCCAGATGCTTGAACGATTCCGGTAGGAGGCGAAATGACCAGCAAGAAGCACTATGGCAAGCAGACAGGCCGCCCGGTCACCCATGAACTCCCTACGCCCGCCGGTGGTGTACGGTTGGAAACATTTGTCCCCTGGACGCTGGTGAGGCGCGGGCTGAAAAAGCGGGTCATCACGCCATTGGACGCGCCGCAGGAATTCTTGGCAGAGGCCAAGCAGGAGCGAGCGGCCCAGGCGGCGACGCAGGACAGCGCGCTGATGCGGGCGCTCGGACTGGCTCACCATTGGCAGCGGCTACTGGGCGAGGAGCGGGTGGCGTCGGTGGCCGACATCGCCAGGGCCGAGGGCATGGACGTGACGCAAGTGCGCCGGGTCATGCGGCTGACGCTCCTGGCTCCAGAGGTCGTGGAACGGCTGGCGGGTTCGCCTGACGCCGTACTGGAGGAGGTGATGCGCCGCCCCTGGCCCAACGGCTGGAGCGAGCAGATGCAGGTCATGGTACTCGCGGCTGGAGAGTGATCTGCGGTTTCAGTCCCGTTGCACCTTGTTGCCTCGGTGGTTTAACGAGGGGTTCCAGAGTCGAACAGCCGCTCCAGAAGACCGCCCACGGGCAAGTCCTCGGCCAAAGCCGACCTTTATCCTATGGTAAAGATCAGGTGGAAATGCGGCGAAAACCAGCCGTTTATCAGCCTTGCTGTTAATGCGGCTTTCCGATGTTTGGCGCATTCAGTCAAATTGATGTCGCCATGAGTCAATCCATGATTCCATCGCATACATATTATGTAACGATTAGGTGTTAAGTTTCCGCCTGGAGCAGGAGAAGATGACGGGCAAGAACCGCTATTCGAATCGAGCAGGGGCGAGCGAGATTGTCAGTTACGAGTAGTCGGTACACTGACCAAGTAGCACCTGAGCACATACCACACTGGATCTTGAGTTGCGATGGAAAATCTCAAGGATGACCATGGTTCGGTCCATACCCTCTTAACCTACTTCCCTTTCATGCAATAGTTCGAGTGAGCGACTGCCACCAGAATTTCCAAGGGCCTGCTCGTCTTATGACCGGCGGGGCCCTTTGCTTCTGAGGGGGCGTGATCTGTACTTTGAAGTAGCCTTGAGCGTGGGGCAGAACAGATAAAAGTTGTGTGCGACAAAAAGACTCCGCCTTATCTTGATAATGGCAGGTAGCATCAATTATGGCTGGAAACGATTCCTGATCCTTGCTTTTCAGCAGACCTCTCTGGCATAGTCCATAAATCGAGCTATCTGCATGACTAAGGAAACGCTTGGCTTCCAGACCGAAGTCAAACAACTTCTGCATCTGATGATCCACTCGCTGTACTCGAACAAGGAAATTTTCCTGCGCGAGCTGGTCTCGAACGCGTCCGACGCGTGCGACAAACTACGCTTCGAGGCGCTGAACAACGAGGCGCTATTCGAGGGCGACGGCGAGCTGAAAATCCGGGTCGCCTTCGACAAGGACGCGCGCACGCTGACGATCTCCGACAACGGCATCGGCATGAACCGCGAGGAAGTGATCAAGAACATCGGCACGATCGCGCGCTCGGGCACCAAGGAATTCTTCAGCCAGCTTTCCGGCGACGACAAGAAGGACGCGAACCTGATCGGCCAGTTCGGCGTCGGCTTCTACTCAGCGTTCATCGTCGCGGACAAGGTCACGCTGACGACGCGCCGCGCCGGCCTCGTTGCCAATCAGGGCGTGCGCTGGGAATCCGAAGGCGCGGGCGAGTTCACGCTCGAGGAAGTCGAAAAGACCGGGCGCGGCACCGAGATCGTGCTGCACCTGAAGGAAGGCGAGGACGAACTGTTGTCCGACTGGAGCCTGCGCAACATCATCCGCAAGTATTCCGACCACATCACGCTGCCGATCCTGATGCCGAAAGCGCCCGGTTACGACACGGATGGCAACATCGAAGCTGCGACCGGCGAACTCGAAACCGTGAACCAGGCTTCGGCGCTGTGGGCGCGCGCGAAGAACGAGATCTCGGATGAACAGTACGCCGAGTTCTACAAGCACGTCGCGCACGATTTCGAAGACCCGCTGGCCTGGAGCCACGCGCGCGTCGAGGGCCGCCAGGAATACACGGAGTTGCTGTACATCCCGCAGCGCGCGCCGTTCGACCTGTACGACCGCGAGCACCACCATGGCATCAAGCTGTACGTGCGCCGCGTGTTCATCATGGAAGACGACGGCAAGCTGTTGCCGCAATACCTGCGCTTCGTGCGCGGCGTGATTGACAGCAGCGACCTGCCGCTGAACGTCTCGCGCGAAATCCTCCAGCACAGCAAGGACATTGAGCAGATCAAGTCCGGCTGCGTGAAGAAGGTGCTTGGCCTGCTGGAAAGCCTCGCCAACTCCGAAGACGCCGCAGACCAGGAAAAATACGCGAAGTTCTGGGCCGAGTTCGGCAAGGTGCTCAAGGAAGGCGTCGGCGAAGATTTCGCCAACAAGGACAAGATCGCCGCACTGCTGCGCTTTGCCTCGACCCACGCCGACACGCCCGAGCAGATCGTTTCGCTCGACGACTACATCGGTCGCATGAAGGAAGGCCAGGAAGCGATCTACTACATCACGGCCGACACGTTCGCAGCAGCGAAGAACAGCCCTCACCTCGAAGCACTGCGCAAAAAGGGCATCGAGGTGCTGCTGTTGTCCGACCGCGTCGATGAATGGGTCGTCGGCAGCCTGCACGAATTCGATGGCAAGAAGCTGCAGTCGGTCGCCAAGGGCGAACTTGATTTGTCCAAGTTCGAGGACGAGACCGAAAAGAAACAGCAGGAAGAAGCGGCCGCCGATCTGAAGGATGTCGTCGAAAAAGTCCGCGAAACGCTCGGTGAAAAGGTCAAGGAAGTCCGCGTGACCCATCGTCTGTCGGAAAGCCCGGCCTGTCTCGTCGTCGAAAACAACGACATGAGCGCGAACCTCGAACGCCTGCTGAAATCGGCCGGCCAGGACGTCAAGGCCGCGAAGCCGATCCTTGAGATCAATCCGAGCCACCCGCTAACGCAAAAACTGAAGACGGAACTCGGCCGCGAACGCTTTGCCGACTGGACCGAGATTCTGTTCGACCAGGCGATGCTCGCCGAAGGCGCACAGCTCGACGATCCGGCCGGCTTCGTCAAGCGCCTGAACACGCTGATGCTCGACATGGCGAACTGATCCGCTTCGCCGATAAAAAAGCCGGTGCATTCGCACCGGCTTTTTTGTAGATATACTAAAAAATTGATTGATTAAATATTGTAGCCCTAGTTATTGATCGGCTTATCTGCGATTACACCTTCGACTGACTGCTTCAACAGATCGACCACAAAATTCCGGTTGGGCGCCGCGTTGGCGACTTTGGACAGCCCGAGGAACAGTGGCTTGAAGCGTGCCCGGAACATGAGCCCTGCCGGATTGTCAGACGAAGGCTTCTTCGCATCGGCAGCCGACATCTTCACGCTTTCCCTGCGATCCTTCAGCGCGATATTCATCAGGTTATACAAGGCAGCATGCGGCTTGATATCGGCAAAAGCCAGTTCGCCGGCATTCAGCACCTTGTGGAAGTCAGTAGCAACCTCAAGCCCGCTGATCTTGGCCAGTTCCGTCAGCGACGTCCCATTGGCAGACGCCAATGCCTCGGCCTTGGCACGAGCAGCCTGCCAGTCAGAGTCATAACGTTCCGTCGGCGCAGTTACGCTTTCCGCTACAGTACAGGCCGCCAAGTTGGCCTGGTCTTTTCCTGCCTGCTGCAACTGACCTTCCGTAACCGGCGTATCAAGCAACGCAGTCGTCAACATATCAGCGCCGTTCAGGCTACGCGCAAGCTGACGCATATCGCAGGCCCACTTTTCATCGAGGAACCGGAGACGGGTCAGCTCAGACATGTGCCATCCGGCGAATTCCGCATAATTGCGCGACGCAAGTATCTTCTCATCCCACAACTTGGCCGGCGATTTTTCTGCCAGATACTTATGTTCAACGCGATAATGTTCAAATAGTTCATTAAAGCGCGGAACATCCTTCAGCTCCACGGTTTGGATATCAACCTTGCCCTGAGGCTGGTAAGTTACGTGCTTGTAGGCTGGAACATAGGCTGCCAACGAAGGTACCTGTACGTTGACGAGGAATTTGCCACTCTTATTAAAAACGGCTGTATCGTTGGCATGAATATGGCCACCGAAATGCAAACCAATTCCGGTCTCGGCAACCCGCTCCGAAGTCGATGCTGTTGGTTCACGCTTCAGATCAAGACCTCCTTTGCCAAACATTTCGGCGACCTCAGCCGATGCGCCGCGATAGAACGCCACTGTCGGGAAATGGCTAAACACGGACAGTGTCTTGCCTTCGCGTTTTGCGCGCTCGGCCACATCCTTAATCCAGGCAACCACATGTTGTTTGTGGGTCAGCATTTTGTTCCAGCCGTTGTTACCAGAGCCAGTAAATCTTTTCGCAGGATTCGCCGAAGCCAGATCCGCCGGCAGGTATACATTAGAGTCGACAGCCAACAACCACAGACCCGGAACCGGCTCCACCAGATAAGTCCCATCCGGAATAACCGCACAATCGGTATAACCTTCCTTCTTTAATTCGCCGCCAGCGCCCTGTTTGCAAATCTCGAAGCTGCGACGGTCAATCGCAGCTTCCTTGCTTGCCTTGTCGAAACTGTAATCCGCCTGGGTCTTGTAGCTGCTGTACGGCGTTTCCCAATACACGTAATCCGCTTGCGGCGTCAGGCCGTATTGACCCATATAGGTAAAGATTTCGCCATAGCCGCCGTGCACAACTTCCTGCGTGCAGATCGTGCCATTTTTCTCAGCGTTAGTCGTGTCGTAACCGGAACAGTCCTTTGATCCGTCCCTGCTGAAGATCGGCTGGTTTTTGCCGTTATCCCCAAGATAATCCTTTTTTCCGGCCGGGATCACGAACGGGAAGGCCGGGTCGTGGTTGCCCATCGTGACAAAAAAGCGCAAGCCATGCTGCTTGCGATATTTCTCCATAACCTCGCGCAACCCACGCATATGCACCGGCTGACCATCATCACTGAAGTCGCCAGAAATCACGACAACCTTCAGCCCGCGCGCAACCGCATCGTCAAGCGCGGCCAGAAACGCAAAATAGTTTTCGTTGAACAAGCGAGTCGACGTTAGTTGCGCATACATCGTTCGAATCGTAGCGTTCTTGTGCTTGGCAGAAGGCAAACCCTTGAACGACCCGTCTTCGAAATGGGCATAGACATCATGGAAGTGCACATCAGACATGTAGGCAATTTCATACCCATTGTCAGCTGGTGCAGCGGCAGCGGCAGCGCTAAAACTGGCGAACAAAGCGGCACAACACGCACCGCAAAGAGTTCTGCGAAATAACATAAGTCTTCCCCTCTATGGTTGTTAACCAATCCGACTGCTTTACTGCACAGCAGCACGAAAACAGTTTCAACATGAACAAAACATTACAAATGTTCCGCTTAACAAAATGAACAGTCAACCATTCAATACGGAACATCCCTACGTTTAATCGATTTTGAGGACAAAAAAAAGCCGAGTCAAGTCCAAAATCTGCTGTAAATTTTCTTCGATTCAGTCAATGACGAACGGTTTTTTAGCCCGAGAGGGCAACAACGTTGTTGCCCTCTCGGGCGGCGACTCGGGCAGCCACCCATTCGGTGTATTCACCCATATCCAGGTATCGCCTTTCTTGCCAAACTTCGTTTTTCTCGGCCAGTAGTGCCCCGATCAGGCGTAACGCGGAGGCATCGTTAGGGAAGATTCGAATCACCCGTTCGCGCCGCCTGATCTCCTCGTTGAGGCGCTCCTGCATGTTCGTGGTGCGCAAGCGCTGTCGATATTTCTCCGGGAGCGCCATCACCGCCATCGCATCCTCGAAACCCGCCTCCAGACAGGCCACCGCCTTGGCGGCCGATTTCCCGAAGCGTTCGCCGAAATCGGCCAGTCGTCGCCGCGCTTCAGCCAGGTCTGCCGCTTGAAAGACGAGCTTGGCGCCGGCGGCGACCTCGGCCCGAACCCGGGTCGAACAGGCACCCAGGATGTTGCGCATCAAATGCACTTGGCAGCGCTGCCAGGTCGCGTCGTGGAAGTGCTTGGCGATCGCCTCCGTGAGTCCGCCATGCTGGTCGGAGATGACATACGCCACGCCCTTGAGACCGCGTTCCTTGAGCCAGCGAAAGGTTTCATCCCACGTCGAAAAGTTCTCTGCGTTGCCAATCCGCACGCCCAGAATCTCGCGCATGCCGTCACTGCGTATTCCCGTCACGACGAGCACGGCACGCATCATCACCCGATCGTCCTCACGGCATTTGATGAACAGCGCATCGACCAGCACGAAAGGGTAGTCGGCATCGAGGCGGCGTTCGTTGAAGGCGCGTACCCGTGCGTCCAGGCCAACGCACAAGGCGCTGACCGTGGATTTCGAGAAGCTCGCGCCGCACAGCTCTTCGGTGATCGTCGTCACCTTCCGCGTCGAGACGCCTTGCACGACCATTTCCATCAGCGCCAGCACGAACGCCTGCTCGCTCCTCTGGTAGCGCTTGAACAGGTCTGTCGAAAAGCTGCCGTCCCGCGTCTGCGGAACGAGCAGCGTGACAGGACCCACCCGCGTGTACAGCGTGCGCGCCCGATGACCGTTGCGGTAACCCTCCCGGTCTTCATTGCGCTCGTGACGTTCAGCGCCTAGCGACTCCGTCATTTGTGCCTCCAAAATCTGGTTCAGCACCGCCTCCACCAGCTTCGCCAGTCCATCCTGGCTGCCGAGCAACCCTGGCAACAATTCCTTGCCCACGCTAACATCAATCCCAGCCATCGCTTCGCTCCGTTTCTTCGGTTGATCAACGTCTCGTTAACGTCAATTTACCGAATCGAAGCGGTGGCTACCCACCTCCGGATTTACAGCAGTTTATGGACTCAATC
>Ga0302250_1000590_pt1 | contig 33616 bp, 39 predicted proteins | sample AAG_RA_Asp_MG_FD_193536 | JGI IMG/M metagenome (GOLD analysis project Ga0302250, IMG submission 193536) | Enriched activated sludge microbial communities from anaerobic digester in WTTP, New Holstein, Wisconsin, United States - AAG_RA_Asp | ecosystem: Engineered > Bioreactor > Anaerobic >...
CCGAACACGCCAGCGTGATCAAGGCCTATGAGAACTATGCGCAGGGCGCCATGTTGCGCGACGACGTGCGCAACGGGTTTGCCTTCGGCGGCATCGTCTTCGAGGAGTATCTCGGCAAGGCCAGTTATCTCGATGCGGCCGGCGCCAGCCAGACGCGGGAGTTTATCGCCGACGGTGAAGCCCACGCCTTCCCGCTCGGCACGGTGGACACCTTCGCCACCTATTTCGCCCCGGCCGACTTCAACGAGACGGTCAATACGCTCGGCCAGCCGCTCTACGCCAAACAGGAACCGCGCAAGTTCGAACGCGGCACCGATCTGCATACCCAGTCGAACCCGCTGCCGATGTGCCATCGCCCGGGCGTGCTGGTCAAGCTGGTCATGGCGTGATGGGGCTGATTGAGCGCCTGTACGCCGCGGCCGAAAGCGCCGGTCTCCTGGTCCATGCGGAGGTGGCCGGCCGCACGGTCGCGGTCGGCTTTGCCGCACCGGATCTGACTGTGCTGGACGGCCTGGTGCGGAGCACCGACTACGCGATCACCTACCCGACCTCGGCGTTGCCCGAGTTGGCTGTCGGCCAATCGCTGTTGATCGCGGGCGTGACGTACGCGGTTCGCGACATTCGCGCGCTCGCGGATGGCACGGAACGCCTTGCCACGCTGACCCGCCTCGACACGTAACCCGGGAGACTGTTGATGATGAATTCGATCCGCGAACGCCTCCTGCGCGAAGTGGTCGTGCGTCTGGCCAAGGCCGTTGCCCCGATCCCGGTCTTGCGCCAGCCGACGCTTCCTGTGTCCCGCGACGCCAGCCCCGCGCTGCTCCTCTTTCTTGAGAGCGACAGCATTCGCGCGCTGGCCAACCAGGTGCTCGACCGGGTCCTGACGGTTCGCCTCACCGTGGTGGCGCGGGGCGAGGATGCGTTCGATGCGGCCGACCGGATTCAGGTGCTGGCCCTTCAAGCGCTGATGCGCGACCCGAACCTCGGCGGCTTGGCGCTCCTGCTGCACGAAATCGACGGCGATTGGGAGGCCGAGGACGCCGATGCCGGCGCCGTCGCCCTGCCGTCGCGCTACGAAATCCACTACCGCACCCTCGTTACCGATCCCACCCAGAACGGATGAGACCTATGTTGCTTGAATTCCTCCAGCCCCACACCCACGCCGGCGTGCTTCATGCCGCCGGTACCGCCCTTGAAATTCCTGACGCCACCGCCCGCTGGCTGATCGACCGCGGCGTGGCCCGGCCGGTCGTGCCGCCCAGCACGCTGGAGACACCGGCGAGCGAGAACAAGGCGTCCACCCCATCCCGTAAAGGAGAGTAACCATGCCCTATTTCTCCGGACAAGGCCGCGTGTATATCGGTTCACGCGATGCCGCCGGCAACCCGCTCGGCTTGAGCTATGTCGGCAACGTGCCTGAACTGAAAGTATCGCTCTCGGTGGAGACGCTCGAGCACCAGGAATCGACCAGCGGCCAGCGTCTGACCGATCTGCAACTGATCAAGACCAAGAAAGGCGAGTTTGCCTGTACGCTGGAGGAACTGATCGCCGTCAATCTCGGCCTCGCGCTCTATGGCACGACGGTCGAGCAGACGAGCGGGACGGTGACCGGTGAGACTCTCCCCAATCCGGTGACGGTCGGCAGCCTCTACCTGCTCGCCCGGCAGAACGTCGCCTCGGTGGTAGTCAACGACGCTTCCGCCACGCCGCAGACACTGCCGGCGACGCAGGTCAGCCTCAACGCCAAGCACGGCTCGCTGGCGATCACCGACAAGACAACCGGCGGCCCGTTTATCGAACCGTTCTCGGTCGACTACGCCTACGACGCCGCGCAGAGCACGGCGATGTTCACCCAGCCTTTGCCCGAGCGCTGGGTGCGCTTCGAGGGACTCAATACGGCGGACGGCAACCGCGAGGTGGTGATCGATCTCTACCGGGTGGCGATCAATCCGGCCAAGGAACTCTCGGTCATTACCGACGAACTGCTCAAGTTCGAGTTGTCCGGGCAAGTGCTGGCGGACACGTTGAAACCCGCTGCCGGCGACCTCGGTCAGTTCGGTCGCATCGTCTTGCTGTGAGGGCCGTGATGGACGACTTTGACGCCTTTCCACCGGTTCCGGTCACGCTGGATATTGGCGACGACACCCTGGAAATCACCCCGATCCGGGTCGGCGAAGTGCCCGCGCTACTCCAGGCAGTGCGCCCGTTCGTCGGGCAACTGTCCGCGGATCCGGACTGGCTCATGCTGCTGGCGGAGTACGGCGAGTCCTTGCTCCGCGCGATCGCCATCGCCTCCCGCCGTCCGACCGAGTGGGTGGCGGCGCTGGCGATGGACGACGCCGTCCGCCTGGCCACCGCCGTGTTCGAGGTAAATGCCGATTTTTTTGTGCAGCGGCTGGCGCCGGTGGTGCAGCAGGCCGCCGAGCGGGTGAACGGCCGGTTGGGTGGAGCGACGCACTCCACCGCCTCGTCCGGGCCGGGCACCGCATCCCCGACCTCCTGAACTACACGCTCGCCCAGATGGACGCCTTTCTTGCGGCCGAGGTACGGGCCGAGCGGGAGCATCTCGCGGCCCAACTGGTGATCCTGGCCGTGGGCAGCCAGGGCGACAAACGCGCCATCGAGCGACTGCAGCGGGAACTCACCCCGGATCCCCGTTCATGAAAATCTCCCTGACCGCCGCCGGCCTGTTCGAACCAGGCCAATTCGCCGCCTGGTCCACCGCGCGCCGCCAGGCCATTCATCAGGCCGTCGCCCGCGGCATGCAGTCGGGCGGCCGTGCCGTACGCGATGCGGCGCGGGCGCAGATGCGCACGGCGTTCCACGTCAAGCGCAACAGTTTCGTCGCTTCGATGCGCGCCAAGCTCTTCGATACGAAGCCCGATCGCCTGCCGGCCTTGCTGATCGGCAGCAAGATCCCCTGGCTCGGCTTGCATGAAAAAGGCGGCACCGTCTCGGGCAACCTACTGATCCCGCTCTTGCCGGGCCGGATCGGTCCCAAGCGGTTCAAGGCGGTGGTCGACGGCCTGATGCGCACCGGGAACGCCTTCTTTATCCAGAAGAACAGTCGCGTCCTGCTGATGGCCGAGAACATCAAGGAGAACAGCACCCAACTCACCCGCTTCAAGCGGGCCGAGCGAGGACGCACCGGCGCCAAGCAGATCAAACGCGGCCAGGAAGTGCCGATCGCGGTGCTGGTGAAATCCGTCTCCTTGAAACGGCGACTGGATCTTGCCGGTGCCGTCCGCGGCGCGCTCCCGCAACTTGCCCGGGCCATTCAACATGAACTGGACAAATCGTGGCGCTGACTGCGTGGGCTCAAGGCCGCCAGGGGTCCAGCACCTGCAGGTTCGGATGCTGGAAATCTTTGAGATTACGGGTGACCAGCGTCATGCCGTGGGCAAGCGCGGTGGCCGCCAGCAAACTGTCGATCGCGGGCAACGGCCGCCCCGCCTGCGCCACCAAACGTCCCCATCGATCGGCTACCGTCGCGTCAATGGGCAGGATACGCCCCGCAAAGAAGGCGGGAAGTTCCACTTCGAGCCAGTCCAACAGGGCCTGCTTTCGGGCGCTCTCGGGAAGTGCCTCGATGCCTTTGCGGAGTTCACCCAGCGTCAATACGGACAAGTACAGCGTGGTTGCCGGACGTTCAGCCAGCCAGCGCACCACCGAGGCCGCGGGCTCGCGTCGCCGCAATTCGGACAGCACGTTGGTGTCGATCAGGTAGCTCAAAGCATGACCTCGCGAGTCGTGCTGGTATCGCGGGTCAGGTCGAGGTCATCGGTGTCGAACAGCGGCGAGCGGCGCATGAATTCAACCAGGGACTGTCCGGCGCCGGTCAGCCGCTCGTAGTCCACCTTGGACAGCACCACGGCCACGCCGCGCCCATGCCAGGTGATCTCTTGTGGTCCGGCGTGCTCGGTTTCGCGCACGAGTTCGGAGAGGTGGGCCTTGGCCTCTTGAATTTGCCAGGTACGCATGGGGGAAACTCCTAATCTGACCAGTCTGGTCATATTCTAATTTGCACCGTCAAAAAAGCCAAGCCCATGCCCACCAACCGCGCCCAATTGCTGATCACCGCCGTCGATGAGACCCGGGGCGCTTTTGCCTCGATCAAGCGCAACCTGGGCGATCTCGGAAACGCCGCACGCTCGCTCAACGGACTGCTCGGGGGGCTGGGGGTGGCCGTCTCGGCGGCTGGCCTCGCCTCGATGGTCAAGTCCTCGCTCGACTCGGCCGATTCGCTCTCGAAACTCTCGCAACGCGTCGGCATCACCGTCGAGTCGCTGTCCACGCTGATCCCGGCCGCCGATCTCTCCGGCGTCTCGGCCGAGAAATTCGAAGGGGGCCTGCGCAAGCTCGCCACCCGCATGCTGGAGGCAGCGACCGGATCCGACGAGGCGGCTCGCAGCTTCGCCGCCATCGGTGTCGCCGTCCGCAACCAGGACGGCACGCTACGCGCCACCGACCAGGTCCTGCTCGATCTCGCCGACCGTTTCAAGGCGATGCCGGATGGCGCCGAGAAAACCGCACTTGCCGTGGAACTGTTCGGCAAATCGGGCGCCGACCTCATTCCCTTCCTCAATCAGGGGGGCGAGGGGGTGGGTGCGCTGACGGCCGAGTTGCAGGAATTGGGTGTGCAGATCGGCGGCGATACGGCCGCGCAGGCCGAGGTGTTCAACGACTCGCTCGCCAAGGTAAGACTGGCGATCAGCAGTATCGGTAATCGCATCATTGAAGCCTTCCTGCCGGCGATGAACGACCTGGCCAACGGGATGGTGGACTCGGCCAAGCAAGGGGGCTCGCTGCGCGCCGTCCTCGATGGCATTGTGCTGGCCCTGAAGGTGTTGGCACTCGGCGCCGCGACCGTTGGCAAAGTGTTCGTGGCCTTGGGCGAGGCGATCGGGGCCGGCATGGCCGCGGCGGTCGAAGCGCTCTCCGGTCATGTGTCGAATGCCAAGGCGATCATCACCGAGCTTAAGGGGAGCCTGATCCAGCGTCTGGACGAACTTGCCGAGTTCCGCGACAGCCTGTTCGACCCGAAACCGATCGAGGTCAAGTCGCCCAAAATTCAGGCCGACCCGGAGTTGCTGCAACGGCTGACCAAGCCTACAACGACCAAGACACCCAAGGCGCCGCAGGACTCCACCGGCGCACAAACGACGCTGCTCAAAGCCCAACTCGACGCCGAATTCTTGCTGCTGAAAGACGGCCTGGCCCGTCAGCAGAGCGCGCTCGATGCGGCGCTCGAGGATCGGCTGGTTTCCGTGCGGGACTACACCGCCCAGAAAACCGCCCTCGAGCAGCAGGCCATCGACGCCGAGATTTCGCGCACGCAGCAGGCGCTGGCGCGCAGCCAGTCGGTCGCGACTTCCGGCAAATCCGAGAACGACCGCCTGCGCGCCAAGGCCGAGGTGGCCAAGCTCGAAGCCGAACTGACCGTGCTCAATAACAAGCGCGCCGACGTCGAGGTCGCCAATGCGCGCAAAGCCAGCCAGGCCGAGCGCGACTTGCGCAGTGAACTGACCAAAATGCGCGAGGAACTGCTCGACCTTACCGGGGCGGCGACCGGTGACGATCGGCGGGCGGCGCTCGAGCGGCAGTATCAACCGCTCCTCGACAAACTGCGGGCCGAAGGCAATACCGCCGGCGTGGCCACGGTCGGTCAACTGATCGACGTCAAGGCCGCCAGCGCAGACCTGACGGCCTACGAGACGCAGTTCAACGCCGCGCTCACCCGCATGCGGGCGACCGAGACATCGATCAACCTCCAGCGTCAATCAGGGCTGCTGACCGAAACGCAGGCGCGCCAGCAGATCCTGGCCTTGCATCAGGAGACCGGGCAGGCGCTGGAGTCGCTCTTGCCTCTGCTGGAGCAAACCGCCACGGCGATTGGACCGGAGGCGGTGGCGCGCGTGCAGGGCTGGAAGAACGAGATCGCCAGCACGAAGCTCGTCGTCGATGAGGTCGCCACCAAAATCGACGGCTCAATCCAGGACGGACTGACCGAGGCCTTCACCGGCATCATCGATGGCAGCAAATCGGCCGCTGCGGCGTTCGGCGATTTCGGTCGCTCCATCCTCGCCACGATCCAGAAGATCCTCGCGCAGAAACTGGCCGAGTCGCTGTTCGGCAATCTGTTCAAGGCCGGTGCCGGGACCGGCTCCGGTCTCGGTTCGATGATCTCTGGCCTGTTCAAGGGCTTTGCCGGCGGCGGTTATGTACGTGGCCCGGGCACCTCGATCAGCGACTCGATTCCGGCCCGGCTGTCGGCGGGTGAATTCGTGGTCAATGCCCGCGCCGTGGGTCGGGTCGGTGTGGCGTTTCTGGACGCCCTCAATGGGGTCGCCGCCGGGCCGCGGGTCACGGCCGGGCGGGTGGCGTTCGCCGAGGGCGGCTTCGTCGCGAACACGCTGACCGACACCCCGAAACGCAGTGCGTCGTCGGCGCCAACCGTCCTGGATTTCCGTATCGCGCCGGATGCCCTGCATATGACACTGCGCGACTGGTTCGAGGGCGAACTGGCGCGGATTGGAGCGACCCGATGACGATTACCGCCTCTCCGGCCACGCCGCGTGCCGATGCCTCCGCCTTGTTCGCGTTCGACGGCCCGGCTCATGTCGTCGTCGACTGGTCGGTTGTATCGGGGCCGGGCAGCGTGACGCCGATGAGCAACACCACCGATGCCACCGGGCGTGCCTGGGCCGTTTATCGCCCGAATGGCGAGCCTGGTAGCGCGACGATCCGGGTGCAGCATGGCGCTTGAACACCTGGCGGGGCCCTTTACGATCCTCAACCGCCTGACCGAGACCGCGGTCGGCAACAGCATCTCGGGCGCGCCGATCTGGGTCGACGGGCGCGGGCTGCTCCTGCCGATCACCAACGAGGGCGTCCATCTCGTGCAGATGGATGGCGCCGCCTATCCGGTAGCCAGCGAAACGAACGACTACGGGCTCGCCCTGATGGGGACGGACAGTGCCCCCCTGATGCGACCAAGGGGGTACGGCCTGTCCGATGCGCTCGGGACCTACGGCGAATGGGACATCGATGCGGTCACGCTGTTCAAGACCGCCCGGGTGGGAGCGTCCTATGTGTACCCCGGTCGCAACTATGCCCGGCTGCACGACCGCTACGTTTATCCGCTGGCCGATCGTATCTATGGGCGGCCGCTCGATCTCTCGGCGTCGGGCGTGATCGAGGCATCCTTGGACAATCTCACGCACGCGGTGAGCCTATCCTGGGCGGCGGGAAGTGAACTGGTCGTCGGCAGCAGCGATGGCCTGATCGCCCGCTATGACTGGCTCGCCAAGACCTTCGTCGGCCCGCAGCACACGATCGGGATGACCTGTCGGGGGCTGTGGTGGAGCGCACGGCACGGTGTCTATGTGTCGCTGCACGACGCCGGCACGACGCTGACTTTGCGGGTCTGGGCGGCGACCGTCCAACCGACCGTGGTCGAAGAACCGACCCCGGAGGCCCCGTTGACCGCCGGCCGCCGCACCCGAGTCCGGGTCCGTGTGCTCGGCGCACATGCCGATCCCTGCGCCGGTGAAGTCGTCGCCTGGTCGCTGAGCGGCCCCGGTACGCTCTCGCCGGTCGCCAGTGTCACGGATGACGAGGGGGTGGCCGAAACCGGGTACGACGCTCCGCTCTCCAGCGGTGCCGAAGACATTCAGATTCGCGCGGAGGTGGCCGTCTGATGCTGTGTCCAACCTACACGTCCGAGCCGATTCCGCACCGTTCGATGGCGGACATGATGGGGCTCTCGCATCTCATCCCGAGCGCCCTGTACAACGCCGAGCTTCTGGGCGAGGAAGGCTTCGAATGTGTCGAGCGCATCGACGGCCTGTACGCGGCCAATGATGGCGGCGCGCTGACCGATTCGGGCGTCGTCATCGCCACCGGTTGGACGCGGCAGCGCTGGTGGCCGGGCTGGGCGCGATTCCGTTGGGAGTTCGACGCCGAAACCGGCGCCTTCCTGCGCCGGGACGCGGCCCCAGGCGGCTATTACGCTGAGGACATCTATCAGGGCACCGGCGGCGAACTGTGGCTGAAACTCGTGACGGGGCCGTTGCAGCTGCTCGGTCCGGACGACCAGCCGAGCGGCGTGACGCTGGTGCCTTCAACGTTTGCAGCGATTGCCTTTCGGGCGGTGCTCGTCGACCGGCTCAACAACCGGATCGTCATGACCCCGGACGTCGACCGGATCCTCGAGGTGCGCGCACTCGATACCGGGGCGCTGCTCCATACGCTGCAGGTCCCCAGCCGGCCGCGCGACATTTGCTACGAGGAAGGCACACGGTGCTATGTGCTTACCGACAGCCGCGACTTGTTCATTCTTGACTATCTGGCCGGACGCTGGTTTGGCGCGGTGAAATTGACCGCCCTGAGCGGCGACACCGCGCGCATTGCCTGGGACCGGCGCTATCGCCGGCTGCTGGCCATCGAGCAGGTTGCCACGCCGAATTACCTGAATCAGGTCGGCATCACCGGTTTTGCGCTGCGCCCGGTGATCACGCATCTGTGCGTGCCGATTCCCCTGCAACGGTTGCGTGCCGGCACCGCCGTGCCGGTACTGATCAAGGCCGTGGGCGATCTGGGCGAAGGGATTGCCGATGGCGTGTCCGTTATCGCGACGGGCCCGAACCTTGTTGCGCCGCAAAACTTCGTCGCCCTCGATGGCGGGGGCGAGAGCGTTCCTCAAATCCAGTTGCTGTCTGCGGGTGACGACATGCTTTCTCTTTCGGCGAGTGTCCCATGCCCCTATTGACCGCTTCGGCCACATTTACGATCGGTGCTGCCTCGCCCGCGGTGGATGAGATTTCCATCACGGTCCTGCCCGCGGCGGTCGGGGGCGGCGGCAAAGGCCGCTTGATCCATCCGACGCTCGGCACCTTCGATTACGAGTCGGCGCCGGACCAGTGGGCCGGCATCGACACCGACATCCTGATTCCGCCGGTGTGGGCGAGCAGCAAGACGCTTGCTGGCACGGCCAATACGTTATGGCGCGGCACGCTGCGCGACGCAATCTGCGTCGAGACCTGGAGCGCCGAGCGCGGCCTGGCCATGTCGATGGCGCAATTCCGCATGCTGCTCGCCTTCTGGCAGAACCCGCCCGATCCGGCCAACGGGTTTATCCAGTGGTGGCCGTCCTACACCTCGGCCTTCGGTTTCAACGTAATCCTGACGACGCTCACCGCCGGCGGCAACGGCATCACCATCGATGCGATCGCGGCACAGGGCTATCTCGCGGGGCCGGTCGAACTCACGCTGCGCGTGGTAGGGCGCTGTTGATGGATCCCCGTTTCTCGGCAGCCCGGAGTGTCGATGACGAGCGTCGCGTGACGGTCGCCGTCTATCCGCCCGGCACCTCGATCGCCGCCGTCGTCGCCGGTAGCGCACCGTCCCCGCTGGATCTCTCGCCCTACGCCATGCGCGTGCAGCAACGCACCGGCGAAGTGTCGGTGAGCCTCGCTTGGCACCACGAACTGTATGGTGCGGCGCAGCCGGCACCGGGCCAGGTCCTCACTGTCTCCGTCGACGGGATCTTGCTGGCGGCGACGCTAATCGAATCATTGAACGACTACCGCCTGGCCTCCGGCGAGCGGCGTCTGACCCTCACTGCGCGGAGCCCGGACGCCTTCGCCGTTTGGCGGGAGGTCAAGCGCGTCACCGACATCTATCCGCTCGGTACCCGGCTCGATCAGATCGCGCGGGACATCGCACAGGAGGTCGGCCTCGCCGTCGCTGAGATTGCCTTGCCGCCGATCCTGTATGCGGTCCCGCACAGCAATCTGCAGTTGGCCGAGTTGTCCGCCTGGGACATGCTCGAGACGCTGTTGCTGCCCGCGGGCCTGTCGCCGTGGATCGATGGCTGTGGACGCCTGCGCGCGATCCGGCGTGATCTGGCACGCGCGGCGGACATCACGCTCACCGACGAGCGCCTGATCGCCGTGACCCGGGGGCGCGCCACGGTGCCCTTATCGAGCCTGCGCCTCGCCTGGCAGGACCCAGACTTGACCGAGGTGGAGCAGCAGGACCAAAGCCTGGCCTCGGCGAACATCACGGCCGGCTTCTTCCAGATGCGTCAGGACCAGGACGTCTATTGGAGCGCGGACCGCACGCAGCGGGCGAGAGCCACCCGACTGGTGATCAAGCAAAGCGCCAACAGCGGCCTGTTTACGGTCTGCAGCGAGGACTACCGGGCCACGGCGCACACCGGCGGCCGCATCACGCTGGAAACCGCCGCCTGGGTGCCGGGGCTGATGGGAATCTTTCTGGCGACGAAGGCAGCGGGGCTGATCCCGGACATCGCACCGCCCTTTGGTGGTCCGACCACGCCTGTCGGCAAGGCCGTGCATGCGGCGCTCGAACTCTCCGTGCTGCTGACGATGGCCAGTATCGGCACCGGCAGCTATGAGGTGTGGGGCGCCCCCTACGAGGTCGTGCATGCGCGGCATACGACGGAAGCCTACGATGCCGCCGCCCCGGCGTGGCTCGACAAGGTCGAGACCGTGGAGAGCGATCTCGTGCAGAACGACGCGCATGCACAGGTCTTCGCTGCGCGCGAACTGATCTATCGGGCCCATGCGGCACAAAGCTACGGTGTGACGCTCGTCGATGATCTGCGTCTCGAGCCCGGCGACATCCTGGCCTTGCCGGATGCCTCGCGGCTCTATATCACCGGCCTCAACCGCGATCTGACCCGCGACGCGCCGGCGCTGGTCGAGGTGGAGGGGTTTGTGGCATGAGTCTGCTCACTAATCTCACGCAAGCGCAGATCGATGCGAGCCAGACCGAACTCGACGGCAAGATCCTGACGCGACCGGCGCTGCTCGTCACCGATGGGGTGGCGCTCGTCTATGCCGTCGATGTGGACATCGGCGAAAGCGGCCGGATCCTCCGGAACGTGCCGCTCGCCCGCGCCAATCGCGATCTGCTGTATGCCGAAGCCGGCAATGCCTGCCGCTTGCGGCGCACGGCGAGTGGCAAATTCGAGGTCGTCGGTTTCTCCAAGGAACTGCCGGGGCGCTATGACCGCTTTCCGGTCGATCAGGGGACGTTTGCCATCGGTCCAACGCAAGCGCTCGGTCTCGATGCGCGGCCCCTGACCTACGGCGAACTGGCGGACCTTCCGGGCGGCTACGGCACCGCTCCCTATGGCGCCACGGGCCTCTTCCGTGGCGGTGAACTGATCGAGGTCAAGCACTGATGACGCTCTCCCTGCAACGCTTCACGAACGGCGACACCAATTACGTCGCCAAGCACAATGCGAATGCCGCGTCACTGGAAGCGGAACTGGCGGCCCTGCGCAGTCTGCTCGGCGCGAGCTTTGGTGGTGCCGTGTCGATCGGGGCGGCGCTGCAGGCTTTGCTCGGCCCTACGGTCGCAGTGATCGGAGCAGATTCCTACCGGGCGACCGGCAGTGGAACGACGCTCACCATGGCCGCGGGCTGGTGCTGGCGTCCCTCGCTTGGCGTGGTGCTCGCCAATGCCGGGTCGGTGACCTTGAGCTTCAGCGGCCAGCCGGCCGGTACCTATTATCTGCAGGCCGACAGCAACGGCAGCCCCACGCGCAGCACGAGTGCGAGTGAAGCGCTCTACCAGATCGTCTGGAGCGGCAGCGCCTTTACCGCAATCACGCGCCTGGCCGCGATCGTCTGGGGCGCGGCCGACCAGATCGCCGCGCAGGCGAGCACCGCCCTCGGGCAAAGCTTCGAGTCCCTCGATGCGCGGCTCGAAGCTGGCGAAGTCGGGTCGGTGGCCGGGGCGCTGGCGCGCACGGCGCAGACCGGGCGGACGGTCAAATCGGTGGCCGGCGGTGCCAATGTGACGCTGACGGCGGCGGAAGCTAATGCTTCAGTAATATCCCTGACTGGAACGGTGACGGCGGCGATCAAGGTCACCGTCCCGCTGAGCGGACCGCGCGTGTGGCTCATCGAGAATGCCACGAGCGGCGGCCGGGAAATCACCTTCAAATCGGCGGGCGGCGCCGGCGTCAAACTCCCGCCCGGCGCAAGCTTCGTCTATCACGACGGCGTCAATGTGCTGACTGTTGGCGCGCGTCCCTATCGGCCGGCGGTGCTGGCACTGGCGTATGCGTCGGCGCTCGTCGCCGACTTTGCCCGCGCTGACACCATCCGGGTCACGCTTGGCGGCAGTCCGACGCTCACCTTGACGGGGGCGACGGACGGGCAGCGCTGCGTACTGGAACTCACCCAGGATGCGTTGGGCGGCCGCGTCGTCAGCTTCGGCTCGGAAGTGCGGCTCGGCACGGACGTCGGCGCGATCGATCTCTCCAGCACACCCGGACTCACCGACCGGCTCGGTTTCATCTACTCGGCCGCGAGTGGAACCTTCGACCTCGTGGCGATTGCCAAAGGATTCTGAGACATGGCCCTGCTCTTCATGGATGGTTTCGACCATTACAGTTTTACCGAGATCACGCAAAAATGGACGGCGCGCGATTCCTCGACGACCAGTGGCAACGATATCAAGCCGACCAGCGGCCGACGCGGCGGCGGCGCGTTGCTGATCGGCAGTTCGGGCGGACTCTACAAATCCGTACCGGCGCGAACAACGTTCATTCTTGGTGTGGCCATTTACCCGGTCACGATGCCGACCACGACCGGAGGTGGCCAGCCGCTCTTTGAATTGCGCGATGGGTCGACGCAGCAACTCTATGTGTTCATCGACACGGCGGCGAAACTGCGCATTTATCGCGGTGGTAGTGTCTTGCTCGCCACCTCCGACGAGCCGCTGCCGATTGCCACCTGGAGTTATGTCGAGTTCAAAGCGACCATCGACAATTCGGCCGGGGCTTATGAACTCCGGGTTAACGGCCAGCCTTGGCTGACGGCGAGCGGGATCGATACGCAGTACTCGGCGAACGCCTTCGCCAATTACGTGTGCCTCGGCATCAGCGGTTCGAACGACGGGAACATCTACTACGACGATTTTTACCTGTGCGACACGAGCGGTGCGGCGAACAACGACTTTTTAGGGGATGTGCGCATCGATGTCCTCGTGCCCAACGGACCCGGTACGTACCAGGACTGGATTCCGTCGACCGGGACCGACCACGCGGTACTCGTCGATGAAACCTCCCCGACGACGACCGACTATCTCACCGGGGAAACGCCCGGGGCGCGTGAGAGCCTGACCGTTGGCGACCTTCCGGTTCCTGGGGCCGTGGTGGCGGTGCAGGTGTGCAATTACCTCGCTAAGACCGACGCCGGCGCGGCCCGGGCGCGCAACCTGATCCGCTCGGGCACCAGCGAGGCGTACGGGGCCGAGGCCGCGCTGTCGACGAGCTACGTCTATAGCCTCTCGGTGCATGAGACCGATCCGGCGACCGGCGCGGCGTGGTCTACGGCGGCGGTGAATGCGCTCGAGGTCGGCGTCGAAGTCACGCAGTAACGGCACTGTCCGATGAGTACGCTCTTTCTGGCCGACAGCTTCACCGAAACGGCCGACACGGCGCTCGCAGCGCATCCCCCAGAAACGGGCGCGGCCTGGACAGCCTACGGCTCCCCCTACAGTGCCACGGCCTCGGTCGTGGTTGCCGAAGGGCGCGTAGCCGGTTCCTCGAGTTCTGCCACCGCGCTGTACACGAATGCCGTCACTCCCCCGTCGGCCGATTACCTCGTCGAGGCGGTGGTCCGTTTTACGAGTTACACGGGCCGCCGCGCGGGGCTGGCGGCCCGTTATTCGGCGAGCGGCACCGAGAATGGCTATCTCGTCTTCTTCGACGGAAATTACTGGGTGTTGCGCAAGATGGTGGCCGGGGTCGCCGTCGATCTGGGCAGTTACTACGGCAGTCCGTCGCTCAATACCGACTATGGGCTGCGCTTCGAGGTCTTCGCGACGACGCTGACCGTGTCGATCGATGGGGTCGCGCGAATCGTTGCGAGTGACGACACCTTTACCGCGCCCGGGCGCATCGGGGTACTCCTGCGCTCGGGCGGTCGCATCGACAACCTGACGGTTATGACCCTCGATGCGCAGCCAGCGCGACTGGGACAACTGGCTGTCGAGGCGGCGATCTCGGCCACACCGCAGCCCCGTCTCACCCAAGCGCTCGCCGAGGTGCTGAGTCAATCCCGTGTGCCGAACCGGCTGGCGCAGACGGTGCTCGAAACGCTGGTGTTGCCGTTCGCCCCGGCGCGGCTCGATCAGGCCGCCGTGGAAGTGCTCTGGCGCGATCCGCGGCTGGCGGGTGATCTTGCACCCCGGCTCGCCGGTATGGCCCGGCTCGATCTGGGACTCTCGTTGGCGAGTGCGGCCGACGTTACCGTGCGCGGCACCGCGACGCTGTCGCTGGGGACCGAATTCGCGCCCGCGGAGGGGACGATAACCGCGAGTGTGACCGCTCCCCTAAAAACCCTGCCTCGCCTCGCCGCCGACCTCTCGCCAAAGATGGTGGGGGTTGCCGCGTTGCGTCTGGGCGAGGAACTGACCGCGCCGGGGCGACTCGCCGTGATCCTGCGTGGCCGATTTGCCGGCGACTCCCCGACCCCGTCGGCGTTCTGGCTTCTGTTCTGAAGGAATCCTGTGATGAGTTTATCGAATCTGCTCGAGGAAGCGATCGGCGCCCACCTGCTGCGCAGCGGCGAATGGGCAAAACCCGTGGCGCTCTACCTGGCGTTGCTCAAAACCGATCCCGGCGAAACTGGCGTACTCGACGAGGTGACGGGCGGCGGCTATGCGCGCCTCGCGTCGGGGCCGGACGATGCGCTGTGGTCGCTGCCCGTGGAAGGCAACAAGCAGTTCGCCAATGCCGTCGATTTTACCTTTGCGGCGCCGACGGCCGATTGGGGGCGTGTTTCGCATTTCGCGCTGATGGATGCGCTGAGCGGCGGGACGATGCTGGCTTATGCACCGCTCACTGTTCCCCGCGAGATCTACGGCAATGATCCGGCCCCGCTCTTTGTTGCCGGCGACCTGAAGCTGACCTTTGCCGGGCATCTGACGGATGTTCTGGCCGAGAACATCGGCACGCATCTGCTGCGTTCTGGCAGTTGGGAAAAACCCACGACGCTAACCGTCGGGCTGGTAACCGATACCGACGCCGAGGTGGTGGGCGGCGGTTATGGCCGGCTCGCCGTCGGCCCCTCGGACGTCGCCTGGACCGGACCGACCGAGGGCGACGGACAGCACGCCAATGCCACCACCTTGGCCTGGGCGAGTCCGAGCGCCGATTGGGGAACGGTCGCTACCGTAACACTGTGGGATGCCGCGACAGACGGCCAGATCCTCGTCGCTATTCCGCTGGCAGTTCCGCGTTCGATCGTCGCCGGGGCGCTCGCGCCAAATTTCCAGGCCGGGGGCATCTCTCTCGCCTTCGACTGATCCTGTCCGCCGCATCATTTCTGGCCGTCCACCTGACGGCCTTTTTTACGTCTGGAGAATCGCCATGACCGACCCGGAAAAAGCTGATACCACGCTCGAAAATCGGCTCCTCTTGCGTCAGGAGGACCTGGAGGAATTGCTCAGCCACGCTGCCGAGCGCGGCGCGACGCGGGTCCTCGCGCACCTTGGCCTAGAAAACGGCCACGCGGCACGCGACATCCGTGAATTGCGCGATCTGTTGGAGGCCTGGCGGGAAGCACGGCACACGGCGTGGCAAACCTTCATCAAGGTGCTGACGACGGGCGTCCTGGCCGCGCTGCTGGTCGGGGCCGCGATCAAGCTCAAGTTGCTGGGAGGTCCGCAATGATCGAGACCTTGCTGGGTGGCCTCCTCGGCGGGGCCTTTCGCTTAGCGCCGGAAATCCTGAAATGGCTCGACCGCCGAGGCGAGCGAAGCCACGAACTGGCAATGCAGGACAAGGCGCTGGAATTCGAGAAAATTCGCGGTGCGCAGCGGATGTCAGAAATCGGTGCTGCCGCAGATGCTGCGTGGAACACCGGGGCCATCGAGGCGCTGCGTGATGCTGTTCGTACCCAGGGCGAGAAAACCGGCGTGCGCTGGGCCGATGCCTTGTCGATCAGCGTGCGCCCGGTAATCACCTACTGGTTCATGGCGCTCTACTGCGCGGCGAAGACGGCGGCGTTTGCAGCGGCTGTGACTGCCGGCGCTGGTTGGGGTACCGCGATCCTGCACGCGTGGACGGAGGCCGACCAGGCGCTGTGGGCCGGGGTGCTGAATTTCTGGTTCCTCGGTCGGACCCTCGACAAAATGAATCGGGGGCGGTGATGGTGGCGGTGCCGCAAGCCGCCATTGATCTGGCCAGGCGCTTCGAGGGGTTTCACCGTGTGCCGACGCATGACTCGCAGCGGGCTTACCCCTATGTCTGTCCGGCGGGTTTCTGGACAATCGGGTTCGGACATCTGTGCCAGCCCGATCATCTGCCGATTACGGAGGATGAAGCGGAAGCGTATCTGGCGCAGGATCTGCAGACCGCGCTCGAGGCAACTTTACGCGCTTGCCCGGTGCTGATGACAGAACCAGAGGAGCGACTTGCGGCCATCGTGGATTTTGCCTTCAACCTCGGCGCGGGGCGGCTGCAGGCATCGACGCTGCGAAGGAGGGTCAATCAGCGGGATTGGGGTTCTGCAAGACAGGAATTGCTGCGTTGGGTATATGGGGGAGGAAGATTGCTTCCCGGTCTGATGATTCGGCGGGAAACAGAAGCAGCATTACTCAGGTCCAATGGCGATTCGCGCGCTAAAAATAGCATCCGTGGTCTCTGACAGATCTCGTCAGAGCAACCCGTCCTCCGTTAAAATTCTTTCTTTAGAGAGGCAAGAGAATGACCGTTTTTACCATTGGCTATGAAGGACTGGATATTGATGTGTTTATGTCGCTGCTGGCAGAGCACGGCATTGAGACCGTCGTGGATGTCCGTGAATTGCCTCTATCACGCAAGCCCGGGTTCTCCAAGAAGGCACTGGCTGCCGTATTGAATCTCTCTGGCCTCGAGTACGTTCACATGGTTGATTTGGGTTGCCCGAAGCAGGTGCGTGACCGCTATCGCGAAGATGGGAACTGGAAGCGCTACACCGAAGGGTTCATGAAGCACCTCAAGACGCAAGATGACGCCATCGCCGAGCTTTCAGCGTTGGCAGCAACGTCGAACTGTGCGCTGCTTTGCTATGAGGCCGACTCCAATTTCTGCCATCGCTCAATGGTGGCGAGTGCCGTCAAGGATTATTGCGGTGCGCGTGTCACGCACATCAAGGCTTCAGCTAAAAAAGCGAGCCCTGTGGCGTCACTTCAACTGGCTTTCGCTTAGGCGGGTAAATCAGACTGATGATCAGCCACTGGTCTTGGAATCGGTGCTGATTGCCCATCAGGAACATCAAGTCTTTTCCTGTTAAGTCCTGCTCGAGTTTTGCTCGGAAGGGCTTTTCCCAATCGATGCCGTGGCTGCGGCGACAGTTCCAAAACAGCACGCCCGCCTCCCAATCGACGATCTTGTGCTTGAACGCCTTGTCACCGTCCGGCGTCTCGCAGGTGTATCGGTAATAGAAGTCGAATGGCACCTTTCGAAGCGTCTGAGTGATTTTCTTGACCTCGGTGTCACTGAAAAGCTGGCCCTGCATCTCGTAGCGCAATAGCTTCTCGCGCTCTTCATCAGTCCACTCGGCATTTCTGGCTTCGGTAATTTCCAAGCTCAACACCTGCTTCGGCCGCATCAATGCCAGCGATAGGCCCGTTTCGAGACGATCTGCCTCAAGCTCATCGAAACTCGTGTAGGCAGGTAGCTTGTCGATCCACGGCCAGCGAGCGTCCCACTGTTTTTTGGTGTCGAGCACGTCACCACAGTTGATCGTGTCGACGTAAAGCTTGTGGCTTTCTGCCCGATGATCTTTGTTCGCCTTCTCGACGCGTACCTCAATCCACTGCCATTTCTTGAATTTCTGACCTTCTTCGATCAAGCGAAATGGCACCGGGTACAGCCGTCGCATCGCCCCTTGCTTATTGATTCCTGCAACGCACGACGTCTCGACGTGCTGCGCGCTGGGGGAGGGATAAGTCTTGGCCAGGATCAGTATTTTTTCGACTTGTGATGCCATCTAATCCCCTTCGTTCTATCTGACGTTTGGTGTTATGTATGCCGAAAGCCGACCTAAAATCTCACTGACCGATCCTGCTTTTCAGACTCTGGTGGAAGTTGTCGGCCGAGGTCACGGTTCGGGCTGCAGTGCTCTCACTGAAAGCGACAACCTTGTCACGCTGATAGAGATCGATGAATTGATCCAGATGTGCCTTGCTTTTCAAAACAGGCCACTTTTTCAGGTAATCCGGCAAATTCGTTGCCTCAAGCGTGTAAGTGCTGATTCTCCTGTCCTGGTCAGTCGCTACGCCGATTTCAAAGGGCACCCACCAGGATGAAATAGTGCTTGCAGAAGTGACCGCCATCAGATGGGTACATTGGCGGACTCGTGTCACAATCACAGAGGTAATGTTATCGGTCGACTGCAGTTGAGGGTCAAGGACATCAACATACGATTGAACGCCGCGTGCACGCAGGTAGCTGGCGATCTCAAGTGCCGCTTGCTTGTCATCGCTTTTGTGTGAAATGAATACGGGCATTTATGTTCCTTTTTGTGTGTTCGTCTGAACTGCTGATGTTTGTAGTCAAGCCAACTTTGTGACGTCGACCAGCTTGTACATGCTCACCAATTCATCTTGGATGGCACGCATGATTGCTCGAACGTCGCTCCACTGAGAAATCATGTCGTTTAGCTTCGGATATGCCTTTTGTCGCTCGAAAGGGGGCAATGCCTTGTCGCTGGTGTTTTCCCACCAAAAGCGATAATCAGCCTGCCAAGCTTCAAGAAACGGTCGCAATACATCTCGCATCGCCCTATGAATCAGTGCGCCAAGATGATTTTCTATACCTTTTGCATTGATTGATCCCACAGGAAACTGACGCATGATTTTGCGTGCTTCACTAAAAAAGGTGTGTAGTGACGTGAGGCTTTCTGCGTAAACCTCACCAGAGAAATCCGTGCAATCTGGATCTTTTGATTTTCCTGTTACCGCTATTCGCGTTGCCAGCTCGGTGTATAGCTCCCATGCACACTGGCGGTCGCTCTCCTCGAAATCCGCCCCCAGCTTGAAGAAGCCGATATCAATCGAAAAGTTGCCTTTCTTCATTACGGCCATGTTTTTTCCTATCCGTTTCGTTGCCGCATGGATCGCGAGTTATCAATCAGCATCGGTGACTTTGCAATTGCGGCATCGATCAATTGAGTCAGCCCCTGAACCGTGAGCCCGTTCCAATAGGCCCAGCCCGCATAGCCAGTCTTGCAGTTGTCGTGAAAACGGTCGGGGACAATAATCTCCCCTGCCGTAGTTTTCACATGTGTGGGCAATACAATTCCAACCAGTCCATGGTATTTATCCAGAGTCGCCTTGATTTCCCAATCCAGATACTTCCGCTCATGGCTTTGTGCTCCAATCAGCACAATTGTGCAGGAGGTTCCGGTGATGTACTGCTCCCGTATTTGCCTCATCACGTACTCAGTGTTATCGCTCTGGATTAAGCGTTCCAAAGAGTTGTCTCGGATCGCCTCATACTGATCGTGAAAGAAGCTAGAAAACGCATCGTAGTAGCCTTGATCTCCGCCGTGGTGGTAGCTCACAAAGACTTTTCGCCGAGCAGGCTTTGTCAGCGCGGCAAGCAGGCCGTTCATGTATGGGTCAAAATGTCCGCTCATGTTATTTACCAAAAGCCAAAAGCCCTGCCACCAGCAGCCCGAGAATTACTAACCCCTTCTGCTTCTCTGTTTTGATCGCATCTGCGATCTTGCTAATGGCCGTCTTGGCTTCCTCTTGCACCTGCCCCGCAATATTCACTGCCTGGTATTGTTTCATCCACCCTGGAAGCGCTTCCGGCTCTTGGTCCCATATGATAGGGATCAGTTTTTTGTTGCCCGCAATAGCGGCCCCCATTTCCTGCATAACCCAGGGCGAGGAGCAAGCGGATCGACTTGCGAGGCACAGCACCCAAGTCGAGTTGCGCAGGTTGTCCATGATGTTTGGCATCCAATGCTCCCCAGGGGGCATTGAAACGGATGCCAGATACACGCTCAGGCCTTCTTGCGAAAGGTGACGATGCAGAAATTCGGCAAGTGGTAAATCTGCTGCCGCGTGCGAGATAAAGACATCAGCCATTACTATTCCCTGATCTTGTTCTGGCAACAGGCCAGATTCCATTTCATTGCCGTCACTGCTCACGCCAAACCGAAATACCGCTCGAAGAACGCAGCCAGCTTGTCCAGTACTGTCTGCTTCTTGACCGCATGCCCATTGTTCTTGGAGAACCGTGATACCGGCGGCAGGACCTTGGTGATCGCGGTGCCGGTGGCCGGGATGCTGCCGTCGCGGAAAGCGTTGTCGATGAAGCTGCGGGTGGCTTGCGGGTTGAGGTTTTCTTCCGTGATTATGCGTTCCAGTTCCTCGACCTTCTTCGCGGCGACAAATGCTTCCCACTGCGCATCTACTTTGAATTTGGTGGAAACGGAATCCACGAACTGTTCGATTAGGTCTTTCTTGTTGCGCAGAGACGGGCTGGCGTTGATGGCGCGTTCGATGGTGGCGCGGATTTCCTTGTCGTCGCCCGTGCCTTTCTTCTTCAGATACTGCTCGACCAGCATCAGGATGTAATCGACGTTGATTTCGACCTGCTTGATGAGCTCGATCTCGAAGACTACATCGTCATTGATCGCTTCCTTTTCGGCATCGGATGTCGCGCGGAATTCGGCGTACAGATTCAGGTACAGACTCTGGTAATCCTGAAACTCCCGCTCGGTGACAATTTCATGCCCTGCAAAATCATCGAAGGAAGTCAGGATGTTCTTCAAGCGCAGGATCGAGCCGAACAACTTGATGAATGCCTTCTGTGCTGCCTCGCCGATGATGGCTTTGCCAAGCGGGAAGGAATCCAGCAATTCCTCCACACGCTTCTGATATTCCTTGTAGTACTCGGCGTACGGCTTGAGCAGCACGATGCCTTTGGCATCCTTGTTGCCGAACAGGGCCAGCGCTTCGTTGGTCTCCTGCTCCAGATTGCGGAAAGAAATGACGTTGCCGTAGGTCTTCACCGAGTTGAGGATGCGGTTGGTGCGCGAATAGGCCTGTATCAAGCCGTGGGCCTTCAGGTTCTTGTCTGCCCACAAGGTGTTGAGCGTGGTGGCATCGAAGCCGGTCAGGAACATGTTGACCACGATCACCAGATCCAGCTCGCGTTTTTTCAGGCGCTGCGACAGGTCCTTGTAGTAGTTCTGGAACTTGTCCGCCGAGGTGTCGAAGCTGGTGCCGAACAAGGCGTTGTAATCCTTGATCGCCGCATCCAGAAAATCGCGTGAGCTTTGATCCAGTGCATCGGTCTCGAACTCTTCCTCGCCCAGCAAACCGTCTTCATCGTCTTCATTGGCCGCGAAGCTGTAAATCAAGCCGATCTTGAGACGCTGCGCAGGCGTGAGTTCCTTTTGCTGCTCACAAAATTCCAGGTAGTACCGTTTGGCAGCCTCGATTGAGGCGCAAGCAAACAAGGAATTGAAGCCCGCCAGCCGTTTGCCATCGTGGCGGTACGAATTGGCGCGCCGGGTTTTCTGATCGAAATGCTCGCGGATATAGCCCACGATCTGCGTGATGCGCTCTGGGGCGAGCAAGGCCCGTTCGGTATCGATGGCCGACACCTTCTTGTCTTTAATGCTCGGTGGTAATTTGATCGTGTTGATGTAGTCAATGCGGAACGGCAGCACGTTCTTGTCGTTGATGGCATCGACAATCGTGTAGGTATGCAGTTTGTCGCCAAAGGCCTGCTGAGTGGTGCGCCGCAACGGATTACCTGCAGTCCCTGCGTTCTCGGCAAAGATCGGCGTGCCGGTGAAGCCGAACAGGTGATAGCGCTGGAACACTCGCGTGATCTCGGTGTGCATGTCGCCGAACTGGCTGCGATGGCACTCGTCGAAGATCACCACCACATGCGCCCCATACACCGGGTGCTTCTTGTTCTTGGCGACAAAGCGGGAAAGCTTCTGGATCGTGGTGATGATGATGCGTGCGTTCGGGTCTTCCAGCTGCCGTTGCAGTACCGCAGTGGAAGTGTTGGAGTTAGCCGCGCCTTTCTCGAAACGCTCGTATTCGCGCATGGTCTGGTAATCCAGATCCTTGCGGTCGACCACGAACAGCACCTTGTCGATGTCCGGAAGGCCGCGCGCCAGCTGCGCCGCCTTGAAGCTGGTCAGCGTCTTGCCGCTGCCAGTGGTGTGCCAGATATAGCCGCCTGCGGCCACCGTGCCCAACTGCTTGTGATTGGTGGCCGTGGCGATGCGCTGCAGGATGCGCTCGGCCGCCACGATCTGATACGGCCGCATCACCAGCAGCTTGCGATCCACATCGAACACGCAGTATTTGGTGAGGATGTTGAGCAGCGTGTGCTTGGCGAAAAAGGTCTTGGTGAATCCCGCCAGTTCGGTGATGGGCAGATTTTTGGCGTCGGCCCACCAACTGGTGAATGAGAAACTGTTGGACGTTTTGCTCTTGCCAGCGCTCTTGCTGCTCTTGCTGCGCTGCTCGGCCAGATGCCCGTCGCGCACTGTGTTGCTGTAATACTTAGTCAGTGTGCCGTTGCTGATAACAAAAAGCTGAACGTACTCGAACAAGCCCGAGCCCGCCCAGAAACTGTCGCGCTGGTAGCGGTTGATCTGGTTGAAGGCCTCGCGGATGTCCACGCCCCGACGTTTCAACTCGATATGCACCATGGGCAAGCCATTGACCAGCACGGTCACGTCGTAGCGATTGGCGTGTTTGCCTTCCACCTCGTACTGATTGATGACCTGCAAGACGTTGTTGTGGATGTTGGTCTTGTCGAGCAGGTAAATGTTCTTGGTGCTGCCGTCGTCGCGTTTCAAGACCTGCACATGGTCTTCTTGGACGCGCGCAGTTTTTTCCAGGATTCCGTCATTAGCCCCGGCCACGCAGGTGCTGAAAAAGCGCTCCCATTCCGCATCGGAAAACGTGAGCTTGTTGAGCGTTTCCAGTTGGCGGCGCAAGTTGGCCACCAGCTCGGCTTCCGAGGTGATGGGCAGGTACTCGTAGGCCTGCACCTGCAACTGCTTGATGAAGGTCTTTTCGAGTTCGGCTTCGGACTGGTACGTCGCCTCTCGCACGCCCGGGGCGTCGGGCTGAAACTCGGCGACAACCGTGCTCTCATTGGAGAGCGCAATCGGTTCGTAGCGGAAGGGTTTGAGCTCTTCGCTCATGCGGCCTCCTCGAAGGTGAGCAGCCGGTCGCGGTAATGCGCGTACTGCTGGCGGCGTGCGGCGATCTCGGCGGGTAGGCCATCAGTGATGTCATTCACCAAGGCGTCGAAGCGTTCGAGGATAGCGACGATGCGATCTTGTTCTTCGCGAGAGGGGACGGGGATCGTGAGTTTTCCAAGGCCTTCTGCGGATATGCGCTTGACCTTGGCGCGGGCAACAAATTTCTCTTTATCCGTATTGATGGCTGTTGTTTGAAAACAATAGGAGACAAACTTCGGATTCATCGTGTGGTGAAACGCGAAACAGTCATCGTGAATTGCCACTTCATCACTGCCAAGCCACGCAACAGCCTTGCCCACATCCTCAACGGTTTCACCTACACCGGCAATGATCAGTGCGCCTGGTTGCGCGAAGCGAAGGGAGGTTGCCATGTCGGTACGAACGTGTGAAATCGTCTCCACCGTAGCCGTTCCGTACGCTGTATAGATGTCGCCGTAGTGAATGCAGCTGATCCCTTCGTCATCGTAGTCGGCTTTGGTGAATCGCTTCCCGCGAATGAAGTCGCCAATTTCATTCAGTGGGGCGGTTATGAATGGGGGCTCGCCGCAGGCGAGCACAAGTGCGTCGCGGTAGTACTTGTACTGCCGCCGGCGCGCTTCCAGCTCCGCTTCCAGCTCCGCTTCCAGCTCCGCTTCCAGCTGAGTAAACGTGTCGAGCACCTTCACGATTTCGCGCTGCACTTCAAGGGGAGGGACTGGTATGCGATATTTCAAGATGGCCTCTTTGCTACCTCGCGGCATCTTTGCGCCTTTTGCGTGCTGCATGTTGTAGGCAAAGAAAACATCAGAAGCCAGCAGGCGATAGAGAAACTCCGGCATCAGTGCTTGGCAATATGCTTCTGCGATGCGAATAGCCAGCACGTCGCCACTACATCCGCCGCGATCATTGGCAAGCCAGATCTTTTTCAAATACGGTCGGATGTTTCCAAGAAGTATGTCGCCAGCCTCGTACGCCGTTAGCCGTGCAGTGTTGGGGGGATAGTTGGCATCGGTTTTTCCTGCCGCGTTCTGAAGCAGGTTATCCACGCCGACGAAGTTGGTTTCATCGAGCTTACTGGCATCAATTCGGGTGTCTGAATATGCAGCGCACTCGCCAAGCTCCCGGAACTGCACGCCATCTGGGCAATGCTCGGCAATCAGCTCATCAATCCGACTCATGGCTTTTTCTTCCCGCTGATTTTCTTCTGCACCGTCTTCACGGTTTCCAGATAGGCGGCTTCGGCTTCGGAAGGCAGTTCGGCCAGTTGGTTGCGGTACTTGGCATATTCCGCTTCGGCGTGGGTCAGCGCGTTCTGGTGGCTGACCTTGCCCGCACCCTGCAGGGCTTTGCCGCCCATGGCCACGATCAGTTGTTCCAGATGCGCGAGCCAATCCTTCATGTGGGTGGGTTCGTGGTTCATGGCGCGGAATTCGGCGGCATCGAAATAGGCCGAGACCAGGGTGTTCAGGCGCTTGAGTTCATCCGCGTCGAGGTAGTTCTTGGCGACGGCGGCTTCGGCCTTGGTGGGCAGGCGGCCAGAGAATGACAGCAGGCCCATGAAGGGCTTGCCGGCGTCGGCACGCTGTTTGATGACCTCCGCTGCCGTCTGGCCGTGGGCGGCGTAGTGCAGTTTGTTCTGTACGGTCTTGAAGAAAGTGACGCTGGCTTCCGCCTTGGGGTCGTAATCCACGCTGGTGGCGTAGAGGTCGAGTACCTGCCGGTAGAGGACCTTTTCGCTGCTGCGAATGTCGCGGATGCGGTCGAGCAGCTCTTTCCAGTAGTTACCGCCGCCCAGATTCTTGAGGCGGGCGTCGTCCATGGTGAAGCCCTTGACCAGATACTCGCGCAGCCGCTCGGTGGCCCAGATGCGGAACTGAGTTGCAATGGATGATTTGACGCGATAACCCAGAGAAATGATCATGTCGAGGTTGTAAAAAGGCAGTGTGCGATTGACCTGCCGGGTTCCCTCGGTACGAACCTGTCGGAATTCCCGACAGGTTGCCTCCTGTGCCAATTCGCCTTCGGCGTAGATGTTAGCGATGTGTTCCACCACGTTGGTGCGCGAGGTCTGAAACAAATCGGCCAGTTGCTGCTGGCTTAACCAGACCGTATCGCCCGCCAGCCGCACATCAATGGCGGGCGCATCGCCGCGCTGGTAAAGGATGATTTCGCCGCCCGGCTGCTCGCTCATGCCTGCTCCCCCTCCAGATCGGCCACGATGGCATCGATCTGCGTCCTCAATTCAGATTGTCGTGCCACGATGCGGGCAATTTCGGCATTAAGCGCTTTGATATCGGTCGCCTCGCGGGTGTCGGCCTGCTCGACGTAGCTGGAGACGGCGATGTTGTAGCCGTTCTCGGCAATGTCGCCGTTCTCCACCAGGCGAGCGAAGTGGGCAATATTCTTGCGCCCGATGTAGGTATCCAGAACTTTTTGCCGGTGCTCTGACAGAAGTTTGTTCTTGTTGCCGCTGCGCACGAATTCGCTGCTGGCGTCGATGAACAGAGTGGCGTTATCGAACTTGGATTTTTTCAGCACGATGATGCAGGTGGCAATCGTGGTGCCGAAAAATAGGTCGGGAGGAAGCTGAATCACCGCGTCGACATAATTGTTGTCGATGAGGTACTGGCGGATTTTCTGTTCCGCGCCGCCCCGATAGAGCACACCCGGAAACTCGACGATGGCGGCTGTGCCGTTGACCGCCAGCCAACTGAGGATGTGCAGGGTGAAGGCCAGATCGGCCTTGCTCTTGGGAGCGAGCACACCTGCCGGGGCGAAACGCGGATCGTTGATGAGCAGAGGATTGGCGTCGCCATCCCATTTGATCGAATACGGCGGATTGGAGACGATGGCCTCAAACGGTTCGTCGTCCCAGTGGGCGGGGTCGGTGAGCGTATCGCCGTGCGCGATGTTGAACTTTTCGTAGTTCACATCGTGCAGGAACATGTTGATCCGGCACAGGTTGTAGGTCGTCAGGTTGATTTCCTGCCCGTAGAAGCCCTGACGTACTGCATCGTGGCCCAAGACTTTGGCGAAGTTCAGCAGCAGGGAGCCTGAGCCACAGGCAGGGTCATAAACCTTGTTGACCTCGGTTTTGCCAACCACAGTGATATGGGCGAGTAACTCGGATACTTCCTGCGGGGTGTAGAACTCGCCGCCTGACTTGCCTGCGGTGGATGCGTACATCTGCATCAGATATTCGTAGGCGTCGCCGAACAGGTCGATAGTATTGTCGGAGAAGCCATTGCTGCCTTCTTTCTGGCTATTCCCGAGCGGCAGGTCGCCGATGGCGTCAAGAAGTTTGACTAGCTTCTCATTACGCTTGGCTACCGTGGGCCCGAGCTTGCTGCTGTTGACGTCGAGATCATCGAACAGGCCCTTGAAGTCGTCCTCACTGTCCGCACCGATGGCCGAGCCTTCGATATCGGAAAAGACCGTGCTCAAGGTCTCATTCAGGTTTTCATCGCTACGGGCCTTGGCCCGCACGTTGGCGAACAGTTCCGAGGGCAGGATGTAAAACCCCTTCTCCTTCACCGTTTCGGCGCGACCGAATTCGGCGTCGACGTCGCTGAGAGTGGCGTAGTCAAAATCCGGGCTACCCGCCTTGCGCTCTTGTTCATTGAGGTAGCTGGTCAGGTTCTCCGACACGAAGCGGTAGAACAGCATGCCGAGCACATAGCTCTTGAAGTCCCAACCATCCACGCTGCCACGCAGCTCGTTGGCGATGCGCCAGATGGTTTTGTGCAGTTCGGCGCGCTCTATTTCTTTGGCATTGTTCAAAACGATGTTCCTTATCTTTTCTTCTGGTTGCCCGGCGCCTGGTATCCCGGCGCGAGCTTTGCGTTTTCCACGCCGTACAGCGCCAGCGGATCGCTGAGCCATAGGCGGTACTGTTCTTCCTTGAGACAGTGGTCGGGCGAGCAGTCCACGCTCCATCGCTGCAGCATGTAACCTGCGACTGCTGCACGCACGCGCATCCGAATTGAGCCGTCGTTCATCCCGTAGTCCAAACGAATGATTTCAGGACGGGCCACGCGCGGGTGAGGCACAAAGTCCAGCTCGACAATCCGAGTCCACTGGATATCGTTGTCAGGGCGCTCGTTAGCTTTTGGTTCTTCATCGAGCAGAGTCGGCTCTTCGATTCGCGTGACGACAAAGTCGCGGAACTCGCCACTCTTGCGATCAAAGGCCCGGACGTGCCAGCGCAGACCGGTGTCGACCAAGGCGAAGGGCACGACGACTCGCTCGGACTCGCCGCTGCTCATCGAGTGGTAGCGGATGGCGACGGGGCGTTTGGCATGGATAGCCCGGCAGATCGGAGCCAGTACATCCATTCTCGGGTTGCTCAAGACTGCTGGAGATTCGCACGGCAACAGTGGTTGCGATACGCCGCTCACTCCATCGCCGAACCCCAAGGCCAGCGATGACAGCACGCGCTGTGGTGCGTGTTCAAAGAGCGGCACGAACTGCTTTCCGATCCGGTAGACCTTGCCGCTCCCGTCGAACTCGATGTTTTGGGGGGCAATTTCGCGGTACAGCGCAAGGTCGCGCGTTGCGCCTGCAGGGGCAACGCCGAAGCGACTGATGAGGTCAGGCCGCCCAATTTCGCCGAAAAAGTAGAGACGGAAATCGATGTAGGCCAATCGTTCGCGCTGAACTTGACTCAGGCTTTCGACACGCGGGGAGTGCATGGTCAGCCTTTCCTCATCCAAGGGGAACACCAATTAGTCCGGAAAACGAAGTTCTATTGCTCATTGCTGGGCAGATTATCTAATCAAACTGATGATAGTATGCGCCTCAATGTGGGCTTACACAATCGCAACAATAGTCACAGTCTGTGGCGGCGTACTCGGAGAGGTTATTGCTCCGGCCCGATGAAGTAGAAAGTCGCCGTCATACCGGCGGAAGCCCGTATCCAGTATCGGAGAGCAACGGCCGACTGGACCCCGGCGTTCGCCGGGGTGACGAGTTCACACTTCTTCGGGCCTCATCAATAATGCCCGCGATTCCGGAAAAAGGGCCACCGGTGTGGTCTTGGTTTGGGCGCCGCTGTTCGCTCACCCGTATGCCCCGTAACGAATGAGCAGGCCAGCGGCAAGCCTGTCGGTCGTCTTCCTCATCACGGGCAGAAACAGGCATCCGTGTCGGAATGGCGACCCTGACACGTCCTGATTGTTAAAGAACCGCCTACACACCTTCCTGCCCGGAAGAATTTCAATCGCCGATTCCGCGCGTACCCGCTATTTGTCCAGCGCGACCATGCGAACGATGCTGTCAAACTCATTCAGCACGTCGGGATGGTTTTTCGTCAGGTGGCGCAGGATGGCTTCGTTGGCCATGAGCTTTGCGAGATAGCCCTTGGCGAGCACCAGGTTGAGAATGTCTTGCCCGTAGGACTGTTCGGCCAGTTTGAATTGCTCCTGAAGGTTGCCCATCTCTCGCTCCATCTTGGCCATCTGATCGGCGGTGACCCCGGTGACTTTCTTGGGCTTGGTGTCGCCCACGAGCATGTTGCTGTTCGTAGCGGCCAGTAGCGCTTGCCCATAAGCGACCGTGAGGTTGTTGGCGCTCAACATCAACTCGACGCACTCGACTTGCCGGGTTGGTTTGAGTTTGCGCAGCACGGCACCGAGATTCGGAGAGAAATGTTGGTCCCGCAGTAACTCGGCGGCTTCCGGACAGATCCCGTCGAGCAGATTCAACTTCTTCTGGATATGGCTGATATCCACATCCAACGCCTTGGCCAGCTTCTGGGGTGAAACGCCGCGATCGACAGCGCGCCGAATCATCAGATGTTCCTGAATGCTGGAGAGGCGGTTGATCCGATTGTTGTAGGTGTAACTTTCATCATCGGTGGCGACGAGACACGGGGCTTTGTCGAACCCCAGAGTTTTCAACGCCACCAGGCGCGTGTGACCATCGAGTAGAACGTACTGTCCCGCGCGATCGGGATTGCCCACCGAGAGGGGTTCGATCACGCCGACCGTTTCAATGGATGTCTGGATTTGCTTGTATTTGCGGGAGGTCAGCAAACCCTCCGGTGTCTTCCGGGAAGGCAGAATGGAAGAAATCGGCAAGAGCAACGGCTCAAGGACAAAACCCAACGGTGGCGTTGTCATGTTCCGCTCCCTCGGGCCCAGACACGATCCGCCAGATATTGGGGCATGGTGTCCAAGCCCTCGGCCCGCAGTAGCGTCGTGAAATTCTCATCGGCCAGTAATTGTCGCAGTGCGCCGACGATGAACATCAGGTTGCGCTGGGCGGTTTCGGACTTCCTGATCAGCAGTTTCTGGCGCTCGACTTCGCGCTGATAGTTGCGCACCAGGCTTGAGGTGGTGACATCCTCTCTCGGTTTGCGGGAGGCCATGCTGCCGCCCATGCCACGTCCTTGCGCGCGACGCCGCTCGATGACACGCCGCGCCTGAATCAATTGGCTACCGCGCAACTTTCCGGATTCGTAAGCATCCTGCAGGGCTGTCTGGACCGTCTTGTCGTCACTGCCGGCGCCGGCAATAACGATCGCCAAATGCAACGGGATGCGCCCGCTACCGACTGCCGTCAGGAGTCGCTCTTCCCCGTTCTTGAGCAAATACAGAACGCCATGGACGTATTCCTGACTCAGCCCGGTTTTCTCGGCAATGATCTTTTTGTCGTAGCCCTGGTCCCGAAGCTGCTCGATGCCGGCCAGGAGTTCCAGTGGGCTGAACTTACGCCGTGCGATGTTCTCTGTCAGGCTCATGATGAAGGCGGACTCGTCGTCCACCTCGGTGACCATCGCCGGAATTTCGCGCTGGCCGATGGTCTTGAAGGCCTTGAAGCGTCCTTCGCCGCAGATCAGCAAATAGCGCTCGCCATCACTACCCGGCCGTGGTGTCACGATGATGGGCTTCTTCAGACCGATGCTCTGGATGTTGCCGACGATCTGTTCGAAGACGCGACTGTTGCGTTCACGTGGATTGAGCACATCAATGCGCTCGAGCGGAATCATCCGCAATTTCAACGGGCGATGTTCTTTGTCGTGGATCATGCGGCCCTCCGGATGCGAATCCGTCGCGCCATCCCGTAGAGGTAGTCCAGGCTATCGAAGCGGTAACTTTCAAACTCGACGGGGTTGTGCTCGGCTAAATGAATCCCCGGCTGACCGAAATCGAGGCGCGGGAGCAGGTAATAGTCCAATGCGGCCTGGTTGCTCTCATCCAGGCGCACAGCCACGGTGATGTCCGGGGCGAGGCTGGTGTCGAAACGCACTTTCCACCGCCGGTGCGCGTTGTCGAGGCTCTGGCAACGCGCCAGCACCAACGAGATGGAGAATTCGTGATTCACGGTCAGCAGGTCGGTGGCCGCATCGCGTGTAACCAAACCGCCGACCTCGGCGATCATCCGTTCCGTTTGGCCGACGATTTCCGGGTGCAAGCGGCGCAGGAACTGGTTCACCTCCAGATACTGGTAATCGCGGTCGGGGGTGAAGCCGACCACGTGGTAAGCGCGGATCAGCCCGCCAAAACGATGTGCGTAGGCCGCCGCCGACGGCATTCCCTCCGCTTCGTCGATGATCAGGCCGGACAGATAACCATGCTGCTGGTACAGGCGGCGCAGTTTCTCGACCAACTCTTCGTCTGTGTAACGATAGGATCGTGCCCGTAGAATGCCCTGCGCCGTGTAGAACAGATCCGGGGAGACAATTCCTTCAAACGCGCCGTCTTTCCGGATCCACATCTCCGGATCGTTGGTGACCCGGTGTTTCTTGAGCTTGAACGAGCGCCGGTTGTAGATGTTGTTGCCGATGTACTTCTCGTTCGAGAGCACTTCGCGCACGGTAGCTCGCGTCCATTCGCGGCCGAGGTCGGTGAGGACGTTCTGGTTGTTGAGGCGTTCGGCGATTTCGGATTCCGCCAGGTTGTCATCGACGAACCAGCGATAGATCTGATTGACGACGGCGACCTCGTTGTCGGGACCGGGTTGCAAGATGACCCGGTCGGTTTGCAGACTCTTGTGCTCGCCGCGCGCCAGTTCGCTCTTGATCGCCCCCGATTGATCGATCAGCACCCGCCGTAGACCATAGCCGGCCGGACCGCCTTGCCGAAAACCCAATTCGATCAGACGGCACTGCCCGGCGAATACTTTGGCTGAGAGTTCCCGACTGTACTCGCCCGCCATTGCCCGTTTGACGCCCTTGACGATGGTAGAGACGGGGGAACCATCATTCTCGAACTGCTCAGCACAGTAGGCCACCTGGATTCCCGCTCGGCGGCAGATGTACTCGTAGTAGGCACTCTCGTCGGCATCTTGGAATCGGCCCCAGCGACTGACGTCGTAGACAAGGATGATCTGAAAATCGACGTTGCCGGTTTCAACATCCTTGATCAACTGTTGGAGTGCTTGCCGGCCATCGATGCGCAATCCGCTCTTGCCTTCATCGGCGTAGGTGCGGACGATTTCGATGTTTCGCCGAATCGCATACTCGCGAATCTTGTCGGCCTGATTCTCTGTCGAATACTGCTGGTGCTCGGTCGACATCCGCACGTACTGAGCGGCTCGGAACGTCGGCACTAAATCCGGCGGGTTCGTGGGAGGTTCGATCGCTTGCATAGACCGGTTCTCATTGTGGTTGGCGCTCTCAGATCTGCCGCTCCTTTCAATCGAGGTGCTGCCGCCTGACGGCGATCATGCACAGTCGGAATTGTTGCCTTGCAGACGCTTCGATTACCCGTTTGGAGACGACGTTAACGGCGAATCGCCTGGGTGTCGATCAAGTCCTCTCTTTGCACACGTCCTTTTTGCATGGGCAATTTAGGCACACTGGCGTGATCTCGATGAGCCAGTGACCGTCCGGTGCCTGTATTGGCAGGGGAAGGCGCCGGATTCGGTAAACGCCTGATGGCAGATCGCACACATCCATCTTTGCAAGACTGGCGTCTTGGCTTCCAACGGGACGAACTGGCGGTTGCGTCTGCTCCGCTTTGCTCTCGCGATAGTTTTGCCAGTAATTCGGGTGGCGTTCCAGCCAGGCCCGCTGAGCATCGTGCTGATTGGTCCGGTAGGCGGGGTCGGTCTGAAGCTTGGTCTGCTGCCATTGCCGCTTCCGTGCACGCTGACAATTTGGCGAGGAGCAGAAGGTCTGGTTTGGGACGTGAGGGTGGGGGACGAAAGGTTTTCCGCAGTGTGCGCAGTTTCGGGGCTCCATCGTATTTCTCCATACAAAAATCGTATGGAATCCGATGCGATACGACTGTGCTGTGGCGCGTAGATTGGCTGATGCAACTCCCGTTCCGTTTATTCGTCAATCGTGAGGATGTGACGAAATATAGGAACGTCAGGCATAGGGAAGTATTCGGGGTGTTTGACAAAGAGGACAAATTTCACAGATAGGTAATTTAGTCCTAAATGGGTATAATCTGAGAATGTCTGATCAGATCAAACCGTTGCGTTGGGTAGGGGCTTCGAAGAAGGACCTTCTCGCGATGCCCGATGACGTCATCGATGTGTTTGGCTTTGCGTTGCATCTCGCCCAGGCCGGCAAGAAGCACGACCAGGCCAAGCCGCTGAAGGGTTTTGGTGGAGCGGGCGTGCTCGAGGTGGTCGAAGACCATTTGGGCGATACGTACCGGGCGGTTTACACGGTCAAGATCGCCGATGCAGTTTATGTGTTGCACTGTTTTCAGAAGAAGTCCAAGCAAGGAATTGAAACGCCAAAGCATGACTTGGACCTCATTCGGGAACGGTTAAAGGCGGCGCAGGCGCACGCCAAAGGAATTTGAAATGAACGAGATTGAAATGGGTTCGGGCAACGTTTACGAAGACCTCGGCCGACCAGATGCTGCAGAGATGCAAGTCAAAGCGACCCTGGCCACCAAGATTGGCGAGATCATCAAGCATCGCCACCTCACGCAGGTCCAGGCGTCGGAGATACTGGGTTTGCCGCAGCCCAAACTTTCTGGAATGCTGCGCGGTCAGTTTCGGGGCATCAGCGAAGCTAAGATGCTGGAATGTCTGAACCGTCTGGGACGTGATGTGGAAATCGTGGTTCGCAGACCGTCACGTTCGCGAGTCGCCGGACAGACCAGAGTGGTATTTGCTTGAGCGGAGCAGAACGGACTAATTCGGCCAAATCATCGAAACCACGCTCGCGAGACCAATGTGTTACTATTTGGTTCTGAAGGCGGTCTATGGTTCGGTTCCGTGTTCCGCCACCATATACAAAAGCCCGAACCCGTTTCGGGCTTTTTCACGTGTGCGCCCGGCACGGGCGCACTCTTGCGGGTGCAAGTCCCGCCGTAAGTTGATCACAGCGAACGAAGCGAAGCGCAACTGCATGAGGGTGACTGATTGTGGGGAGGAAGCGTGGAGCGAAACTG
>Ga0302250_1000591_pt1 | contig 33616 bp, 31 predicted proteins | sample AAG_RA_Asp_MG_FD_193536 | JGI IMG/M metagenome (GOLD analysis project Ga0302250, IMG submission 193536) | Enriched activated sludge microbial communities from anaerobic digester in WTTP, New Holstein, Wisconsin, United States - AAG_RA_Asp | ecosystem: Engineered > Bioreactor > Anaerobic >...
AAACCGAAACCTTGCGCCCGGAGAACGGAGCGCAGGAAGTGGCAATGCCGGTCAATTTGCAATGGGAGGCGGTGCCGGGAGCCAAATCATATATTCTTAATTTCAACGGCCAAGAAGTCAAAGCGCAAAACAACGCCCACACTGCCGACTATCCGGCAATCAACCAAAGCCGGACTTACAAATGGAGCGTGAAAACCTGCGCCGACAGCGCCGGACAAACGTGCGGCGAGTTTTCGCCGGAATTCTCCTTTGCCACCGCCGCGCTGGGCGCGTCCCAAAATCCGATATCTCCCGACCAAACCATTGACAACCGCCCGCTGATCTACAATTTTTCCTGGGAACCGGTCGCCGGGGCGCATTACTACAGATTCACACTTGACTATGTCCAAAGATCCGACAAGGAAACCAACGAAAAGTGCCAAACTGGCGCCAAGGTTGAGAAGACCGTGCGGGAGAATTCCGTGGCGATAAACAAAAACATTGACGCGCTCTACTGTTTGGGGAAATACGAATGGAAGGTTTTGGCTTGCCTGGACGAAGAATGCGCCGATGCCGGCGGGGCGCCGGCAATCTGGTCATTTGAGTTTGTCGCCGGCGGCAAAGAGATCAAAAAGGGCGAAACGATTCTGGCGGTTTGCGGGCTGGCCAACGACAATCCCAACACCGAATGGGACGACCGCGAGGCTTGCGGCATCAAGCATTTCTTTCTGGGGGCGATGCAGATTCTCAATTTTTTCCTTTTCCGCCTGTCGTTTATCCTATTGCCCCTGCTGGTTTTGGCCACTGGACTCCTTTTTTACACCAGTTTCGGCACGCCGGAGATCAAACAAAAGGTAATCTCCTGGTGGAAAGTGATCGGCATCGGTTACGGCTTGTTGTTTTTCGCCTGGACAATCACCGGGATTGTCGTTTCTTTAACCGGATATACCGGCATTTGGTGGCAAATATAGGGTAAAATCTATGGACAAAAAAACACAAACGCTGATTTTTGCCGCCGCCGCCGCGGCGGCGGGATTCGCGGCGGCGGCGGGATTCGCGGCGGAAAATTGCCAGATAAACCCGATTGCCACAAAACCGCCGCAAACCGATTGGCCCGCTTCGCCGCTTACTTCTCAAAATCTCGGCGAGGAAACCGGCATCGCGCAAATGATCCAGTATTTTTTTGAATGGGGCGTGGGGTTGGGAGGGCTGGCGGTTTTTATCGCATTGATCATCGCCGGCGTGCAATACATCACGTCAATTGCCGACCCCGGCAAGGTTAAAGAAGCCAAGGAGCGGATAAAGTCGTCGTTCATCGGATTGGCGATGATTCTTTCCAGTTGGGCGTTTTTCAACCTGATCAACCCGTCTTTAAACACTTTGCAGGAAATCTCCATGGCAAAAAGCCAAACGACCGGATACGGCGCTACCACCAACCTTTCCTGCGAGGATCCCTGGGATTGCTGTCGGGAAAGCGGCGCGGAATGTTCTCCGGAAAATTTCGTCTGCTGTGAAAAAAACAATTTTGAATGTATGCAGGGAAAGGGAGATATGAAACGGGGGAGTTCCGAAATCGACGCCGCCTGCGAAAATGATTGGGACTGCGCCTCCGGATACTGCCAGTGCCATAAAGATGAAGATCCTTGGGCGGCCAAATGCGGCGAAAATCCGAAGGTCTGCGTCAAAATTATGGGAAATCCGGACATCGGTTGCGATTTTGTCGGCTTTTTTGACGGACCGGACTTCACCGGCCAAGAAACTTTTTTCAAGGTCCAATATGCGGACACCGGCTGGTTCACGCCGCAAAAAGACAACGAAGAATTTACGGAAAGCATCCGGTCGTATCAGGCATACAAAGCCGACCGGAACCCCAGCAACCCCCAGCAATATTTTATGGAAGACGGCGGCACCACCACGGTCATTGATCTGGCCCGGAAAGTGCCGTGCGGCCAAGCGGCTTGCGGTTGCAAATTAAGCGTTTGCAACGATCCCGCCGCGACTCAAAGCTCCTGCGTCAACAGCGTTGACTACGGACTGGCGTTCAATATGAATCTGGACGAAAGCGACCGCGAAGTGGTGCGCGTGCAGGATCAAACAAAGGGAAACGTTAATCAATTGCGATGATAAAAACGGCATTTAAAAAATTTCGCGCCGGCCAGCGGAAAACCGCGGCGTTTTTGGCGTTGCTGGCGGCCGGATTGGTATTTATCCCCGCAATTTCAAGCGCCCAACTTTCGGAAATGATCACCGCTTCCAACTTGTCCCCCTATGTCGCCTCCACCTCTCAATATTTTTTGACTCTCGCCACGCAAATGGTGCAGGGGTTGTCATTGCTGATGATGTCATCGTTCTTGCTGGACACGGCTATCGCCAATTCCATTTTGTGGATTGACATTCAAAACCGGTTTGCGCAAACCGGGCTCAACATTACCCTTGCTTTGGCCGATGCGTTGCTGATCGCGGTGTTTGTCGCCATCGCCATGGCATACGTTTTTAAAATAGAATCGTTTAGGGCGGAAAAGGCGATCCTGAAACTTTTTGCCGTGGCGTTGTTGATTCACTTCGCGCCAATGTTCGTGGGAATGGTCACCGACGTCGCCAACATTATGATGAGCGGCATCGCCGCCAACAGCAAATCTGCCTTCAGCGACGTCTTCGTCAACGATTTCGGCGCCAGCGTCGGATTGAGCATTCTGCCGATGATCGCCAATTTCAACAGCGCGGCATCGTCAAGCTTGGGCGGAGTGATCGGCATCGCCGCCAATTTGGCATCGTTGACACTCACAACAGGCAATCTGGTGGCCGCCGCGCCCGATTATATCGCCAAGATTATCGCGTTAAACATTATTGCCGGACTGATGTTCGTCCACGCGGTGTTTTTCCTCGCCCGGATTTTTATCATCCAGGCGCTCACGGTGCTGTCGCCGCTGGCGATACTTTGCGCCGCAATGCCGCAGACAAAGGCCTACTTCGGAATGTGGAAATCGTGGCTTTTGGGATGGACGTTCGGCGGCATTTTATTGCTGTTCCTGCTGATTTTGGGAATCAACGTTCTCAACGAAACCATCGCTCTGGCGGAACCCCCGGCCGCGTCCCTCACCATGGGCGACAAAACTTTTTCTTTGGACGCGGCATGGATTTTCAAGTGGATGACGCTGGCGATTTATATCGTTTCCATGGATTTGATTTGCCTGTCGCTGATTTCAACTTTCGGCGCCCGGGCAAAATCCGGCGAAGGCGCGATCAAGAAGATCACCCGGCAGATCACCACCATCACCGGCAGGGGAGAGCCGGAGATTAAAGCCGGCACCGAAAATCTGCCCCGGCCGGCGGCGACGCCCCGGCGGCCGCCGGATTACCGGATGCCCGAAAGAACGCCGGCGCCGGTTGACATTGATTACCCCGGCGGCACGGTGCGCGGTTAATTTTGAAAAATTTAATTTTCACATCCTGCTATGAAACTTGTCCACGTGTATTTAATCGGCGTGTTTGTGATGATCGCTTTTCTGGTCGGCTCCACAATGTGGCAGTTCGGCCAGTTCCAGTCCAACATCAAAGACCTGCAGTTCGGATTGCCGCAGGAATTGAGTCAGGGAATGCCCGACGCCAACCAGCAGATCGCCCAGATGATGAGCCAGATCCAAACGCAGGCGCAAAATTCCGGCGCGGCAACAACCGCGGGCGACAGCGCCAGCACCACCGTTGAAACCAAAGTCTGGACCGCCCCCGACGAATCGTTTTCCTTTGAATACCCGGCCGACTGGACGCCGATGGCAATCGCCGCGCCCGTGGACAGCGCCACCGGCAAAATTCTGTTTTCCGCCTACAAAACCGGCGGCGGGGCCGGAATGCCCTCCGTCAACTCCCTTTCCGTGGAAGAATCCGATTACAAAACCGCCGAAGAGCTGATGGAAAAGATTGAAAGCGACTTGCGCGCCAAAAACATCCCCGCCAAAATCACCCGCAGTGAAATAATCAACGGCGCCCAAACCATCCCCGTGATTGAAACCGAATATTCAACCACGGAATCAATCTTAAACACCCCGATAAAGTTCAAAATGGTTAATGCCGCGTTTGGCAATCCTTCCGAAAAAATTTACTCCATTGGAGCAATCTTGCAAAATCCGAATGAGGCGGCGGAACAGGAAATTGAAATGATAATTAAGTCAATTTCCGGCGCGGTAAACGATTAAAATCAAATGAACCGAAAACCATTAAAAACCAAACCTTTCCAAAATAAAATCCGTGGCGCTTTTTGGCTAAAAAGCGGGAAATATTTTCTGTTTTTTGCCGGAATCAATCTTTTTTTTCTGGCGCTTCCGGCAATGCCCTTGCTTGCTTTCGGAGAATGCCAAGAGCCCGCTTCATTAATCAATGAAATGCAAGTGGATTGGCCGGCCGCGCCCTTGGGAGGATACACGCTGGATGAAAATTCCAGCTTGGCGGATCTGGTCGCCTATTTTTTCGGCTGGGGAGTGGGACTGGGCGGATTGGCGGTTTTTATCGCGCTGATCGTTGCCGGCGTGCAATTGATCACTTCCGTTGCCGACCCCGGCAAAATGAACGAAGCCAAAAAAAGAATACGATCCGCGGCGCTGGGGCTGGGCTTGCTGTTGTCCAGCTGGGCGATTTTTAATTTGATCAATCCCAATTTAACCAAAATGGAGGTCAATCTCTATGAAACGAAAATCTTCAAGGCCGGAGGGAAAGAATGCGCCAGCGCATCGGAATGTTGCGATATTACGAAAAACCCACAATGCGTCCCCAAAAATTGGCGCTGTTGCCGGTATAACGACACCAAGTGCATGGAGACCGGCGTGGAAACGCCGGAAAACGCGCGCGGCAATTTTGAAATTGGCGCGAAATGTTTGGGCGACCATGCCTGCGAATCTCTTTATTGCGGCTGTAATTATGGCATCAATCCGGAGGATGGCACCAAAGACAGCTGGGGGGAAGTCTGCCTGCCCAATCCCAAAATTTGCATTGAAAATCCGGCGGCAAAGGAATTGGGTTGCGATAAAGTTGTTTTTTATGACAAAATCGATTTTGACGGCAATGAAAAAACGGTAGAAGAAGGAAAAATCAACGCTGGATGGGTTTGGCTTGACGGATTCAGGCCAAAATCTTATCAAGCGTTTTACAAAGAAAAAGACAGTGCCGGCAAAGAAACCGGGAAATTTTTGCCGTGCGGAAAATTCGCCTGCGGCTGTCAGATCAACCGCTGTTTGGATGCCGGCGGCGCCGGCGGCTCCAATTGCATCAACAACACCGCCAACAAAGAAAGCGGGGAGTTTATGGAATATGTGTACAGCGAATCCAATTTTGAAGAAATTTCGGGCGTGAGAATCAAGGACTCAACAAAACCGGCAGGCGCGGAGGAAGGCGTCCCATGGTGGCAAACTTTGTCAAATCTAAATCCATTCAAATGATTAAAATGGGAAAAAGCAAAAAACTAATACTAGTCGCAACATTTTTTCTGGCAGTTCTGTTAATCTTGGTTTCAAACGAAACTTCGGCATTTATGGTCCCGGAAGTGATGGTCTCCAACTTCGTCAAGCCGATAACTACCTATCTTTTTGATATTATCAAGCAGTTGCTTACCGGTTTGATCTCTTTTTTGGTTGCCGCCGGCTTGTTCAGCTTTTCGGTCAATAATAGTCCCAAAATGCTGGACCTGAAAAACAGCGATTTTGTCATCACCGGCTTGAGCATCACCACGTCGCTGGCAGACATTTTACTGATCGCGGTGTTTATCGCCATCGCCCTAGGAACGATTTTTGACGCCGAATCAATCAACGCCAAAAAACATTTTCTGAAATTTGCCGTCGCGGCGCTGTTGATCCATTTTGCTCCGCTGTTTGTCAGTATGGCAATTGACATCGGAAACATCATTATGTCCGGGCTTGTCGTTGGCAGCGGCCAAGCGGCGTTTTCTTCCATTATGAACAATTTCGCGATGCAAATTGCCATTAATCTTGCGGGGATTGCCGTTGCTTATGGCGGGATGGCAGTTGCTTCCGCCATTCCCGGCGGCAACATTGCCCTCGGGGTAGCATTAGCTTTTGGAATTCTGCCGGCCTTTGCGTTTTTGCCCGGCGTTTTAATACAAATAATGGTGATGGGGATTTTGACCGGCCTACTTTTTTCATTCGCGATCTTTTTCCTGACCCGGGTCTTTATGATCCAAATTTTGGCCGTGCTCGCTCCGTTGGCAATCCTTGCCAACGTTTTGCCAAAAACCGAGTCCTATTTTAAAACTTGGCTCAGCTGGCTCATCGGCTGGACCGTGGGCGGCGTTTTAATGCTGTTTTTGCTGACCTTGGGACTCACCACCGCCGGAGGATTTTTACCCAACGACATTGATTTTAATTCGGAAGGATTTACCGTTGGCGGAGTCCTCTTTGGCCTTCTCACGATGGATCACATCAAATGGATCGCCTTGGCAGTTTATATGATCACCGTGCAAACCCTTTGCGCCGGAGCAATTCCGGCAATCAGCGGCCAAATCAGCGACAAGATCAGCCAAGGAGCCGGCGCCGCCGCCGGAAAATTGGGCCAAGGATTTAGGACAGGCAAAGGCAAAGAGAAAGATCCGGTTACCGGAAAAAAACTAGACGCCAATTTTCAATCAGCGATTGAGTCCAAGATAAGCAAACGCGCCGAATCTTATTTCGGAACGCGGTCTTCAAAGGCATCCTCGCCTCCGGGAACGCCGCCGCCTCCGGCAGGAGCAGCCGCGCCGCCATAGCAAATAATCATAACCCATCAAAACGTCCACCGAAATTCTAAAAAAAGAGGATTGCTCGGGTGAAAGCAATCCTATTGGCTTCATTTTATCGTCTGCCTGACTCGGACAATGTCTTTGACTAAACTTTCTTTGGCCGCATCAGAAACACCGGGAGGAACGACTCCATTAACTAATGTTCCGATCGCGCTGAGATCCAGCAAGCTCGCCGGCATATTCTTGGCCAGCGCACTTACCAACTCCCAGTAGGCCGCTCCGGGGCTTCTGTCAAAAATTTCCCCCATTTTCTCCGCCGGTTCCTGACTCTGAAGCTTGGCTTCTTTCTCAAAGTAGGCCTCAATTAACCGCGCGGCACCTAGTAGTTTAGCTCTTATTGCCGCGGAAAGCGCTTCGGCAAAATCTTTGCTCAGAATGACATTATCTAATGTCATTCTTTCAATTTCAAAACCGTATACCTCCCATACCATTTCCAGAAAAGAGCCTTTTTTTTCTTCCCCCGGCTCATAATCAAAGTAGATGCCTTTGTAGTATGGAAGCCGGGAAGTGAGCCAAGCTATTGGCCAAGGATCTTTTCGCGCCGCCGCTGGTCTTACAACAAACGGCCGATACTTATAGGTTCTCTTCGTGAGGTCGCTCCAGAACTCCTCTATTATTTGGTCGGAGTCCTCTTCGCTGGGGTTAACCTTGACATTAATGTCAATGCACTGATCGGTCTTGCTAATATCAACCGACGGACGATAAATCTTTCGACTCTTCGCCCATGCTAACCATGCGCTCCCGATGAACCCAATAACTATCTCCCTAGCTTCATGGGTAAAGCGGAACGCTTTATCGGGATTGCACATTCTCATGATAACGTTTCCAAGAAATCTGAATGGAAAGTTATCCTCATCAAAGACATCCACTACATAAGCCATAGGTGCCTTCTTCACGAGAAGGCCGCGGCTAATGACGTCACGGGGAATATATCGGCCGCCTTTGACTTCCGCCCACCTCTGGTGGATTTGGGTCACGGCCTCAAAAACCCCAATCATGTAAATGCCCTTGTTTAACAATCCACCGGCGTTTTCGTCATCTCCCAAGACGATGTCCCCGGTGTCGCCGAATTTCCAACCGGCGTAGCAGAGGAGCCAATACCGATGCCTCCCTTCATTCTCGTCCCCTTCATTCTCATTCTCTTTCTCTTTCCCGGACACGACCTGATATACGCGCCCGTCCTTGGGCCGGATAATAATCTTCCACACCGAGGGGAGATAATGCCAGACCATCCAGTAAATGGCATACAAAATGGCGCCTATCGCCCCGGGAAAAACAACAAAAACCGTTAATAAGACCGTTAACCACCAAGGAAAATAAAAACTCCCAAATATCTCTTCCATTGGAATCGGCATTATTTTTCTCCTCCTCTTTCTTCCGCTACTTCCTCGGCAGCCTCCCTGGCCACCTTTTTCATTGCCTCATCAATACCGATGACGGGCTCTTTCTTTTCCGCCTGTGCCACGGTAGTGGCAGGCCCATATCTTCTTGCCTCCTCTCTCTTCGCATCGCGTATCCATTTTTTACGATATGCGCGAGTTATCGCAAAAACTGAAGCGCAGGAGCCAAAAACAAAGAGGAACTGCCGGAAATTCACCCACGGCACCCCATCATAACTGACTCCTGGATAGGGGATAAAAGGCCACAACCAGGCGAAACAAATTACAAAGAATGTCAACGCTACAACAACCAAAATTGCAAAAGCGATTTGAATTTTGGTGTCCAACGAAACCAAATTATCCATTTCTTAACCTCCTTTTTGTTTGTTTTCTTTTGGTATCCATATTAATAATTTTTAGCGCCGGAAACCCGGCGGGACTGGCTATCTCATATCATATTTTAGCTAATTTGTCAAGGGTTTTTCCGGTAATTACTCACTGGGTATTTGTATTTTAAGGGTCTAACCTTCGCGTAATCGCGAGGAATAGACCTTCCCCAGAGAATCCGAATTCAAAATTAAGGGAGGCCGCGGAAATTGTTAAAAAATTTGGCAGCCGCCAAAAAATTCCATTATTTATCCGGAATTAAAATCACTTGCCCCAATCCAAGATTCAGCGGTTTTTTAATCGAAAAAATTTTGCGGCAAAAAAGAAAAATGTGATATAATGACAATATCAAATCATTGAATTTCAGGTTTTGATTTTTTGTTATGAATTTCACCATTCCGCAATTCATTGAGATGGAGTCCAAGATCGTGGGGCCGCTTACTTTCAAGCAGTTCGTGTTCGTCGGCATCGGCGTGACGATATCGTTTTTAATCTATTTTACCGTCGGCAAGGCGAGCATGCCGATGGCGCTGGCGCTGATTATCATCGTGGGCGGAATCGCCGGCGCGCTGGCATTCATAAAAATTGACGGCGTTGACATTGTCAAAGTGCTCCAGCATTACATCGCCTTTGCGATGGCGCCGCGGATATTTTTGTGGCAGGGCTTCAATCTTCCCAACCAGCGCGTGGTGGACCGGGGGACCATCACTCTGCAAAAAGCGCCCACCACGGTCAAAATCGCGTCTTCACCGAAAAAAAACAACTGGCGGCGTATCCGCGACTATATGGAAACCGCGTAGAAAACCCAAAATTAAAAAATAAAAATTTTGGAGTTGGAATTTTTGAAAAATCCCAGCGATATATGTTATTCATTAATTTTGCATTTTTATTTTTCAATTTTTAATTTGGAACATGGCAATTCTTTCCACTCAACAATTTTTGGAAATTGATCAGATCAAAGACGGCATTTTGGTGTTGAAAAACAAGGGCTTGCGGGGAATAATCATGGTGAATTCCATCAATTTCGCCCTGATGGCCGAAGAAGAACAAAACGCCGTCATCGGACAATACCAGAATTTTTTGAATTCTCTGGATTTTTCCCTGCAAATTCTGGTGCAGAGCCGCAAGTTAAACATCACCAGCTATTTGGACAAACTGCGCGATCTGGAAACGCGCCAGATCAACGACCTTTTGCGCACCCAGATCGTGGAATACCGGAATTTTATCAACGAAATCGTTTCGGGGGGCACAATCATGAACAAAACCTTCTATGTGATCGTCCCTTTCCAGCCGATAATGCTTCCCAGTTTGGCGGGCGCGGGCGGAAAAAACGCGGCGGCCAACCGCGAAAAAATCGCGCGGGCGGCGCAGGAACAATTTGAACAGAGCAAGACCCAGCTGGCGCAAAGAATGGAATTTGTGGCGCTGGGCCTCCGCCGCTGCGGCTTGCAGTGCGTGCCGCTAAACAGCCTGGAAATCACCGAATTTTTGTGGAGTTCATACCATCTTGAAGATTCGGAGCGCGGCTATTATCCGGAAATCCCCCCCGAATTGATCCAATAAACCGCTCCGGGGCAGAGTCCCGGGACATTCTGGCGGATGAATAAAAAATCAAAATCAAGGATTTGCTATATGTCATTGGAATTTTTTGCAAAAAACCACAATTCTAAAATTTTTAATTTTGATTTTTAAATTTTTAATTTGAAACATGGCTTTATTCTCATCATCCAAAAAAAAGAAGCGGATGGAATTGCCGGGACAGGAACTGCAAATGAAAACCATCAACATTCGGGACATTGTCGCGCCGTCGTCAATCGTTTTGGCGTCGGACCATTTTAAGATCGGGGAGCGGTGCGGCAAATCGTTTTTCATCTTTTCCTATCCGCGCTATTTAAATTCCGGATGGTTCACGCCGGTGATCAACATGGACACCCCCATGGATGTGTCTTTTCATATCCACCCCATTGACACCGGCGCCACATTGAAGCAATTGCGCCGAAAACTCACCGAAGTCCAAGCCGAAATTATGGAACGGCAGGAAAAAGGGCTGGTGCGCGATCCGGCGCTGGAAATCGCCTATCAGGATCTGGAAGGATTGCGCGATAAATTGCAGACCTCCACGGAAAGAATGTTCCGGCTGGGAATTTATCTCACCGTCTACGAAAAAGATGTGGCAAAACTGCGGGACATTGAGACCACTCTGCGGTCAATCCTGGAATCAAAACTGATCTACATCAAGCCGTCGCTCTACCAGCAAAAAGAAGGGTTTGTTTCCACCTGTCCTTACGGAATTGACCAAATACAGACCTACACGCCGATGAACACCAGCCCGCTGTCTTCAACGTTTCCCTTCGTTTCTTTTGACCTTTCCGCCAACGAAGGCATACTTTACGGCACCAACTTGCACAACAATTCGCTGATTCTCTTTGATCGTTTTTCAATGGAAAACGCCAACAGCGTGATTTTCGCCAAATCCGGTTCCGGAAAAAGCTACACCGTGAAATTGGAAATTTTAAGATCAATGATGATGGGCGTGGATGCCATTGTGGTTGATCCGGAAAACGAGTTTAAAACCTTGGCCGAGGCCACGGGCGGATCGTTTTTGAACGTCTCTCTGTCTTCGCCCTACCATATCAATCCTTTTGACCTGCCCGATCCGCGGGAAGACGAAAATCCGGCCGATGTTATCCGCTCCAACATCATCAACATCGTCGGGCTGGTGCGCATCCTTCTGGGCGGGATGACCCCCGAGGAAGACGCAATCATTGACCGGGCGCTCACCGAGGTTTATGCCGCCAAAGACATCACGCCGCAAACCGATCCCAAATTATGGGCCGGACGCACGCCGCTGATGCAGGACCTTGAATCGGTTTTGGAAGGAATGGAAGGCGCCGATTCGCTGGTGCGGCGCATCCGCAAATTCACCCAAGGAACATACGCGGATTTTTTCAACCAACCGACCAACATCTCAATGGACAAGCCGCTGGTGGTTTTCGGCATCCGCGACATGGAAAACGAATTCCGCACTTCGGCAATGTATATCATTATGCATTACATCTGGAACAAAGTGCGTTCCAAATCGCGCAAGCGGATCCTGGTGGTGGACGAGGCCTGGGTGCTGATGCAAAGTGAGGACGGTGCATCGTTTTTATACGGTTTGTGCAAGCGAGCAAGAAAATACTGGCTGGGAGTAAGCACCATCACCCAGGATGTCGCCGACTTTATGCGCTCAAACTACGGCCAGCCGATCATCACCAACTCTTCCATTCAGATATTACTCAAACAGTCGCCGGCAACCATTGATGTGGTGCAAAAAACTTTCAATCTCACCGACAGGGAAAAGGGTCTCTTGTTGGAAGCGGAAATCGGGGAGGGGCTGTTTTTCGCCGGACAAAAACATGTGGCAATGAAAGTGGTCGCTTCCTATATTGAAGACCAAATCATCACCACCAATCCCGAAGAACTGGAAAAAATCAAGCGAGCAAAAGAAGAAGGACAAAAAAATGCGGCGCGAGTGGCCGCCAAGACGGCGCCACCGCCGGAAATCGCCAATCGTGGCGGCACTATCCCGCCCGCAAACGGCGGCGGCGCGGCGGCGCCGGAAAAAGCCACCCCCGGGCAAATTCCCGCCGGCAACGAAGAACAAAAAGTCCGCGATTAGAAACGCGGACTTTCGGACATTAAGGGACGGTTAAGCGGGCTTGACCACCACCCGCCGGTCGGCATCGCATCCGCGGCTTTCGGTGGCCACATCGCGGCGTCCGGACAATTCCATATGCACAATCCGCCGTTCGTAAGAATTCATCGCCGGCAGGGAAATTTCCTTGTTTTTCAGCGTCGCATCATCAGCGGCGGAAAGCGCCAACTGGCGCAGATAGTCCTTTCTCTTCTCCAAATAGCCGTTAACATCCACATCAATAAAAATCGCCTCTCCGGCGACCTTGCGCGCCATTACCCGCAAAAGATGCCTCACTGCCGATAAAGTTTCCCCGTTCGGGCCGATTATCGCCGGCGCATCGCCGGTTTTAATTTCAACTTCCATCACGCCGGCGGGGGAGACATTAACAATAATTTCCGCGGTAGCGTCAATTTTCGCCAGCAAATCCTGCGCGATTTTTTTAATTTCTTCAGGAGTGATTTTTTTGTCGTTCATATTTTTATCAATTTTTACCGTTTTTTTTCAAAATGTAATATTGCTGACCGACGGAAAAAATCCCGGAAGCGATCCAGTAAAGCCCCAGCGCAGACGGTAACGCCCAAAAGATCGCCACCGTTACCGCCGGAAAAACGTAAAGCGTTTGCTTTTGCATCATCTCCGCAAATTGCTCGCTCTGGCTTTTTTCTTTGCCGCCGCCGCCGGAAACGGGAGGCATCATCATTTTCGCCTGAACAAATTGCAAAACTCCGGCGGCCACGGCAAACGCCGGGAACGAAACCGCCAGATTGATATGATCAAAAAACATCGGATCCACCGATCCGGGATTGGGAACGAACCCGTAAAGCATTGCCAGCGATTCATCCTTGAATCCGTCCCAAAAAACGCGATAAAGCCCCCATAAAACCGGGATTTGCACCAACAGGAGCAAAAAACCGCTTAACGGATTGATCTTGTTTTCCCGCCAAAGCGCCATCATTTCCAGCGCTTGTTTTTCTTTGTCGTCTTTATATTTTTTTTGAATATCTTTCATTTGGGGCTGGATGAGCGCGGTCGCCTTTTGCACGCGGATTGCCTTGGCGGCCAGCGGATAAAGCAAAATCCGGATCGCCACCGTGAGCGCGATCACCGCAAAACCGAAATCTCCCAGCCAATGGTAGAAAAGAATCAATACGTTGAAAAGAGGTTGATAGATCAATGCGTCAAAAATATTCATAAGAATTGATTGAAAGCCGGATTAAACGGATTGCGGCGGCAAAAGCCGGCTTTTTGCTAAAATTTTTTCCATTTCCGCCGCCAGTTCCCGGTAAGTTTTTTTCTCTGCGCCGGGGCGGGCGATGACAGCACAATCAAATCCGGGAGCGATCCGCCCCATCAGAACGGCGGCGGCGGCGCGAAGGCGGCGTTTGACCAAATTGCGCGCCGGAGCCTTTTTTGAGACTCGCTTGGACACCACGAAACAAAAACGGGCGGCGGGCAGATCGTTTGCCGCCGCTCGGAGAGACAGCGCCGCCCCGCCGGCGGCAATTTTGCCGGCAAGAGCCCGCTTGATATCTTTTTCTTTTTTCAGGCGATTCTCCAGCGGCAACATTTTATTCTCAAAAATTAACAAAATCCTAAACCGAGAGCTTCTTTCTGCCTTTCGCACGGCGCGACTTCAAGACCCGCCGGCCGCCGACGGTCTTGGAGCGCTCGCGGAACCCGTGCGTTTTGCTTCTTTTTCTTTTTTTGGGTTGATAGGTTACGCTCATATCGTTGATTGATTATTTTGAGATTACCACGCATTCATTCTACATTAAAAATCCAAAAAGACAAGGGTCGGAGAGGCGACCACTCACCGGGTCCAAAATTCGGATTCTCTGAAAAGGGTCTAACCCTCGCGTTCTCGCGAGGGTTAGACCCTTAATGCCTTTAAAATGCAAATACCCAGTGAGTGGGCCCGGAGAGGATGACCGTCAACAAGCACCGGTATTCTCCGGCCCGCTTGCAAAAAAAATAAAAACTGGCGATAATTGTCAATAGCGCTTATTTTAATGTTTTATCCACATTTTACCCATACTTTTCCACATTTTTTCCACCATTGGAATTGCTTGCCGTTTTGATTTTTTGTTTTATAAAAACACTCATTCCGGTCTATAATCTCAAAAATTTGCCGGGAAACTTTCCCGGAGGCCAACAGAATCAACAAAAAAATTCCTTCCCCCAGGAATTTTTGGCAGGTCCGGCAAAATTAATTTTCGGGTTATAATGAGGCTGGCGGATAATTGATCATCTTGAACAATGGAAACCCAAAACATAAACAACGAAAAAATCTGGCGGACGATTTTAGCCCAAGTGCAGTTGAGCGTTTCTCCGGCAATTTTTGCGACATGGTTTAAATCAACCAGCATTATTTCCATGGAAAACGGGGAAGCCAAGATCGCCGTTCCCAATTGTTTGGCCAAAGAATGGCTTGAACAAAAATACCGCAAACAAATGATTGTTTTTTTGCGGGAATTTGACGCCTCAATCCGGGAAGTTTTTTTCAAAGTCCAACAACCGCCAACCGGCAAAAATATTTTTTCACGGGCACGGCAACCCGGCGGCGGGCAGTTGGGGCTTGATGAATTCAAATTCAACAAAGAGACAAATTTAAATCCGAAATACCGTTTTGATTGTTTTATCGTGGGGCCGCACAACGAATTGGCGCATGCCGCCGCCGCGGCGTCGGCGGAAAAACCCGGCCAAACTTATAATCCGCTGTTTATTTATGGCGGCGTCGGCTTGGGAAAAACCCACCTCTTGCAGGCAATCGGCAACAGGGTCGCCCGTGATTTCCCCGAAAAAAAAATCCGCTACGTCCCCACGGAAAAACTGACCACCGAAATCATCAACGCCATCCGCGGCGGCACCATCCAAGATTTGCGCGCCAAATATTTGGACACCGCGGTTTTAATTATTGACGATATCCAGTTTATTTCCGGAAAAGACAAAACCCAAGATGAATTTTTTTATCTTTTTAACACCCTCTACAACAAAAACCTGCAAATCGTTTTGTCGTCCGACCGGCCGCCGAAGGCGATCACCGAACTTTCCAACCGCCTGCGCTCGCGTTTTGAAGGGGGGATGATTGCCGACATCAGTTTGCCGGATTTTGAAACAAGGATGGCGATCTTAAAAGAAAAATGCCAGGTTATGAAAATTGATTTTTCCGATGAAATCCTGTCGGCGATCGCCGGTACCATCCAAAACAACGTGCGGGAACTTGAAGGCGCCTTAACCAAGATCGCCGCGCATTTTAAATTAAAAAAAGAGTCGCCAACCCCTGAAATCTGCCGGGAAATTTTGGCGGCAATCAACCCGAAAAAAGTGATTGGTTTTAAAAAAATCATCCAAGAAACCGCCACTTTTTATGAGATTAAGGAAAAAGACATCATCTCTGATTCACGGAAAAAAGAGATCGTTGTTCCGCGGCAAGTGGTAATGTATCTTTTAAGAAACGAGATTAACGCTTCATTTCCTTTTATCGGCCGAAAAATGGGAAACAAGGATCACACCACGGTAATGCACGCCTATAAAAAAATCTCTTTAAAAATAAAAGAAGATTCGTCTTTTTCGGAAGAAATAAGCTTATTGAAAAATAAGATATACAGCGCCTGATTTTATTTTTAAGATGTGTAAAAGGTGTTAATCAACTCTTGATAAAAACAATAATAACCCCTTAATAAAAGATGAAAAATAAAAATAAAAAAATCTGCCGGAAAAAAATCACCGGTTTTCCACAAATAATTAAACTATTATCGCTACTAAAACCGCAACCTTAAAATAAGCTTATTGCGGTGATTATCCACCATAACTAATAATGATAATATTTAAAATAATAAATAATTAATAAAATCAATAAAAATGAAATTTAAAATTTTACGGGAAAAAATCAAACAAGCGGTAAGTGTTGCCGAAAAAATCACCGGAAAAGACACATCATTGGCGATTTTGGGAAATATTATGTTAAAAGCGGAGGATAACTGCCTTTCTGTTATCGCCACCAATTTGGAAACCGGAATAATTTGGGATTTATTGGCAAAAACGGAAACTGCCGGCAGTGCGGTTTTATCGGCGGGGATATTTTCCGGTTTAATTTCTTCCTTGCCCGGATCAACGTTATTAATTGATAAAAAAAACGACACCATATCGGTAATTGACGGAAAAACAAAATCAAATTTAATCGGTTTGCCGCCGGAAGAATTCCCAACACCTCCGGTAATTGACGGCGGAGATTATTTTACCGTCCGCGCCGATGTTTTTTGCCGGGCATTAGCGCAAGTGGCTGGTTTTAGCGGAACTTCCTCGGTTAAGCCGGAAATAAACGGCGTTTGTGTGGTAATTAATGGTGATAATATTAAAATTGTCGCTACCGACAGTTTCCGTTTGGGGGAAAAAAAGATATCTGCCGCCGGTAAGAGCGGATTATCCAAAGAATATTCAATAATTTTACCGGCAAGGGCGGTGCGGGAAATTATAATGGTGTTTGGCGGGATTCAAAAAAATATCATTATTTATTTATCCGACAATCAAATAATGGTTGATTTTTCGGATGACGAGGGCGGGGACCGGTCACGAATACGTTTTACGAGCCGTTTAATTGATGGTGAATTTCCGGATTATCAGGCAATTATTCCTGATTCGCACAGCGCCCAGATCGGCTTTTTAAAAAAAGAGATTCTTTCCCAATTAAAACCGGCGCAAATTTTTTCCGGGAAAAACAGTGAGATAACGGTGGATGTTTCCATAAAAGATAAAACCGCCAAAATCGCCAGCCGGGCCACCGAATTTGGCGGCTATGAAGGTGAAATGGAGTTGATTACCGCTGACGGAAAAGACCTTTCAATTGTCTTTAATAATCGTTTTTTGATTGACGGATTATCGGCAATTACCGGCGATGAGTGTTTTTTTGGATTTTCAGGGGATGACGGCCCGGCGCTTTTACGCACAAAAAACGAAGACGATTTTATTTATATAATAATGCCGATCAAGAAATACTGATTTTATTCATCCGCCAGAATATCCCCGGGGCAGTTTATTTAACCAAAAAAAACATCCCAGGGAGAAATCGCGGGGTATTTTTTTGAGGAGAGGGTATTACGGTTTGTTGAAATATTCTTGAGGTTGGCTTGCCAGAATTTTTTCCATAAAAGTGTGGAATATCGGTCCGGCGACCACTGAACCCGGCTCTCCTTTAATTATTGCATTATTGCTGTTTCCCGCCCATACGCCGGCGGCGATTGACGGGGTATAACCGATAATCCAGCCGTCTTTGTAGTTGCTGGTGGTGCCGGTCTTGACCGCGACTTGGCGATTGGGAAAATAAAGCGGCGAATTGGCGCCGAAAATATAGGCGCGGGCGTTGTTATCCGAAAGAATATCACTAATAAGATTAGCGCTGCGCTGGCTTAAAACTTTTTGCGGAGTTTTATTGTTTTTGTAAATGGAAAATCCGTTACCATCCTTAATGTCAACGATTCCTGCGGCCGGCATACGATAGCCTTCGTTGGCAAAAATTCCATAAGCGGAGACCATATCCAATAAGGTAACTTCACCGCCGCCAAGCACCAGTGCCAAGCCGTAGAATGATGCCGGATTATTAAGGGTGGAGATTCCCATTTCCCTGGCCTTGGCAATACTATCGTTAAGCCCGGCCATTGAATTTAAAACTTGCACTGCCGGCACATTAAGCGATCCGGCCAGCGCCCGGCGAAGGGTTACCGGTCCCTGGAAGGTACCGGTATAGTTTTGGGGGCAATATTCTATTCCTCCCCATTTGCCGAAACATGTGGGGGTATCATTAACGATGCTGGTATCGGAATACCCCTTTTCAAACGCGGTAGCGTAGACAAAGGGTTTAAACGACGATCCCGGCTGGCGTCCGGGGTGCATGGTGGCAACATTGTATTGCGGATCAAACAGACAATCAACTCCCGGCGAGCAGTCTTCGGGATAGGGGTCGTCATAATAATTGCCGGTGCCCACGGTCATCGCTAAAACCTCTCCGTTTTTTGGGTCCAATGCGACCAGCGCCGCGTTGTGTGCGTAATAACGGTAATTGTTTTTGACGCCGTCGCGCACCACTTGTTCGGCGGTTTGCTGCATGTTCCAATTAAGAGAGGTGATCACCGTCAGTCCGTTTTCTTCCAAATATTGGCGGCCATATTCTTCCTCCAGTTGCTGTTTGATCCAGAGGGTAAAGTAGGGGGCCTTCATTTCGGTCTTTTTTTCAACAAACGCGACCGTTTCCTTTTTGGCGTCTTCGGCTTCCTGCCGGCTTAAATATCCGTCTTCGGCGGCCCGATCCAATACATAATTTTTGCGAGCCATTAAATCGTCAAAATGAGTTGGATAATAAGATGGCGACTGGATTAAAGATATCAAAGTTGCCTGCTGGGCTAGATTTAGTTCGTTGACGGGTTTGTTGAAATAATTGATACTGGCCGCCCCGACGCCGTAAGTGTTTTGACCGAAGGGAACCTGGTTTAAATACCACTCTAAAACATCGTCTTTTTCGTAGCGGCGGGTGAGCTCAATGGCCATCACGATCTCGCGGATCTTCCTTTCGGCGGTTTTTTCGTTGGTGAGAAAGGTGGAGCGAATCAATTGTTGGGGAATGGTGGATCCGCCGGTAATTCTGCCGGTTTTAAAATAAGTCAAAAAGGAGCGGGTAATTCCCTCAATATCAATGCCGATGTTGTTTCTGTAAAAATTTTTGTCTTCGGCAGCCACGGCCATTTTTTCCATTGAATCCGGGATGGAGGCAAGATCGGCCCAGTTGCGTTTTTCTTCGCCGTAGATTTCGTAAAGAAGAATTGCGCCGGTGCGGTCGTAAATTTTGGTGGATTGAATGTTGTTTTTTTCCGAAAATTTTTCCGGCCGGGGAAGATCGCGCGTGTAATAAATGAAGACCATTCCGGCGAAAACGGCGCCGGCCAGTGCTAAAACGGCGGCGACCGCAAAAAGCCGCCCCAAGAAAACACCGAGCCTGCGTCTCCCGACGCCGTTCTTTGCAAAAAAAGATTTGAATTTTGACATTTTGGGATATTTAAATTAAAAAACCTTTGTGCGGATGATTTATTATTGTAGAATGAAATAATATGGAAATAAACACCGATCCGAAAAAAATCGCCGAAATTATGTCTCGCGGAATGTTTGAGGCGGTTGATCGCCGCGAATTGGAAAAGAAGCTGGCGTCCGGGAAAAGATTGCGCGTCAAATTGGGCATTGACCCCACCGCGCCGGATTTGCATCTGGGGCATGCGGCGGTTTTGCGCAAATTGCGCCAATTTCAAGACCTTGGACATCAAGCGGTTTTGATTGTGGGCGACTTTACCACCCTGATTGGCGATCCGTCGGGAAGGTCGGCCTCGCGCCCGCAAATTGACGGTGTGCAGATTCGGGATAACATGAAAGATTATATCAATCAAGCCGCCAAAGTGCTTGATGTTGAGAGCGCCGAGGTTCGCTATAACAGTGAATGGTTTTCCCCCAAGCCGATGCTGTTTTTGATGGATTTGGCAAAAAGATTTACCGTGGCCCGATTGATTGAGCGCGAAGATTTTCAAAAAAGGCTGAGTGCCGGCATGGATGTGAGTATGCTGGAGCTTTTATATCCGCTCCTGCAAGGATATGATTCGGTGGCGGTGGCCGCCGATGTGGAATTGGGCGGTTATGACCAGCGGCTGAACATTCTTTTTGGAAGAAAAGTCCAGCGGTCGTTTGATTTGCCCGAACAGGACGCGGTGTTTTGTCCATTGTTGCCGGGAATTGACGGTGGGAAGAAGATGTCAAAATCTGCGGGTAACTATATCGGTTTGGGGGAAAAGCCCGCCGAAATGTTTGGCAAAATAATGAAAATCGCCGATGCGTCAATGTGGGATTATTTTGAGATGCTCACCGATACCGGCTTGCCGGAAATTCAAAAATTGAAAGATGGCGTTGAGAGCGGAAAACAGCATCCGCGCGATGTTAAAATGATACTGGCACACAAAATCATTTCGGGTTTTAACGGCGGAGATGCCGCGGATTCGGCCCGAAAAGAGTTTATCCGCGTAACGCAAGAGGGAGATTTGCCGTCGGACGTTCCCGCGGCGGAGATTAAAGAAAAATCGCTCAACATTCCCGATTTACTGGTCGGTTTGGGGGCGGTTAAGTCAAAGGGGGAAGCGCGGCGGCTGTGTGATCAAGGCGGAATAAAAATTGACGGTGTTGTCAAGAACGATTGGCAAGAAATGATTGAAATAAAACCGAAGATGGTGGTGCGGGTCGGTAAAAACAAATTTTTCAAGGTGAAATAATTGTTGATAACCGTGTGGACAAGCTGTTGGTGGATACTGGAAATCTTGTTTAAGAGCTGTTTAAAACCGCGGGTAGGCCGCGGCTTTTGTTTTTGCTTGGTGTCTAACCGCCCGCGATTACCCGGGGGCTAGATTCTGGAAATCCAAAATCACAGATTCATACTGCGAATCAAATAAGTTGCCGCGATGGACAGCGCGTCGGCGGCATCATCGGGCTTGGGAATTTCTTCCAGCCGCAGAATTTTGCGGATTTCGCGCTGGACGTCTTTTTTGTCGCTTTTGACAAACCCGGTGACGGTCATTTTCACTTCAATGGGCGTGTAGCGGTAGACCGGCAGGCGTTTTTTGGCGGCGGCCAACAGGATCACGCCTTGTGCTTGCGATACCGGCACGATGGTTTTGGCGTTTTTGAAAAAAAACACGTTTTCCATTGCCAGCGCGTTGGGCCGATATTGGGCGATGACGCGGTTTAAATCCAGATGGATTTTATTGAGCCGGTGAGGGAGCGCCATCTCGGGCTTGGTGTCAATCGTGCCGTAGGCGATGCACTTTAATTTTGACGCCTTGCCGCCGATCGGCGACACCAGCCCGAAGCCGGTGGTGGCCAGACCCGGATCAATTCCAAGAATTATCATAAATGTAAAATGTAAAAATCAAAAATCAAAATGACAATGCAAAATTTAAAATTGTCAAATTCAAAGTAATTTCATTATACGCTCGCTTGGCCTTGTTGCCCACCTTGACAAACTATTATTATGATACCACTTACCCATGGGCGAATCGAGAGATCTTTTAGGCTTAATTGTTAAGATAGAGACAGGATTTGAGAAATGGCGCGTTGAGGATCACTGCAGCGAGTGGAGGCGGGCGCACGATGATTGCAATGGGTGTGTCTATGATTTACCCTGTGCAAAATATGCAAGCATTGGGCGCGCTTATACGCTTGCGCTGAGGGAGGATATTGATCCAAACACGGCGGTCCAAAGGATTTTGCGGATTGGAGAAGCAAGAACAAAAGAAGACGTCCTTTCTTGCGATGGAGAGGAGGAGGTCTAAAGACAGATGAGGTGCATAAAGTACCCTCCTTTTTTTATACAAAATCCTCAAAATGAGGGGATTCTGAGTAGGGATGATTCTTGGGATTTGCCGATTTCGAGGGTTTGGGCGGGGTTGACAAAAAGTATTACTAAATGGTTGTCCGGCGATACAAAAAGTAATGCTTTTTGTATTTTTGCGGGGAGGACGCAAAAACCGTTCTCATGAAATACGAAAATACAAAAATGCGGGCGGGCATAAAGCCGCGCCCCTACGGGTGCGAAACGCGAATGCAAAAAACTCCGCGGGCGCGGAGTTTTTGATCGGTAATGATCAATTATCAATGATCAATGATAAATGATAAATGATAAATGATAATGATTAGTCTTTTAAATTGGAGTACACTTCCTGGACGGAGTCGTTGTCGGTGAGCTTTTCAATGAGTTTTTCGTTTTGTTCCCTGATTTTTTCGTCGCCGGCCACTTCTTCTTTGGGCATCCATGCCAGCGAAAAGGATTCCACTTTGATGCCTTTTTCTTCCAGCGTTTTTTTGACGGCTTCGGCGTTTTCGGGTGCGGTGCGCACTTCCAATATGTTCTCAAACCAATAAATATCGTCGGCGCCGGCTTCAATGGCGTCCATTTCCAGCGATTCTTTGTTCTGTTTGTTTTCGGGCTGGTCTTCCAGTTTGACAATCACCATTCCCTTGCGTTCAAACATCCAGCGGACGGCGCCTTCACCGACCATCTTGCCGTTGTTTTGGTTCAAAATGGTCTTAACATCGTTGACGGCGCGGTTTTTGTTGTCGGTGATGCCTTCAACCAGCAACGCCACATTCCCCGGACCGTAGCCTTCAAAGAGAAAGTCATAGAAAATCTCGCCCTCTCCGGGGCCGGTGGCGCGGGCAATTGCGCGCTCAATGTTGTCTTTGGGCATATTGATGCCCTTGGCCTGATCCAGCGCCATGCGCAGGCGCGAATTTATTTCGGGATTGGCGCCGCCCTCCTTGACGGCGACGGTGATCAGGCGCACCATTTTGGAGAACGCCGCGCCTCGTTTTTGGTCGGCGATACCCTTGGCGTGGGCGATGGTTTTGGCGTGTGAGTGTCCGGACATAGTAATAAAAATTTTTAGTTTTCAATTTTTCCCGCCATTGCGGGATCCCATGTCTGTGGGCAAGCTTCAAACATCAAAAAAATGCCGAAAAGTTGAAATTGAAAATAAAAAAGGAATTATTTAAGACGGGTTATGGCGATAATCGGCGCCAACAAAAAACTATCGCAAACGGTGTCTGCGTTAACGGGCTTATCCTATAACAAAAAGCCGTTTTGGTCAATGGCGGGCGGGGGCTTGACAAGAAAAAGCAAATATACTATAATGCACGAGTAATCAAAAATACCTCCAAACGCCCCGCCAAGACGGGGCAAACGAGAATCTCGGGATTGGGAGTCTGGAATTTTTTACGATGGGTGCTCCGGCTGCGGCGGGAACATACCTCGGGAAATTCCAAAAATTGGGCGCAGAACCAATTTGACTCCCGATCCCGGGATTTTTATTCATCCGCCAGAATACCCCGGGGCTTTGCCCCGGGGATGAATGGCGGGGAATCAAACTTTTCCGATCGCGTAACGTAGCGGAGCGTCGGATACGTCGGGGTTCTGCCCCGGCGTGGTTTATTTAAATTTTGAATTATTTTTCGGCAACTCTTTGCAATTCTTCAAGGGTGGTGATTCCTTGGGCGACCTTGATCAGCCCGTCCTGGTAGAGCGTGAGCATTCCCTTTCTTTTTACAATCTCCTTGATCCCCGGGATGGTGGGCGTGCCCAGCACGTAAGCCTGCAATTCATCATCAATCTTGAAGGCTTCGTAGATGCCCACGCGTCCGCGATAGCCGGTGTTGGCGCAATACCGGCATCCTTTGGCGCGCGCGATTTTCAATGTGTCGTCAATCTCCGGAAGGGCAACTCCCTTTTTCGCCAGATCCGGCGCGACGGCGGCGAGCCCTTCCCTGATTTCGGCCAGTTCCTCTTCGGAGGGAGGTTCCTTGACGGCGCACTTTTCGCAAACGCGGCGGACCAAACGCTGGGCGACGGCCATATTGATCGCCGGTCCGATATTGAACGGTTTGGCGCCCAAGCTGATCAGGCGCGGGATGGCACCGATCGCGTCATTGGTGTGCAGGGTGGAGAACACCAAATGGCCGGTGAGCGCGGCCTGCAGAGCGATGTCCACGGTTTCCAGATCGCGGATTTCCCCGACCAGAATCACGTCCGGGTCTTGGCGCACGATGGCGCGCAATCCGGAAATAAAATCATAGCCCTTGTCGGGCTCCACCTGGGTTTGGGAAATTCCTTCCAAATGATATTCAATCGGGTCTTCAATCGTGACGATTTTTACTTCCGGACTCTGCAGTTTTTTCAGGAACGCGTAAAGAGTGGTGGTTTTACCCGATCCGGTAGGGCCGGTCACGATGATCATTCCGTTGGGGCGTTTTATCTGTTCCAGAAACATATCATAGAGATCTTTGCGCAAGCCTGCTTCTTCCAGTCCGATCAGGTTTTTCGGATTCAAGATTCTCATCACCACCGAGTCGCCGTATTCGGTGGGAAGGATTGAGGCGCGGATTTCCACGGAATTTTGGCCGGCGGCGATGGAAAAGCGGCCGTCCTGCGGCCGGTTGCTCACATTAAGCTTCATTTCGGAAAGCAGTTTCACGCGCGACACCAGCGCTTCGTAAGTTTTTTTATCAAAGGTGACGACATCCTGCAAAACGCCATCCAGCCGCACGCGCAGTTTGGCATCGTTTTCCTGGCCCTCAATGTGGACATCGGAGGAATCAAAAACAATGCCGCCGGCCAAAATGATCTCAATGATTTGGGTGACGGTGTTGTCGGGGTTGGCGAGAGTTTCTTGGATTTTGGCGCGGAACTCTTCCAAACCGAGCAAGTCAATTTTCAGCGAATCAATGAGTCCCTGCGGCAGAGTGATTTTTTGGGTGAGCTTTTGAGCGATTGCCATAAATATGCAAGAATAGAAATGAAGATGATTCTTCAAATTATCCCACTCTCGGGGAAAAGTCAATTTTGCCATGGGAAATAAACGACAGAGATACCGCGTTTTATCGCCGGCGCAAACAAAAAAAATAGGGCGTCTGCTGGCGAAAGAAATTTTGCGCGCCGGCGCGGGCGGCGCGGCGCGGGCGTTGGCGTTGTCCGGCCGGTTGGGCGCGGGCAAAACCAATTTCGTCCAGGGATTCGCGCGCGGGCTGGGCGTTAAAGAAGCGGTAGCCAGCCCGACGTTTGCGATCATCAAAAAATACGGCTTGCCGCCCGCTTCCGGGTTTAAAAATTTTTATCATATTGATTGCTACCGATTGGTTTACGGGCGGGAACTGGCGGTTTTGGGGGCGGCAAAAATTTTCGGCGATCCGGAAAACATTGTGGCGGTGGAATGGCCCAAAATCGCCGCCGAAATTTTGCCTCGCGGGACGGTGGCGATCAATTTTGAGATTGTCAGCGAACGAAGCCGCGACATTGAGTTTGATTTTTAATTTCTCCGCTTCGGCATCGGCCGTTTGGCGTTCTCAATTATGAAAAACAAAAATTTTGTGGTGATTGACGGAAATTCGGTAGTTCACCGGGCGTTCCACGCCATGCCGGCGCTTACAAACCGGAAAGGAGAGCCGGTGGGGGCGGCGCACGGTTTTTTTCTTGCGTTGTTGCGGGCGGTTGAAGATTTCCGCCCCGATTATCTGGCGGTTTGTTTTGACACCAAGGGCGGCACTTTCCGTGAGAGGTCGTTTGCGGGATATAAGGCCCAGCGTCCGGCGACGCCGCCGGACTTGATTTGCCAGTTGGAAGCAATCCAATCTTTGCTGGCCGCGGCGGGCGTGGCGGTGTTCGCGATGGCGGATTTTGAGGCCGACGATCTGATTGCGTCGGTGGTGGCCGCGGCAAAAACGGAGAGCCGGGACATTGATTTTTTCATTTTGACGGGAGATTACGACAGCTTGCAGTTGGTGGACGGGCGGGTGAAGGCGTTCATCGTGAATCGCGGGATCAAAAACGCCGTTATCTATGACGCGAGCAAGGTGAAAGAAAAATTCGGCGTATCGCCGGCGCAGATTCCGGCGTTGAAAGCCCTCGCCGGGGATGCTTCGGACAATATCCCCGGCGCGCCGGGGATCGGCCCCAAGGCGGCGGTGGAAATTTTGTCAAAGTGCGGCACGCTGGAGCGGGCATTTGCCGAAATTGAAACTTCGCCGGACAGTTTTTGTTTTGGCGCGGGGAAGCACGGAGAAAATTTGAAAGACATTCTTTTGCGCTATAAAAAACAAATTTTCAATTTTCAAAAATTGGCGGCAATGATGGCCGATGCTCCGCTCGGGGCGGTGTTGGGAAAGTGCGACTTTAAAAATTTTTCCGCGGTGGGCGCCCGCGCCGCGCTATTGGAGAGAGGGCTTGCGGGGATCGCCAAGCGCCTGCCGGTCGCTGGGGCGGGGGTTAACCGAACCTTGTTTTGATTTTTTTGCACCGGCGCCGGATTTTTATGTTATAATAAAACCGTTGAAATCAACTCGTTGAAACGGAATTGCCGTTTCCAGCAAAAATGAATTTTATTGATTTTGTCAATCTGTTCGCATTGGCCGGAAAGCTCCTGTTTTTTTTGGCGAATGTGGTGGGGTTGCAATTGATCTTGTGGGCCTCGGCGGCGAATTGGCGCACAGTTTTCGGGAGAATGTTTTTAGCCGGCATTCTTTTCGTTTTGCTGTGGATGGACGCCGATTTCTTGAGTTCGCATGCAAGCGTGCTGTTTTCTTCCTCTGCGGCCGCGGTGGCGGCCGGGGGGTTCCGCGCCGTTTACGTTTTAATGGCGGTGTTCTTTGCCGCGTTCTATATTTTTGCGCTGAATTTTCCCGGCGCCAATCCTTTGGATGCTCGCCGCCGACGCCAGGGCGATTTTGCGCTGGCGGCGTGGGCGTTTTTGGGTATCGCGTCGCTTACGCCGCTGGTGGTCCGGGAAGCGGTCATCGGCGGTATTATTCCGGTTGCGGCGTGGATTGTTCCCGGCCAGTTGTTTTGGATTTATGTTTTCGCCGCGGTGGTGTCGCTGGGGCTTTCATTTTGGGAATTATCGCGCAACCGCCGCTTTGCCGATGCGCAGAATCGGGAAAAAGTCGGCCCGGTGGCGTTTTCGGCGGGGACTTTTGGAATTTTCAATTTAATCTTTAATATCGTTGCGCCGGCGCTGGGGGAATTTTGGGGATATGTTGGTTTTTTTGCGATGCCGGCGAATTATGTCATTGCCATTTTGCTGGGATATGTCGTTTACCGCGCGGTGCACGATAAGCTTTTTGGCATCAAAATTATTCTGGTGGAAGTGTTTGTCGGATTGATGGGCGCCAGTTTGCTGGCTTTGCCGGTTTTTCTTGAATCGTTGTGGCAGAGGGCGCTGATGCTGGTTTTGTTCGTTCTTTTTTGCATTTTCGGGTATGTCCTGGTGCAAAGCACGGTCAAGGAGCTTCGGGAAAAGGAAGAGCTTGAACTCAAGGTTGCCCAAAGAACGCAAGAATTGGAGCGGGCGAAAATGAATTTGGAAGAAGTAAACGCGGTTTTGGAAATTCGCGTGCGCGCCCGTACGCGGGAATTGGAATTGCTCAACCAAACATTGGAAGAAAAGATCGTTGCGCGCACCAACGACCTTGAATCAAAAGTCAAAGATCTGGAAACTTTTCAAAAAATCACTGTCGGGCGCGAATTGAAGATGATTGAATTAAAAGAAGAAAACGCGTGCCTGCGCGCTCAAATTTCAAATCCGGGGCAAAATTGCCATCAAAACAATGGATGAACCAATTAATTCCAACAATGTTCCTCCGGCGCCGGCGAAGCCATTGCCGGGAGACCAATCTTTGCGCGAGCGCGAATTATCCGAGCTGAGCGAAATGAAGGCACGCCTTGAAGAGGCTAACAGCGTTTTGGAGATCCGCATCAATGCCAAAACCAAAGCGTTGCGCGAATTGGCCGCCAATCTTGAAAAGGAAATGAAAGAGCGGACCGAAGAATTGCGCCGGAAAGTGGCCGAATCCGAAAATTCCCGTGTGGCCTTGATGAATATGCTGGAAGATATGGAAGATTTACGCCGCCGCGCCGAAGAAGAAAGAGAAAAAACGATGGCGATCATCGCCAATTTTTCCGACGGATTGATGTTTTTTGACGCGCGCGACCGTTTGGCGCTGGTCAATCCGCGGGTGGAGGATTATTTTTGCATTGATAAGGCAGAAAGCAAAAATATGATTGGCAGTCGGATTTCCGACATTGTCCGCTTTGCGCCGATGTCGCTGTTGGGGGAAATTTTTACCGGGCCGCTGGAGCATGTTTCCCGCCGGGAGCTTTCTCTGAACGAAAAGACGATTTTTGAGGTGAGCGTTCTTGAAGTCGCCGGTCGCGCCGGCAAGATCGGGACCCTTTTGATCATCCATGACATCAGCCGGGAAAAAATGGTGGAAAAAATGAAAACGGAGTTCGTCTCCATCGCGGCTCATCAATTGCGCACCCCGATTTCGGCGATTAAATGGACGCTGAGGATGATTTTGGACGGCGATCTCGGTCCGATCAATGACGAGCAGAGAGAGTTTTTGGACAAAACCTATAAATCCAACGAACGGATGATCAATCTGATCAACGACCTTTTGAATGTTACCCGCATTGAGGAGGGACGGCAGGTCTACGATCCGGTGGTGGCCGACATTGAAGAGATCGTGCGCAGTCTGGTCGCCAATTACGAAGATATGGCCCGCCAAAAGAATTTGAATTTGTCGTTTGAAAAAATTGCGGCGGTTGTTCCCGCGGTGAGAATTGACCTTGAAAAGATCAAGCTGGTGGTTTCTAATCTGGTTGAAAACGCGCTCAAATACACTCCCGCCGGCGGCCGGATTTCCGTTGCCCTCGGCGAGGAAGACGGCAATGCAATGGTTGAGGTCGTCGATACCGGCATCGGAATCCCCGCAGAACAGCAGGACCGCATTTTTACGAAATACTTCCGGAGCGCCAATGCAATCAAAGCGGAAACCGAGGGGACCGGGCTGGGCTTGTTTATTGCCAAGAACATTGTGGAAGCTCACGGCGGCAAGATACGCTTTGTTTCCGAACCCGGGCGAGCCACAAAATTTTCCTTTGTACTGCCGCCGGCGGAATCCGATTGACGGCGGCAGAATTTGCTTCTTTGGGCGCCGTGAGTTATAATCTCATAAAAGATATGGAAAAAATTTTATTGATTGAAGACGAGGAACTCATCATCAGGCTTTTAAGCAAAAAGCTGGCCGCAATCGGTTATGATGTGTCGCTGGCGATGGACGGCCGGGAGGGGCTGGAAAAAATAAAGCAAATCGTTCCCGACTTGATTTTATTGGATATTGTGATGCCGCGGATGGGCGGGTTTGAAGTGATGGCGGAAATGAAAAAAGATGAAAAGATTGCCAATATCCCCGTGATCATCATTTCCAATTCCGGCCAGCCGCTTGAACTGGAAAAAGCCAAAGAGCTGGGTGCGGCCGACTGGCTGGTGAAAACCGAATTTGATCCCAAGGAAGTGGCGGAAAAGATCCAAAAATATATCAACAAAAACTAATCCATTTTGCCCATGGCGAAGAAAATTCTTATTGTTGAAGACGATAAATTCTTGCGGGAACTTATCGTGAAAAAAATTTCTAACGAAGGTTATGATGTTTTAGAGGCGGTGGACGGCGAACAGGGCTTGTTGCAAATCAAGGAAGGCCATCCGGACTTGGTGCTCTTGGATTTGATCTTGCCGGGAATTGACGGGTTTGAGGTCTTGACGCAGAAAAGAGAGGATCCGTTTATGGCATCAATCCCGGTGATCATTCTTTCCAATCTGGGACAAAAAGAAGACGTGGATAAGGGCCTGAGCTTGGGCGCCGCGGACTACCTGATCAAGGCTCACTTTACTCCCGGAGAAATCATTGAAAAGGTGCGAAATCATCTCAAATAATTTCCCGCGGCAAGGCAAATGCTGATTTTCCTTTACGGCGCCGATACTTTTCGCTTGCGGAGAAAGGCGCGCCAAGTCATCTCCGAATACAAAGCCCGCTCCCGAGGAGCGGACTTTGCGGTTTTTGACATGAATGAAAACCGCGTTGCGGATTTGTCGGCGGCTTTTAGACAAACATCGTTGTTCGGGGCCAAAAGGTTTTTTGTCGTCAAAAATCCGATCTCGCAAAAAGAGGCCAAGGAAGCGTTGATCGCTGCCGCGGAAAGCATTGCCGCTTTACCCCACAATTTCTTGTTTTTGCAGGAGGGGAAAGTCTTAAAAACCGACCGTTTTTTGAAAGCTGTCGGCAAATTGGGGCAAGCGCAAGAGTTTGCGCCGCTTGACGGCGCAAATCTTGAGAAGTGGATTGTCGCCGAGTTTGCCGCCCTGGGACATTCGGAGGGCGGGACGCTCGCTCCGGCGCTGGCCGCGGCGATTGGCGGTGATCTTTGGCGGATGAGCGGCGAGATCGGCAAATTGGTTCACTTTGCCGGCGGAAAGGCGATTTCCGCCGCCGATGCGGCGAAGATCGTTTCTCCTGTTGCCGATAATAATATTTTCCAAACGGTGGACGCCATCGCCGCCGGAAAGAAAAAAGAAGCGTTGCGAATGGTCCGCCGCCATACTGCCGCCGGCGATCATCCTCTTTATCTGCTGGCAATGATCGCGGCGCAATTCAGGAATTTGATTTTGGTTAAGCGGTGTCCCGCCGCCGGTGCGCGCGGGTTGGGGATGCATCCTTATGTTTTTTCCAAATCCGCGGCGATTGCCCGCCGGTTTGACGGCGCGCGGCTTGAAAAAAGTTATGGCTTGATCTGGCAGGCCGATTTTGACATTAAAACCGGCAAAGTGGACGCCGCCGCCGGTTTGGATTTTTTGATCGCCAAGCTTTGATTGACGATCAAAACAAAAATCCTCCCGCGAACAGTCCGGGGAGGATTTGGAGTAATGATTGCGCATGCGGCCGTCAGGCGGATTTTTGCGCCAGTAATTTTGCCAGGCGGGATTTTTTGCGCGATGCGGAATTTTTTTTGATCAAGCCGGACTTGGCGGCCTTATCCAGCGCTTTGTAGATTGAAGGCAAAACGGCTTCCTTTTTGTCGCGATCGGATTGTGCGGCATTCGCGCGCGCGTCCTTTATCAGTATTTTCAGGTTGCGTTTGCGGGTTTTGTTTTCGGCGCGCCGCTTGATATTTTGGCGCAATGCTTTTTTTGCGGATTTGGTGATCGGCATATTTCAAATTAAAAGTTAAAAGCTAAAAAATAAAAACCACGACAAAATAAACTATATCATAGTTTTTGATTTTTGCAATACTTTGGCTATAATCACCGTATGACACCAAAATTAAGCTTTCTGAAAACCGTTGCCAAAAAGGTAATGCCGGAGTTTGCTGTCGGCGGTTATCACTTTCTGATGGCGCTGGCCGCGGCGGCTTATTGCCGGTTTCCGTCGCGCAAGATCAAGGTGATCGGCGTCACCGGTACCAACGGCAAATCAACTACGGCAATGATGATTGCCGCGATTTTGACGCAGGCGGGATTTAAGGTCGCGGTTTCTTCGTCAATAGAATTCAGGATCGGCGGCCGCGTTTGGAAAAATCGCTCTCGGATGACGATGCCCGGAAGGTTCGTCTTGCAAAAATTTTTGCGACGGGCGGCCGATGAAAACTGCCGTTATGTGGTGGTGGAAGTAAGTTCCGAAGGTATTGCGCAGCATCGCCACCGCTTTATCCGCTTTGAAGCGGCCGCGCTGACCAACCTCACACCCGAACACATTGAATCGCACGGCGGATTTGACAATTACCGCGCCGCCAAGGGAAAATTTTTTGCCGCTTGCCGCAATATTCACGTTATCAACGGCGATGATCCCAACTGCGAATTTTTTGCCGCGTTTCCGGCCGCCCGGCGGTATGTTTATGGAATCCGCCACAGTTTTTCCGACCGGATCGGCGCGAAAAAAATCACCGCTACCAGAGCGGAATTTTCTCTCGGCGGGTCGTCGTTTGAATCGGAAGGGGTTGCCTTTAAATTGCGCTTGCCGGGCGAATTCAATATTTATAACGCCTTGGCCGCGATTGCCGTTGCCCGCAGTCAGGGAGTGCCGCCGGAAGCCTGCCGCGCGGCGCTAGAAAGCATCGGCACCATTCCCGGCCGGATGGAGAAAGTTTTTGCCGGCGATTTTGAAGTTCTGGTTGATTATGCCGTTACCCCCGATTCCCTTGAAAAGGCCTATGAGACTGCCCGCCGGGGGTTGGCGGGTAAATTAATTTGCGTGCTGGGAGCGTGCGGCGGGGGACGGGATCGATGGAAACGGCCGGTGATGGGACATTTGGCGCAGAAATATTGTGACCGGGTCTTTGTTACCAGCGAGGATCCTTATGATGAAGACCCGGGCCGGATCATCCAAGAGATCGCTGATGCCGCGGCCAATGCCATCCGAATCACGGACCGTAAGGAAGCGATCCATCGGGCGCTTGCCGCCGCGAAGCACGGCGACCGGGTGATTATCACCGGCAAGGGGTGCGAAGACTCAATGTGCCTGGCCGCCGGCCGTAAAATTCCCTGGAGCGACAAAGATATCGTTTTGGAATATTTGGGAAAATCACGCTAGAAGACGGAAATTCAAAAAAACTGCGCCGATAAGGCGCTTTTTTGCGCGGTTTTTCTGTTTTTGTCAAATTAAAAATGTCAAGAATCATTGGCATTTTAATCTTGTTTTACCCTTGACAGGAAATCACTTTTGGGATAAAATGGAGGGCGTCATTATGAACAGGGCGGGTTTGGCACTCAAAAGGGAATTTGAGTGTTTCGCGAACAAAAACCCTAACCGCGGTATAGAAAGGCATCTATGTCCGATCAAATTCCATATGAGTATCTGTTTGAAGTTGTCCGCGTTTGGCCGAAGTTTGTTCATTTTCATTCTGGGAGCCGTTTATGGCTTGTCTCTAACGCCGCCTTTCGGCGGAGTTGAGGCACAGGAGGAAATGGCGCCGGAAAGCACCGACGTTCAAGAACTGGTGGTTTACGGCGATGCCGCCGAATTCAAGTTTTGCGGCAAGATTTCCCGAGCGGTTTTTATTGAACCCAAAACGCCGACGGACATTTGTTCCAAGGCCGATGCCGCAAGCGCTTCCAAGGCGGCGGCGCGGCGAATGAGAGTGGTTCTTACCGCTTATTCCAGCACCGTGGAGCAGACCGACAGCACCCCGTTTATTACCGCCAACGGCACCTATGTCCGCGATGGCATTGTGGCCAACAATGGCTTGCCGTTCGGCACCGAGATCCGCATTCCGGAACTGTTCGGCGAAAAAGTGTTTTCGGTGCAGGACCGGATGCACTGGCGCAAAGGGGGATACCAATTTGACATCTGGTTTCCCACCTATGAACAAGCCAAGAATTTCGGCGTCAGATACGCCTATGTGGAAGTTCTGGAAAAGTAAGTGCAACCATTGATTTCAAACAAAAAACCGCCCCGAATTTATGAAGGGCGGTTTTTTGTTTGAATTCCCGAGTGTGGTTTTTGCATGTAGGGTATGATTTTTGGGTTGCGGGGAAATCAAGGAGTGATATAATTAAAATATCGGGCGCGGCATTGGTGCCGGAAAAATATTTTGTTTCTCTATGGGAGGGAAGAAACCGTCAGAGAATAAAATTTATCGTTTGCGATTAGCTTTAATTGAAATATCGCCATAAAGATTGCCGGCTCTTTTGATTGCCGGTTTTGTTTTTCATCGGTCTTGCATTAAAAAAATAACAAAAAAATATGCAAACAAGAAATGTTTTTGCGCGTTTGTTGGCGGCGGTTTGTGTTTTTGGATTTTTTGGCGTCTTATTCACACTTCCCGCGCAAGCGGCCTTTCCCCAAGATCAGGCGGGGATTGCCGCCTATGTTAAATTAACCGGCGTCAATCAAACAAGCTTTGACACCGCTTTGGATGATTTTTTTGATTCCACCGAACCGTCCGGCGATACTTATATGATCGGCGTCAAAGGATACCTTGTTGACGATCAGCCCTATGACCCATACGCTTAT